>ERZ827522.2099-NODE-2099-length-14590-cov-4.029377_pt1 | contig 14590 bp, 12 predicted proteins | sample MGYA00519580_ERZ827522 | MGnify/ENA primary metagenome ERZ827522 (study PRJEB31778, sample SAMEA3449340) | human gut metagenome | biome: human gut; feature: human-associated habitat; material: faeces | place: United Kingdom | collected 2010/2012 ... | reverse complement strand
TTGCGCTCATGCACGCCTGCATGCGCCGCCTGAGCATGATCGACCGCCGCTGCAAACAGGGTGAGTGGCACAGCTGGACCTGGCGCCACGACAGCTATGAGCTGCGCGGCAAGACGGTCGGCATTGTCGGCGGCGGCGCCATCGGCCGCATGGTCATGCAGCGTCTGCAGGGCTGGGACTGCAAGCTGATCTACAGCGATCCGTACCGTATGCCCGAGGAAATGGAGAAGAAGCTCAACTGCGAATACGTCTCGCTCGAGACGCTGCTGCGCGAGTCCGATGTCGTGTCCCTGCACTGCCCGCTGACCGAGCAGACCCGCGGCATGATCGGCAAGGAGCAGCTTGCCATGATGAAGCCGAACGCCATCATCGTCAACGAGGCACGCGGCGCCGTCATCGACGACAAGGCACTGGTCGAGGCGCTGCAGAACGGCACCATCTGGGGTGCCGCCATCGATACGTGGGAAAAGGAGCCGCTCGATCCCAACGATCCGCTCGTGAAGATGGAGAAGGTCATCACCACGTCTCACCTCGGCGCGGCGACCCGCGAAACCGTCATTCGCTGCTTCAGCATCGGCTATCAGAACATTCTCCGCCAGATCCACGGGGAGGAACTCGTCAACCGCATCGTGTAAACGATACCCATCTGTCTTATTGCGATATTCTCTCGACTCTCTCCTCTTTACCTAACCTACATTTTCTTTTGTTTTGCATTTTTGACGAGTCTCTCTGTTTTTGCGAGAAGCGCCGGCCTATGGCCGGCGCTTTTTGCGTGCTGCGGCCTGTTTACATTTTTGCGCCGCTGTGGTAAACTGATATATTGAGCGAATATCGCAACAAGGGAGGCGGCGCTGTGCTCGAAAAGCTGCGACAAATTGAAAACCGGTATGCCGAACTCGAGAGCAAGCTGGCCGATCCTGCGTATTATTCCGACCCTGCGGTGTTCACAAAGCTCTGCCGTGAGCAGCGCGAGCTGCAGCCGGTCGTGGAGGCCTACCGGGCCTATACCGCCTGTCAGGCGCAGATCGCACAGGCGGAGGCGCTGCTGGACGACCCCGAGCTGCACGAGATCGCGCGCGAGGAGATTGAGCAGGGCAGGGCCCGCTGCGCGGAGCTCGAGCAGCAGCTGCGCGTCCTGCTGCTGCCGCGTGACCCGAATGACGACCGCAACGTCATTCTGGAGATCCGCACCGGCGTCGGCGGAGAAGAATCCGCGCTCTTTGCACATAGTCTTTATCGGATGTACAACATGTACGCCGACGCGCACGGGTGGAAGACCGAGATCGCGAACCTCAATGAGACGGAGCTCGGTGGCGTGCGCGAGGCGAGTCTGCTCATCAGCGGGCAGGGGGCCTACTCCCGCCTGAAGTTTGAAAGCGGGGTGCACCGCGTCCAGCGCGTGCCGGAGACGGAGACCGGCGGCCGCATCCACACCAGCACCGCCACCGTGGCCGTGCTGCCGGAGATGGACGCCGTGGAGGTGCACATCGACCCGAAGGACCTGCAGATCGATACCTACCGCAGCTCCGGCGCCGGCGGCCAGCACGTCAACAAAACCGAGAGCGCCATCCGCATCACGCACCTGCCGACCGGTACGGTCGTCGAGTGTCAGGATGAGCGCAGCCAGTATAAAAACAAGGATCGCGCGATGAAGATCCTGGCCTCGCGCCTGTATGCCGCGGAAAGCGCCCGGCAAAACGCCGTGCGCTCGGCCGAGCGGCGTAGTCAGGTCGGCACCGGCATGCGCAACGAACGCATCCGTACCTACAACTTCCCGCAGGGGCGGGTGACAGATCACCGCATCGGGCTGACGCTCTATAAGCTCGATCAGGTGCTCGACGGTGATCTGGATGAGATCATCGATGCGCTCACGCTGGCCGATCAGGCCGAAAAGCTGCGCGCATCCGTGGAGGAAGCATGAACACGAAACGAATCACAACCGAGATCGCGCAGGCGGCGGAGGCCATCCGCGCCGGGCAGCTCGTCGCCGTCCCGACGGAGACAGTCTATGGCCTTGCCGGCAACGGGCTGGACCCCGATGCCGTCGCGCAGATCTATGAGGTCAAGTGCCGGCCGGCTGTCAAGCCGCTGTCGCTGATGGTGCGCGACGCGTCCGCTATGGCGCGCTACTGCATTGATGTGCCGCCGGCGGCGTACACACTGGCCGAGGCCTTCTGGCCCGGGCCGCTCACGATCGTGCTGCGGGCGCAGGACTGCGTGCCCGAGATCGTGCGCGCGGGCGGTGAGACCGTCGGCCTGCGCTGCCCGGATCACCCGGCCACGTTGGCGCTCATCGAGGCCGCGCAGCTGCCGCTGGCCGCGCCGTCGGCCAATCCCTCCGGCGCGCCGAGCCCGAAAACGGCGGACGACGTGCTCGCGTATTTCGACGGGCAGATCGCGGCCGTCATCGACGGCGGCCCCTGCGGCATCGGCCGGGAGTCCACGCTCGTCGACCTCTCGCACACGCCGTACCGCATCCTGCGCTCTGCCGCCGTGCCGGACGACGCTGTGTGGGACGCACTTGTGCAGAAAATGCACATCGTCGGCATCACGGGCGGCACCGGCTGCGGCAAAACGACCGCGCTCATGGAGCTCGAGCGCCAGGGCGCGCTCGTCATCGACTGCGACGCGGTGTATCATGAGCTGCTGGCGTCCAATACCGCTATGCTCGCGGAAATCAACGCCCGTTTTCCGGGTACAATAGAAAATGGGGTGCTGCAGCGCAAAAAACTCGGCGCGGTCGTGTTCGCGGACGCGGCGGCGCTCGACGATCTCAACGCCATCACGCACCGGTATGTCCGCGCCGAGGTGCGCGCTCGTCTGCGCGCGTGGGCGCGTCAGGGCGGCACGGCCGCGGCGATCGATGCCATCGCGCTTATCGAGAGCGGACTGGCGGAGCTGTGCACCGTTACGCTCGGCGTGACGGCGCCGCGCGCGGTGCGCATCGAGCGGCTCATCGCGCGCGAGGGCGTGACACGCGCCTATGCCGAGGCACGCATCGACGCGCAGAAGCCCAACGAATGGTTTGCCAAACATTGCAGCTACGTGCTGGATAACGGCGGCACGCTCGCCGATTTTCAGCGCCGCTGCCATCAACTGATACAGGAGGTGCTCTCATGAGCGAAGATAAGGAACTCAAGCAGTGGAAGGAAAAGCTGTTTTATCAGCCGAAAAACGGCTATGATCAGATCGACGCCGAGCAGACCGGGGAGATCTTTGCCTACGCCGAGGGATATAAGCGCTTTCTCGACGCCGCGCGCACCGAGCGCGAGGCCGTTAAGGAAGCAATTCGCATGGCGGAGGAAGCGGGCTTCGTGCCGTATACGTTCGGTATGGAGCTGCAGCCGGGCTCGAAGGTGTATGTCAACAACCGCGGCAAGGCGCTCATGCTGGCCGTGCTCGGTCAGCAGCCGCTCGATCACGGCTGTGTGATCGCGGGCGCGCACATCGACTCGCCGCGCCTCGATCTCAAGCAGACGCCGATGTATGAGGATTCGGAGCTGGCGTATTTCAAGACGCACTATTACGGCGGCATCAAGAAGTACCAGTGGGTCACGATCCCACTCGAGCTGCACGGCACCGTCGCGCTCAAGGACGGCAGCACGGTCGACATTGCCATCGGCCGCGAGCCGGATGAGCCGCAGTTTGTCATCACCGATCTGCTGCCGCACCTCGGCAAGGATCAGATGCGCAAGACCATGGAAGAGGGCATTACAGGCGAGGCGCTCAACATCGTCATCGGCAGCATGCCGTATGCCGGAGAGGGGCGCGACCGTGTGAAGCTTGCCGTGCTGTCCCTGCTCTATGATGAATACGGCATCACGGAAGAGGACTTTCTGTCGGCGGAGCTGGCCGCCGTGCCGGCGTTCCCGGCGCGCGACATCGGCTTTGACCGCAGCATGATCGGCGCCTACGGTCAGGATGACCGCGTGTGCGCCTACGCCGAGCTGCGCGCCATCCTCGACCTTGACGGCGCACCGGAGCGCACGGCCGTGTGCATCCTCGCCGATAAAGAAGAGATTGGTTCCGACGGCGTGTCCGGCATGCAGTCGCAGGCGTTCGAGGCCTTCATGGCCGACCTCTGCGAGCAGCAGGACGTCGCGCTGCGCCACTGCTTCGCCAGAAGCTTTTGCCTCTCGGCGGACGTCTGCGCGGCCTTTGACCCCAGCTTCCCCGAGGTGAGCGCCAAGCGCACGGAGGCCAAGCTCAACTACGGTATGGGCATCTGCAAGTTCACGGGCGCGCGCGGCAAGTCCGGCACGAGCGACGCTTCGGCCGAGCTCGTGGCCTACCTGCGCCGCCTGTTTGCCGATAACGGCGTTGTCTGGCAGCTGTCCGAGATGGGCAAGGTCGATCAGGGCGGCGGCGGCACGATCGCCAAGTTCATGGCCGACCGCAACATCGACACCATTGACGCCGGTGTGCCGGTGCTGAGCATGCATTCGCCGTTCGAGCTCGTGGCAAAGTTCGACTGCTGGATGACCTACCGCGGCGTGCTGGCGGCCTACTGCGACACGCAGGCGTGACCGGATACAACGGGGGAGGACGGGCGCTGTGCCCGTTTTCCCTTGTGGTGAGCAAGAAATTGTGTTATAATCAAATGTTCATATCTGTACATTGGGAGGTACATCCGTGAGCATCTGGAATGCGATCCTACTCGGTCTGGTGCAGGGCATCGCAGAGTTTCTGCCGATTTCCAGCTCCGGCCATCTGTCCATCCTGCAAAACCTGTTTCATATGTCTACGACGGAAAACGGCCATCTGTTTTTCGATGTTCTGCTGCATCTGGGCACGCTCATTTCCATCTGCATCGTCTACTGGCGGGACATCGTGGCCATGGTGCGCGAGACATTCGCGTTTTTCCGCAACACGCGTCTGCCGGCTGAGCAGCGACAGCAGCAGCTTCCCGCCGCGCGCCTGGTGCTCATGATCATTCTGGCGACGCTGCCGCTGTTTCTGATCCTGCCGATCAACGATCAGGTGGAGCAGCTTTACTACCACACCTTCTTCATCGGCCTCATGCTCATCCTCACGGGTTTTCTGCTGTTCGTGGCCGATAAAATGCCCAAGGGCACGCGCACGGAGAAAAACATGCGCGTGCGCGACGCGCTCATCATCGGCGTGTGCCAGGCCGTGGCGACGATCCCGGGCCTGTCCCGGTCGGGCACCACGATCGCAGCCGGCATGGCCACGGGACTGGACCGCAGCTTTGCGGTGCGCTTCTCGTTTCTGATGTCGCTGCCCGCGGTGCTGGGTGCGAACATCCTGTCGCTGGCCAAGGCGGCCAAGACGGGCATTGACGTGTCGCTCCTGCCGGCGTACCTGATCGGCATGTTCGTGGCGATGGTTTCGGGCGTCGCGGCCATCGGCCTTGTCAAGCGCTTGACGTCGAAGGGCCGCTTCGGCGCGTTTTCCTACTACTGCTGGGGCGCGGGCGCGCTGACGATGATTCTGTCTCTGATTTTCTGAGAGGACGTTATATATAATGGCAACTTCATCATCCAAAAAGAAAACCGGTACGGCGAAAAAGTCCGCTCCGGCAGCGAAAAAACCGGCTTCCGCACCGAAAAAGCAGCCGGCTGCCAAGGCGGCTCCGGCCCCTGCGGCAACGGCACCGACGTGGCCGTATGCAATTGTATGCATCGTGCTGTCGCTGCTGGCGTTTCTGGGTCTGTTTCATGCCGAGGGCGTCATTATCGACGGCTTTGCGGGCTTTTTGTGCGGCATCATGGGCTGGGGCTTTTGGGCATTTCCGTTTGCGATGCTGCTGCTGGCGTGGGTCTTTGTGCGCAATCCGGAGCGGCATTTCGGCCTGCGCGTGACGGCGGCGCTGCTGATTGCGCCGCTGTTCGGTATGATCGTGCACCTGATGCTCTGCCGCGTGGCGTTCACGGCGCAGACGTTCGGCGCGATCGTCGGTCAGCTCTATGACGGGGGTAAGGCACTCACGTCCGGCGGTGTGATCTCCGGCGGCGTGGGCTATCTGCTCAAGGCCGGCATCAGCGTGTACGCCGCGCTGCCGCTGACGATGGCGGCATTCGTGGTCTGTGTGCTCGGCAGCATGGATCTGACGGTCGGCAAGGTCGTCACCCAATGGCGCGCGCACCGCGCGGCACAATACATCCCGGACGACGGAGACCAGCCGCTTTTTGATGACGAGGATGAGCCCGCCGCGCAACCGCAGCCCGAGCCGCAGCGCCGCGCGCGCCGCGCAGCGCCGGACAAGCCGGTCGCGAAGAAAAAGCTCATTGACATCCCGGTCGAGGAAACGCCGGCGGAGCTGGACGACGATCCCATCGACCCCATCCCGGTCAAAAAGCCTGCCCGCGGCGCGAAAAAGGCTGCCCCGGCCGAGGCCACGCAGAACGTCCAGCCGCTGTCCGTGGAGGAGGCGGCCGACATCTGCGGCGTCACCGTGCCGACCACGCAGGAGATTCAGGACCCGCCGAAGCCGTCCAAAAAGGCGGCCAGCGCCGCCGTCGCAGCGGAGACGGCCGCCATCACCTCCGCCATCGAGAGCGAGAATGCCGACCACTCGGCCTATCAGCTCCCGCCGGTGTCGTTCCTGCGCGCGGGGAAGAAGGACCAGACGGACGCGACGGAGGAGATCCGCTTCAACCGCGACCGGCTCAACACTGCCCTGAGCAGCTTCGGCGTCAATGCTACCATCCGCGACGTGACGCGCGGTCCTACGGTCACGCGCTACGACCTCGAGCTCGAGGCGGGTGTGAAGCTCAACAAGATCACGAACCTTTCCGGTGACCTTGCGCTCGCACTCGGCGTGGAAAACGTGCGCATTGCGCCGATCCCGGACAAAATCTCCACCGTCGGCATCGAGGTGCCGAACAAGATCGTCAGCGCCGTGTGCCTGCGCGATATTATCGACTCGCCCGCATTCCGCAATGCCAAGTCCAAGCTCTCGTTTGCCGTCGGCAAGGACATCGGCGGCAACTGCATCATCGGCAATATCGCCAAGCTGCCGCACATGCTCATCGCCGGTACGACCGGCTCCGGCAAGTCCGTGTGCATGAACTCGCTCATCCTGAGCCTGCTCTACAAGGCGACGCCGGACGAGGTGCGCCTGATCATGATCGACCCGAAGATGGTCGAGCTCGGCATCTATAACGGCATCCCGCACCTGTTCATACCCGTCGTGACCGACCCGAAGAAGGCGGCCGGTGCGCTGCAGTGGGCGGTCGTGGAGATGCTCAAGCGCTACCGGCTCTTCTCCGAGGCGCAGGTGCGCGACCTCGCCAGCTACAACGCCCTGCAGAAAAACGAGCCCGATGGGCAGACCCTGCCGCAGGTCGTCATCGTCATCGACGAGCTGGCCGACCTCATGCTCTGCGCCGCCAAAGAGGTGGAGGAGAGCATCTGCCGCGTGGCGCAGATGGGCCGCGCCGCAGGCATGCACCTCATCATCGCGACGCAGCGTCCGTCCGCAGACGTGATCACCGGCCTCATGAAGGCGAACATCCCGAGCCGCATTGCCTTTGCGGTCTCGTCCTCGCTCGAAAGCCGCATCATCCTCGACACCTCCGGCGCGGAAAAGCTTATCGGCATGGGCGATATGCTCTATGCGCCCATCGGCACCGGCAAGCCCCTGCGCGTGCAGGGCTCGTACGTGTCGGACGAGGAGCGCGAGGAGGTCGTGCGCTTTATCAAGCAGAACTCCGAGGCGCAGTACAGCGACGACATCATCGCCCAGATCGAGAAATCCGCTGCCGAGGCCGATAAGAAGTCCGGCCCCGCGCCCGAGGCGGACAAGCCTGCCAAGAGCGACTATGACGAGCTGCTGCCGCAGGCCGTAGACGTCATTCTCGAGACGAAGCAGGCGTCGGTGTCCATGCTGCAGCGCCGGCTGAAGCTCGGCTATTCGCGCGCCGCGCGCATGGTCGATCAGATGGAGGAGATGGGCATCGTCGGCCCGTTCGAGGGGTCAAAGCCGCGCAAGATCCTCATCACGAAGCAGCAGTGGCAGGAGATGCAGTATGTGCAGGGCACCGCGCCGAGCGAGGTGCTGCAGGCACAGACGGATTTTGCAGATGTGAACGAAGAGGAACCTGAAGACGATGAATCATGATCTTCACACGGGGCGGCCGGAGCGCCGCCCCGTCGGCACGATTGCCTTTCCGGATGGTGCGGACTTTGCCCCGGAAATGACGCCGGCGCAGGTCGGCGCCTACAGTACGCTCGCCCTTGCGCACATCGGTGACGGGGTGTACGAGCTCATGATGCGCACGGCCCTGTGCGCCGCCGGGCTCACGGCCGTGACCGACCTGCACCGCGAGACGGTGCGCCGTGTCAACGCGCCCGCGCAGGCGCGCGCGGCGGAGGCCATTCAGTCCGCGCTCACGGATGAGGAGCGCGCAGTCTATAAGCGCGGCCGCAATGCGAAGGTGAACTCGGTGCCGCAGCATGCGGATGTTGCGCAGTATCACGCGGCCACGGGGCTCGAGACGCTCTTTGGCTGGCTGTATCTGCTCGGCCGCACGCAGCGGCTGCGCGAGCTCTTCAGCAAGATCACGGAGGTGCTGTAACATGCCAATGGACGCAGTTTTTCTGCACGGCCTGACGCAGGAGCTGACGCAGAGCCTGACCGGCGCGCGTATCGACAAGGTGCAGCAGCCGGAGCGCGACCTGCTGCTGCTGTCCGTGCGCACGCAGAGCGGCAACGCAAAGCTGCTCGTGCACGGCGGCGTAGGCAGCGCGCGGGTGCATTTTACGGCCGGGACGTTTGAAAATCCGGCCGAACCGCCGATGTTCTGCATGCTCCTGCGCAAGCACCTTGTCGGTGCGCGCATCACGGGCATTGCTCAGCCGGACTTTGAGCGCATGCTCGTGCTCGACCTCGACGGGCGCGACGAACTCGGTACGCCGGTCAAAAAGCAGCTCATTGTCGAGATGCTCGGCCGCCAGTCGAACGTTATCCTCGTCAGTGCCGATGGGCATATCATCGACTGCATGCGCCGTGTGGATTCCTCCATGAGCGAGACGCGTCAGGTGCAGCCGGGCCTGTTTTACCGCCTGCCGCTGCGCCAGGACAAGCCGGTCCTGTTCGATACGACGCCGGAGCAGCGCACACAGCTGCTTTCCGGCCCGGTCACGGCGGCGACGCTTGATAAGTGGCTGCTGGGCCTGTTTTCCGGCGTGTCGCCCCTGTTGTGCCGGGAGGTGTGCTTCCGCGCGCTCGGCGATACCAGCCCCCGGCTGGAGCGGCTGGACGATGCGCAGCGCGCACGCCTGGAGCACGAGCTGGACGCGCTTGTGTTCTCGGTCGAGACGAACAATCTCGCGCCCACCATGCTGCTCGACGGTGAGCGGCCGAAGGACTTTTCCGCCGTGCCGATCCTGCAGTATCAGGGCGCGCTGCAAAGCCGCGGCTGCGGCTCGTTTTCCGAGCTGCTGGATGAGTTTTATCTCCGCCGTGACAAGGCAGAGGCTATGCGCCGCCGCTCGCAGGAGCTGACGCATCAGGTGCGCACCCTGCGCGACCGCACGGCCAAGAAGCTGGCCATCCAGCGCTCGGACCTGCTGCGCTGCGCCGACCGCGAGGCCTTGCGGCAGAAGGCCGACCTCATCAAGGCAAATCTCTACCGCATCCATAAGGGCGACCGCACCGTGACGGTGCAGGACTACTATGCCGAGGGGTGCCCGGATGTGACGATCGAGCTCGACCCGCGCAAGAGCCCGCAGGAGAACGCTGCCGCGCTCTATAAGTCCTACCGCAAGGCCAAGACGGCTGAGCAGCACCTGACCGGCCTGATCGCGGAGGCGAGCCGGAACCTCGACTATCTCAACAGCGTGCTCGATGAGCTCGCACGTGCCGAAAGCGAGCGCGACCTCGCCGACATTCGCGCCGAGCTGCGCGCGACCGGGTATCTGCGCCAGCCGCGCAATGCAAAAAAGGAAAAAACGGCGCAGCGCGCGCCGCTCTCCTTCGTCTCGAGCACCGGGTATGAGATCCTGGTCGGCCGCTCCAACACGCAAAACGACGAGCTGACGCACCGCACCGCCCGCCGCACGGACATCTGGCTGCATGTGCAGAAGGTGCATGGTTCGCACGTCATCATCCGCGCGCACGATACAACGCCGGACGATCAGACGATCGCCGAGGCGGCGAGCCTCGCCGTGTACTATTCGCAGGCGCGCGGCGGCGGAAAGACGCCGGTAGACTACACCATGGCGCGCTTCGTGCGCAAGCCGTCCGGCGCGCTGCCGGGCATGGTGCTCTACACGGACTATCAGACCTGCATGGCCGAGAGCGACGAGGCGCTCGTGGAGCGCCTGCGCGCGCGATAAGGCAGCAAAAAGCTCCCCAGCAGGGGGAGCTTTTTGTGCGCTTATTTTCAGCTGTAGGTGTGGCAGTTTTTGCAGTACCAGCCTTTGCACACACCTTTTTTAAAGTGGTAATAGAGCTTGTCGTGCGTCTGCCGCTCGACGATCCCGGCGCCGGTGACCCAGGCCTCGCCGCAGCGTCCGCACTGATACTCCGGATAGACCACGTCGCAGTAGCAGTACGCGGCGTCGGAGGCGTTCGGCTCCGGCGTGCGCCGTTCGCCGATGCGTGTACCTTTGGTGTGGCCGTGCTTTGCGCACTGCGGATTGTTGGGCGCGGTGTCCGGCGTTGCAGCAAACGCAGAGCCCAGACTGACCAGCAGCGCCAGTATGAGCGCGGGCACTGCGGTGTTGCGAATGTTCATGTGCATCCCCATCTCGTGAAAATTGTCATTTCCTTGCACAAAGCGTATTGTACTTTGCGCGGTGCGTCAATCGGACAGTGGAAATGTTGGCGGCATCTTAGCGGCCTGCGCAGCGGCTTCCCGTCCGCGCCAGACGGTTGACGGCTGCGGAAAACTGCGGTATGCTTTTGGCGGCAATGTGGGTTCAATCCGGCGTTGCCGGAGACTTTGACGAGCTATGGAGGGAGCAATGCGCAGATCATGGAGCTGCCCGCCCGCGAGACCTTATGCGATTACGCGGATGTGTGTGCGCATCCGTGAGGTACACATATCCTTTTAGGGAAGAAAACGGAGGAATCCTTATGAAAAAACTCATTGCCTATTACTCCCGCGCGGGAGAGAACTATTTTTCCGGGGCGCATCGCGCCATCGCCGTCGGCAACACGGAGCAGACGGCGCGGCTGCTTGCCGAACTCACCGGTGCGGAGCTGTTTCACATTGAGCAGAAGGCACCGTATTCGGACAACTATGATACCTGCGTCGCCGAGGCGCGGCGCGATCTGCGCGCCAGCGCCCGTCCGGAGCTGACGGCGCTGCCGGAGAGCCTGGACGATTACGACGAAATTTTCCTTGGCTATCCGAACTATTGCGGCACCATGCCGATGGCGGTCTACACCTTTCTTGAGCACTATGACTGGCAGGACAAGACCATCCATCCGTTCTGCACGAACGAGGGCAGCGGCCTGTCGAACACGGAGCAGGATATCCGGCGGGCTGCGAAGGGCGCGCGGGTCGCGCGCGGCCTGTCCCTGCGCGGCAGCGCGGTCGAGGGCGCAAAACCGAAACTGGAGCAGTGGCTGCGCGGATAATACGCGCGTTCTGACAGGCAGAGAGGGAGGAGGCCGCGCATGAGCCGAAACGCAAAAATTCTCATCGATCTGGCTGTGCTTGCGGCCGCTTACGGCATCTGGCTGCTGCCGAAGTGGCGGCCGCTGGGGCGCAGAACGCTCACGGTCTATACGCTCATGTATGGCTGCCTCGCCAGCATTGCGCTCTTCACGCTCATGCCGGTGCTGGCGGCGCTCCCGTTCTGCTTTGACCATCCGTATGTCCCCATGCACATGGCGCCGTTTGAGGACGTCATTCTCCGCCACGGCGATTATGTCCGGCAGATCGTGCTGAACATCGCCCTGTTTGTGCCGTTCGGCGTTTTGCTGCCGCTGTGCCGCGCCTGCCGCGGCAAGCGGTGCAGCTTCTGGCGCTGCCTGCTGCTGACGCTGGCACTCAGTGTCGGCATTGAGGTCGTGCAGCCGCTGCTGCATGCGTTTCGCAGTTCAGATATCACGGACGTGATCACGAACACGACCGGCGGTGTGCTCGGCTATGCGCTCTGGGCGATCGTGCACGCTTGCCGGAAAAAACAGAAAGATTAGCTTGTTCCTCGATATACCGGCGTACTGCCGGTATCTTTTTTGTTGAAAATGTGCCGCTGTTTCGCTATACTATTACAAAAAGCGGAATTTTGTGGTCAGATTACGGAGAAAAACAAAAAAATCGGAGGAGAGGAACATGGACGAGCAGGTTTATCACGAATATGTCGCGATCCTGAAAGAGGAACTGCAGCCCGCCATGGGCTGTACTGAGCCGATCGCCGTGGCGTACTGTGCGGCGCTGGCACGCAAGGCGCTCGGTGCACTGCCGGAAACGGTCGAGGTGCTTGCGAGTGCAAACATCATCAAAAATGTCAAGAGCGTCATCGTGCCGAATACGAACGGCCAGCGCGGCATTGCGGCGGCCGCGGCGGCGGGCATCGTGGCTGACAATGCTGACGCGCAGCTGCAGGTGCTTGCGGGCCTTACACCGGAGCAGGTGGATGCGGTGGGGGCGTATCTGCAGCAGGCGGCTTTTACCGTCCGGCGCGCGGACAAGGACTATGTGTTCGACATTCAGGTGCGCGTCACAGCGGGGGCGGACAGCGCGTCCGTTGAGATCGCAGGCTATCACACGAACGTGATCCATATCGAGAAAAACAGCGTTGTGCAGTTTCACAAGGACTATCAGGAGTCCGGCAGCCAGCACGCCACCGACCGCAGTCTGCTGACGGTCGAGCAGATCATTACCTTTGCAAACGAGGTGGACATTGCCGACGTGCAGGAGACGCTTCAGCGGCAGATCGACTACAACTGGGCCATCGCCGAGGAGGGCTTGCGCGGAGATTACGGCGCGAACATCGGCCGCATCCTGCTGCAGTCTTATGGCATGAGCATCCACAACCGCGCCAAGGCCTATGCCGCGGCCGGGTCGGACGCGCGCATGAACGGCTGCGACCTGCCGGTGGTCATCAACTCCGGCAGCGGCAATCAGGGGCTGACGGCGTCGCTGCCGGTCATCGTCTATGCCAAGGAGCTGGGTGTCACGCAGCAGATGCTCTACCGCGCGCTCGTGGTGTCGAACCTCGTCACCATCCATCTGAAAACCGGTATCGGCAGCCTGTCCGCTTACTGCGGGGCCACGGCGGCCGGCTGCGGTGCGGCCGCAGGCGTGACGTATCTGTACGGCGGGCAGTATCGCGAGATTGCGCACACCATCGTTAACGCCGTTGCCATTGATTCCGGCATGATCTGCGACGGTGCGAAGGCAAGCTGTGCGGCCAAGATCGCCTCGGCAGTCGAGGCGGGCCTGCTTGGTATGCAGATGCAGATGCACGAGAGCCAGTTCTACGGCGGTGACGGCATCGTTGTCAAGGGCGTGGAGAATACGATCCGCAACATCGGTACGCTCGCGAGCGAGGGCATGCGCGAAACCGACCGCACAATCATCCGCATGATGATCCAGGAGCACTGAGATACACACCGCTTGCCGGCTGCCGATCGGCAGCCGGTTTTGCGTTCTTTTTCGCACCGGCGGAGAATCCCCATTGCATTTTGCGCGCAGTGCGCGTATAATATCTCATATTTCTTTTTCTGTCGCACTGCAATGTGCAAAAGCAACTTGTATCCAAGGAGGCGCGCCATGCGTTTATTTGATATTCTCGGGCCGGTCATGGTCGGTCCGTCCAGCAGCCACACGGCCGGGGCCGTGCGCATCGGCCTGACGGCCCGCAAGCTGCTCGGCGATCAGCCGGTGCACGCGGACATCTCACTGCACGGCAGCTTCGCCCTGACCGGTCACGGTCACGGCACGGACTGCGCGCTGATCGCGGGCCTGCTCGGCATGCAGCCGGATGATCTGCGCATCCCGTGCAGCTTTGCAATCGCGGCGGAGCAGGGGCTGACGTTCGCGTTTCAAAATGTGCAGCTGCGCAATGCGCACCCGAACACCGCGCGTTTGCAGCTCACGGACGCCAAGGGCCGCACGCTGGACATCGTGGCCGAGAGCGTCGGCGGCGGGCGCATCCGCATCCGCTCCATCGACGGTATCGAGACAAACTTTTCCGGTGAGCACAACACGCTCATCGTCCACAACCAAGACACGCCCGGCCATGTCGCGGCCGTGACGGCGGCGCTCATGCAGCGGCACGTCAACATCGCCACCATGCAGCTCTACCGGGATATGCGGGGCGGCCTGGCGGTGATGGTCATTGAGAGCGACCAGCCCATCTGGGCGGCGGCGGTGGAGGAGCTGCGGGCCTGCCCGGGTATCGAGCGGGTCACCTATCTGAACATGGAGGGGGAGGACTGACATGGCGTTTTCATCGGTGGAGGGGCTGCTCCAGGCGGCCGGGCAGGGCCCCCTGTGGCGGGCGGTGCTGGAGGACGATCTCCGGGAGCGGGGGGTGGACGAGGCCCGCTCCTGGGGGCAGATGGCCGCGCTCTGGACGGCCATGAAGGCCCCAGTGGAGGAGTATGATCCCGCCGCCCGCTCCCGCAGCGGCCTCACCGGCGGCGCGGGGGCCAGGCTGGAGGGGG
>ERZ827522.2098-NODE-2098-length-14591-cov-10.156370_pt1 | contig 14591 bp, 18 predicted proteins | sample MGYA00519580_ERZ827522 | MGnify/ENA primary metagenome ERZ827522 (study PRJEB31778, sample SAMEA3449340) | human gut metagenome | biome: human gut; feature: human-associated habitat; material: faeces | place: United Kingdom | collected 2010/2012 ... | reverse complement strand
CACCTCCAAATAAAATATGCAGTTTGTAATAGTCCCAGATATACTGAACTTTTGCTTTGTTCGAAAGTGCCTTAAAATCTGTCTTTTTTTCCATGATATTTCTCCAATTCTAAATATTTGTCATGTATTTTTGCCATTTACTCCACCGGTATCATTCTACTAGCATAACATACTTAAAAAAATGAAAAAAGTGCCAATTCATGAAGTTTTTCTAAAAATTGTTATTGTTTATACTGCATGCGCAAATGATAACTAAAAATTTTCTGTACTCTGGTCGGATCCAGAAAGAGAAAGTAAGAGGAGCAGGAAACATTCTGGGAAAAACTGATTGGACTGTTCCGGCAAAAACTGAAAAATTAAATTAATTATTAAAGAAGGTCTATGATTTTCAGGACCTTGTTTTTTTTGTCGATATTACAGTATTTTAATTTATTCATGATTTCTTCATCCAGGGATTTTTCTTTTTCAGGATCATGTTTGTAGGTATATTCTGCAGAAATGAAATAATCGACGCTGCATTGCAGGAGATTGGCGATTTTGATCAGTGTAGTGAGTGAAGGATTCGCTCTGCCACATTCGATATTCGAGATATGGCTTGGATTTACGTCGAGTGCATTTGCAATAGATTCCTGGGTAATCCCCAGTGATTTTCGTCGTTCTTTAATTTTCAGTCCGATTGCTTTGAAATCGAGATCATTCATCGAAATATTACCTCTTATATAATATGTGTTAATTTTAATGTACTATTCATGGTAGATGAATGAGGTAAAACAAAATAACATTAGCTATGACTAAAGTATTAGATGAAAAGTGACGATATAAGAAATAAAATAAGATACGGGTGAAGGAGTGTGAACAAGAAAATTTCAAAGAGATGAAAGGATAGTTCGGGAATGAAACGGTGGAGGTACGGAGTATGAAGAAAAAAATGAATCGAATAGGGCGATTTCTAAGTGTATTTTTTGTTGCATTATTTTTTGTAAGTCTGACTACAGTTAATGCAACGCAGGTTCGAACTGGTTATTATAACAGATCATATACATTAGGGAACAATCAGGCTGATAATATTGTGGCGGTGGCACAGGCGCAGATGGGTAAAACAAAAGCGCAACTTAATTATACGGAAGCATGGTGTGCAGATTTTGTATCGGACTGCGCGAGCCTGGCGGGTATTAGTAATATCATTCCAGGCAATGGATATTGTCAGACGCTATATAACAATATCAAAAATAAAGGTGGACAGGATGTTTCGTCACCTCAAAAGGGAGATATTGTTTTTTACTATTGCAAGAGTTGTTCGGTGCATTGGTGTCATGTTGGAATTATGATCAATTCTTCCCAGTCGGTAGAAGGAAACTATAATGGAAAGGTTTCTTTAGTTAATGGTATTTACAAAGATGGGAATGGACATTCACTTGCAAATGGACATATTACACGAAGATTTATACGTCCAGCGTATGCATCAGCAAAACCATTCCATATAAATATTGATTCGCCAAAGGCAGGCGCAAGTACAACATCTGGAATTACGGCAGAGGGATGGGCAATTTATGGAAATGGAGTAACAAATGTAACTTGTAATATTAATGGAAACACATATAACTGTTCCAGAAAATCCCGTCCGGATGTTGCAGAGAGAAATCCGGGATACCCGACCGGAAATGAAGGATTTTCCTATTATATTCCTGAACATCTCATGCATCCGGGAACGAATCAGCTTACGTTTACCGCGTATAATGGAAATACTGTGTTGGGATCGTCAACACGTACATTTCAATATAATATGACGGCATCAAAAACCCTGTCAGATGGTTTATATACCATAGTGTCAGCGGTGAATAATAACAGCGTTTTTGATATTGAATGGGCATCCATGGTGGATGAAGGAAATCTGGTTATTTCAAACCGCAATGGCGGAAACAACCAGAAGTTTGATGTCACTTATCTTGGAAACGGATATTATAAAATAGAGGCACATCATTCGAAAAAAGCACTGGATGTTTATAATGCGAGCACAGAGCGGCTGGCGAATGTGCAGCAGTGTGGTTATCATGGAGGAATGAACCAGAAATGGATACTGCGAAGTGCGGGTGACGGCTATTATTATATTATTTCTGCAAATAATGGAATGTATATGGATCTTCCAAATGCAGATATATCGCCTGGAAACAGTATATGGATGAACTGGGGAAATGGTTCACCGGCAGAAAAATGGAAATTTGAATCGACCACAGAGAAAAGAGAGGAATATAACTTTACATATATTAACTGTGATGGATCAAGAACTTATTTATGTGGTCCTGGATCGACCATTAGAATCAGGGCAGACCAGATAAAAAATGGAAAACGGTTTAAAAAGTTCCAGGTAAAATCTGGAAATGTAAAAATTGATAATGAATATAGCACATCAATTACGGTTACCATGCCGGAATCAGATCTGATTATTGAGGCTGTATATGAAACGATTCCGACATATAAAGTGACATTTAATTCCAACGGGGGAACTGTATCAGGAACCGGTACAAAAACAGTGACATCCGGGGAAAAATATGGAACTCTGCCGACAGCCACAAAGAGCGGTTATACATTTGATGGCTGGTACACATCAGGAAGCGGTGGAACAAGGATAACGGAAAACACAACGGTTTCACTGACAGGAAATCAGACCTTATATGCGCACTGGACAGAAAAAACATATACAGTGACATTTAATGCCAATGGAGGAAATCTATCAGGAAACAGTTATATAACAGTAAAAACGGGAAGTAGATATGGAACTCTGCCGACAGCCACAAGAAATAGTTACACATTTGATGGCTGGTATACATCAGAAAATGGCGGAACAAAGATAACAGAAAATACAACGGTTTCACTGACAGGAAATCAGACCTTATATGCACACTGGACAGCAGTAAAGAAATACGGTGTGACAATTTACAATGGAACCGGAAATAAAACGGAAATGTATCCCGCTGGAACATCTGTCAGAGTGAAAGCAGACAGCCTGGAAAATGGAATGGAGTTTTCAAAATGGGTCGTTTTATCAGGAAATATAAAACTGGAAAATGAGTCTGACATAGAAACATCGTTCACGATGCCGGAAAGAAGTGTAGTAATTCAGGCGGTTTATGAGAAGTCACAGGCAGATACGGATGCAGGAACAGACACAGATACGGATACAGGAACAGACACAGACGCGGGAAAAGATGCAGATACAGGGAAGACGGATACACCTGAAGCTGATACAGAACAGGACGATGAAGATGATGAGGAAGATGAATCAGATCTTTGGACTGAATTTATTTCCGGTAAAATCCGTTATGAGGTAATGGATGGAAAAGAAGCTGCTGTAGTCGGTCTGAAAACAAAGCAGGTAACGAAAGTGAAGATACCGTCTACCGTTTCTTACGATGGCAGGATATATAAGGTAACAGAAATATCTGATTATGCATTTAAGAAAAGCAGTGTTACGGAAGTAGTGATTGCTGACTCCGTAAAAGAGATTGGTACATCTGCATTTCTTGGCTGTAAAAAGCTTGTGAAAGTTACGATCGGAGCAAACACAACAAAAATCGGCACGAAAGCATTTAAAGACTGCAGTGAATTGAAAACCATTATTGTCAGGTCTAAAAAATTAAAGAGAATCGGCAAAAATGCATTTTCCGGAATTAGAAAAAATGCACAGATCAAAGTGCCGGCAGCACAGTATAAGAAGTACAAAAAGCTCTTTAAGGGAAAAGGGCAGGGAAAGAAAGTGGTGCTGAAAAAATATAGTGGAAAGTAAAACTGTAGTACAGGAAGTCCTGCCGGTCTGTGAAAAATGATTTGCAGACCGACAGGGCATGTTTAGAAAAAGAGAAAGGAATGCTAGTTATGAAAAAATTTTGCAGAAACGGAATTATTTTATTACTGGCTGGGATGATGATGCTTTGTATCATACCGGCACAGCCTGTCATGGCACAGGAGAAAGCGTATATATACATGGATACCCTGAAGCCTGTAAAAAGCGGACAGTATACAGGAAATGAGGGAGACAGTTTTGTATATACGATTGGGCAGCATCAATATACAAGGGGAAATACAGACATTTATGGAAATTCATATACGCATGGAATTGAAGCGTGGATAGCCAGATGGAATTACACACCGGAAATCAGCTGGGCATACAGTACTTACAATATTGGAAATAAATATAAAAAACTGGAGGCAAAACTGGTCTTGATAGACAGCTATAACACGACAAATTTTGACACTACATTGTATTTTTACGGGGATGGAAAATTATTGAAAAAATATCGTATGACCCCGTCAAAAATACCATTTAAAATTTCTGTTAATGTGGCAGGAGTAAAAAAACTCAAAATATATGTAAAAGATAACAAGGCTGTGAGCGGGGGAACATCATTTGGAATTGTAAACTGTAAATTATATAAATCACAGGCACCAAAGAAACCGGTGATAACTAATATAAATAAAAAGAAAGGTGTCATTACAGGAACAACCAGTAAAAGTGTTACTGTATATGCCAATATAGGGACAACTACATATTCTGCAAAATCGGATAAGAATGGAAAGTTTAAAATAAAAACTCAAAAAATAAAAAATGGTACACAGATACGGCTTTATGCAAAAAATAAATACAAGCAGAAAAGTAAGGTAAATACGGTTGTTGTATATTGAAAATTATTTTAGTAACGAAATAGAACAGGAAAGGAAGAAATAAAAGTATGAAAAAAGTGTTAAAAAAATTATTTTTATGTGTTATGGCTTTTTGTCTGTTTATGCAGATGAACATGGTTGAAACACAGGCAGCCACAAAAGTTGGGAATACGAAAATAACATCCATCACACAGACAGGAAAAAAGTCTGTTAAGGTAGCTTTTAAAAAGGTATCTGGAGCTAAAGGATATACATTACAGTACAGGACTGCCGGTGGTTCATGGAAAACAAAGAATGTAACAAAAAATAAATTGATAATCTCAAAGTTAAGTACAGGAAAGACCTATCAGTTTAGAATGCGGGCATATAAAAATGTCAATGGAAAAAAGAAATATGGAAAATATTCCGGAGTGAAAAAAATCACTGTGCGTGATTATGTTTATCTGGTCGATACATATGAACCATATAACAGTTATAATTATGAAGCCTATACAAATGGGAATTATTTTAAGATGGGCGGAAAAGAACAAAAGAAGAGTTTTACACTTGGGCAGGACTCATCTTGGGATGAAAAATTTGCAAACTTTAATATAGAAGGAAAATACAATAAATTGACTTTTAAGGTTGGTAAGATGGATGGAGCAGGTAATCATGGTGATTTTGACGTAAAGATATATTCTGAGGGGCAGTTGGTAAAAACTGTTTCGGTAGGTATTTATGATTTGCCTAAAACTGTAGATATTTCGTTGAAAAATACAAGGCGTTTAACGATTGAAGTGCCAGCAGATGCCGGGACTATTGTTGGATTTTCAGATGTGAAATTGTATTATCGTTAAAATGTTAGGATTTGATAAAATGGAAAAATGTAACAATACATAAAGAGGAAAAGATTATGGATACAATCAACAGACAATCAGTGAATCACTGGGCAGATTGGATTATAATGTAGGATGTATGAGGACAAATCTGGATATTGAAAGATATTGGAGAGAAATCAGAAGATAAACGAAACAGATAAAATTTGGAATAATCTGATGAATGCTGAAGGGACAAAGGAGGAAATTAGTTATGAACAAAAAAATCAACAAAAATTTACTGCTGATGTTTTTATGTGTAATTGTTATTTTGGGATTTAGAAGTAGTACGGTACAGGCTGCTATGGCGGATGAGGCAGAAGATTACGAATTGGGTGAAAACTATACAGGGAAGATGACGTCTAGCGCTATGTCGACAGAATCGAGATATTATAGAATTCAGATTATGGAAAAATCGCATGTGACATTATATGCGGCAATGGATAAAGAACCATATTATAGTTGCGATATGGATATTTATAATGCAGCAGGAAAGATCGTGTTGAAAAACAATGATATATCATATAAACAAAATGCTGTGACGGGTTTATACAAAGGACAGCAATCAAGAACATTACCCAAAGGAATCTATTATTTAAAGGTTGAAGGAAATAAAGCGGTTATATATACCTTCCGCATCGAAGCAGAAAAGCAGATCAAACTCCCCAAAGGCACACTTAAATCATTAAAAAGCGCCAAAAAAGGTCATATGACCGTTAAGTGTGCATCTGCGAAAAATGCGATTGGTTACAGAATACAATATTCCACAGATTATAAATTCAAAAAGGGTGTAAAAACAGTATATTCAGCAACCACGACAAAGACAATAAAAGGATTGAAAAAGGGAAAAAGATATTATGTAAAAGTCTGCCCGTACACAGTATATGACGATGGTACGAGAGTATTCGGACAAAATTCTTATGTGAAAACCGTTGTGGTAAAAAAGAAATAACGGATTCAAGATGGGGTGTTCAAAAGAACACTTCTTTGAACACCTCAAATGGTACAATTGTTAAAATTGTATCATTTTTATTATAGAATTTTATGTGTCTGTTCAGAAACTCTTCGGGTTCACTAAGCATTTGTTGTGCAAAATAGATAATCGAAGGTATAGGTGTTTTATCCGTTACAATAGGGAAATATAAAATCTTGCGGAAAAAAATGAAAAGGAGACTTATGTATAATATTGGAAAGTTAAAAAAGTTTATAAAGAGAAGACTATTAGCGATTAGTTTGATATGTACATTATGCTTTTCGTCATGTGGGACGGATAAGGTTGTTGAGACAGAAGCAGAAAAAATAGTTGAAGCAGTTACTAATAAGGATATGAAAGCTGTCGAAACCATAATTTTAGGAACTGGAAGTTTTGTAACAGACGAAAAATTGGCGGATTTCTTTGAAGATTCTGAAAATGCCAGTAATGGCATTATTACTAAGATTGTGGAGCAGGATTCTATCAAAATAAAAGAGATAACCAAAGAGTATATTGCGTATGAAATTACTGCACCGGAACTTATGAATATATTTGAAGATGTTATGAAAGAAGAAAATTTGACGGAAGAAAGTTTCGAAGAATATATATACAACTATATTGCAGCAGCAGAGAAAACAAAGTGTGAAGTTAAAGTGCCGTATAACTATGAAGAGGGTATATTTACAGCAGACTATTCAACACAGGAATTTATGAATGGAATAACAGGAAATTTAATAACGGCATATCAGAAATTGATGAAGCAGATGATTCAGGAAAATAGTGAGGAGGATGTTAAATGAGAAAAATCATAAGTTTAGTATTATGTATTGCTATGTTAATATCGTCTTCGAATATCGTTTTGGCGGATGAAATCACAGAAGAAGCATATCATACCGTGCCGGTTGAATTTTCCGATAATATTGGTAATGCGGAAACGTTACAGGTTATGATAAAAAATGATAATGTCTATGCAAATGCAGAAGAACTTGGGACAAGGCTTGGATATGAAGTTGGAATGTCTGAAGAATATGTTTCTATTTATAATCGGGATGCGGATGAAAATGTACCATATGGTCTGACAGTATTTTATTATGACAGTACAAAGGCTGGACATATGCTATTTACGCAAATGGCTGATTCTTATGAAGCACCGTTTGAAACCATAAAAAATGAAAATGGTGTGTGGATTCCATTAGAATATTCGCTGTTGTTATTAAATAGCAGTATGTTGGTTGTGGATAACACGATTTTAATTGATATGCCAAGTAAAAATATCATTGATATTTATATGGATGTTTTAAAAAATAATCAAACGTATTTATTTGATTGGCAGGATGACATAGGTATTTCGGAAAAAAATGAAGATACTATGGGGAAGGCTTCTTTTGTTGCAACTATGTTTAATGGGCTGCTAAATATGGACGGGGAATCATGGGTACAGTCGATACAAAATTTTGCGTTAGACAGTTCTGCATATGATTCGAAATATAGTGAAGAACTGGCAATGTTATTTTGTACATATTCAGATGGTGAATTACAACAAGAAGTAAAAGCAATGAACAAGTTAATGTCTCATTTTGACGGTAAAGGGGCATTAGTGTAACTTAACAGAATATCTGACAAAAAGGACATTCTAACGTGAGACCATCCGTGAAGAGGTGGGAAATGACGGGAAACCCCGTGAAATCAAGGTTTGTGGCGAATTTCATAGAGAAAAAATGAAGCATCTTTGACAGCGAATTTGAGAATAAGCTGTTTCGGATGCTTTTTTTGTGCCCTTGGAAGGGAGGGAAGTGGATAGAGTGCTTGGAAGCATTGGTTTTACTTGGTTTTTGAGCACTTGTTCTATCCACAACACCTCAAAGTTAGGTTGTAAGGACATTATACATCAGGCATCCTCTTCTGAAAATAGGTCAAGCGTTATAACGTGGCGTTATTGCGTTACTGATTAAGTGTTGTCAATGTGCGTGTTTGTTTCGTAAAGTCCCATAAAATAAGGGTTTTTTGAAAGTAACGCTTTGAAAAAAAGGCGTTACTCAATGCAATCAGTACACGGAACAGGAGAGCCGGGACTGGATGCAATCAAAGTGACAAATTGGAACCTTGCAAATAAAGTTGTCACTTTGGCTTATTTTCAAGGAAAAATGAACTTTTTCGGGAATTGCTTCCCTAAAAAGCAAAGTGACAATAAAAGGGTTACAAGTAACCCAAAAAAGCATAAAAAAATCAGCCAACCATGTCACCATTTTCTGTACCCATCAATCCGGATGATTTTGCAGTCACATCTCTTTCTTTTTTCACCTTCCGGAGCTTTAGTTGCAATAAGCCCATGAGTTCCTCTTTGTCATCTTCAGGAAGCTCCCGGAAACCATTCAACAGCTCCTCTTCCAATTTGCAGATATTGGACTTCTGCATATTGGAAGATATTCCGGTTGCCAACCAATTCATATCACACTCTAACACTTGTGAAAGCTTATAAAATGCAATAACGGAAGGCGTAGTTTTTCCGTTTTCGATTTTGCTCAATGCTCCTGAAGTGATGTCACATCTCTCATATATGTCTGTTTGAGAGAGTTTCAATTCTTTTCTTCTTGTTTTAATACGTTCACCAATTCCCATCATATCTAATTCCATGATGACCTCTCTTTCTGCAAATTGGAATATATATTCTTCCTGAAAGCAGAAAAAGTGTTGACATTCTGCAAATAGGAAGATATAATAAACCTTGCAAGGGTTACTTGTAACCCACTAATCCAAGATAAATCATATCAAAAAACTTAGTAAATCTCAATAGTCGGAGTTCTCCGGCACAAAGAAAGTCACCCGGTTCAGGGTATCAGAAAATGGAACTATGAAGGAATGAAGGAGGTGCAGGATGCAGAAGCAGGAATTTGAGGAAAGAATTGAAAGAACTGTCACGGATGAGCAGTACAAAGTGATTGAAGAAGTCTACATGTGGCATCCATCTATCCGGAACACATCCGGCAAGTGATGAAATGGAAGCATTGGTTGAGCACAGAGAGAAGTTGGATGCAGAGCTTGAGCAGCTCCGGGAGAACCGGATGGAGCTTGAGGCAGAGATTGAGGGAAAGGAAAACGCTCTCAATATAATTGACAAAATTATAGAGGGGACGGAGGTGAGCTACTGATGAAGAACGGAAAGGCTCCCACAAGGGAACAGAAGAAGATAATGAAGGCTCATGGATTGGTGCCGGAGAATTGGCTTGTGGTCAAGAACCTTCCGGACTCATTGGAAGTAGTGAGCCGGGTATCTCTGAAGAAGGTTGGAGGAAAACCAAAGACAAGGACTATATCAAAGAGCCTGTAATTGGTTGGAAAGGTAGGCTGTAATGGAGAAATACAAGGATAGTGATGTGGAGTTGATGTCAATACTCCTGAAGCTTCAGGAACAGACAAGCCCCATCAGGATGTCCATAGGATACACAGTAGGCGGCACAGTCCGTCAGGGTATCATCCTGTATGAGGCGGCTCCAAAAGTCATTGAGACCCTTATAGAAAAAGGATACACCTGTGACCTGAATGGTTGCGGTATGAGGGTATACAAGCTGTGATGTGAGGTGAGCAGATGGCAACAAAGCAGACGAGACTGACACCCTTTGGGCGGAAGGTCAGGAAAAGGCTCATAGACAAGAATATGACACAGGTGGAGCTTGCTGCTTTGCTTGGATGCAATAAGCAGTACATCCATAAGATTTTAGTCGGTGAGCGTAGTGGAAAGAAATACATTGAGGCAATATCAAGGATACTGGATATTGAGGTAGCAGCATGAAGGAGGTGAGCTGATTGGCTGAAGTATATGTCACATTGGGAGAAGCTGCTGAACTGGAAAGAGTTAAGTACAACACAATGGTCAAGAGGGTATTAAGGAAGCAAGAGTCCTTTGTGACCAAGACCGAGAAGTCAGAGAATGGCGGAAAAGATGTGGTACTTGTGGCGGTCTCCTCACTTTCAAAGCAGGCAAGGAACGCATGGAAGGAACGGGAGAAGCTGAAATCTTTCACGGAAGAATTTCCGGACAAGAAAGAGGATGAGCAGAAAGGTGGAATGGACACCAAAAGCAGCCGAGTACCTGAAGAATAAGGAGTACAGATACCTCTCCCCGGTGGTATTGGTGCGAAAAAGAGACCAAAAGGCAACAGCAATACACTCTGTTGCACTTACAAACACACCTGCTATTGATGGGATGTTTGCATTAGTGAACTCCCTTGATATAGAGGACATTTCAGAAGGAGGAAATATCATGGACTTAAAGGAACTTGCAAAGGCATTAGGACTTCCGGAGACCGCAACGGAAGAGGAAATCAAGAAAGCGGTTGAGGATGCTGTAAAAGCAGCAGAGAAGCTCAAAGAAATGGATGGAAAGAAGCCGGGTGAAGGAGATGGGAAGCCGGGAGATGGTGAACCGAAGCCTGAAGGGGCTGACATGGTGGCAAACAGCACCATCCTTTAAGTAAAAAGCAACAGGGAGGTGGTTGCATGGGTATGGAGTCAGTATACAAATTGTCTGTCATCCTGAACTTGGTGGATAATCTTTCCGGTCAGATGAACAGTGTGCAGAGCAGCGTATCCGGTAGTGTAGACAAGCTCAATTCTGCCTTTGGAACCATGCAGAAGGCAGGGGTAGCAATGGCAGGAATAGGTGGAACCATCACCGGGCTTGCCATGAAAACAGTCACAGCCACCTTTGATACACAGAACGCACTTGGAGAGCTTTCCTCTTTGGGAGTGAAAGACCTGAAGGCGGTGGAGGATGCGGCAAAGAGCTTCTCCAACACATGGGCAGGAACAAGCAAAGCGGACTTCATAACGGCATCCTATGATATTAAATCAGGTATAGCATCCTTGACGGATGAAGGCGTGGCACAGTTCACACAACTGGCAGCCCTGACGGGTAAAGCCACAAAATCAACAACGGAAGAGATGGGCTCACTATTTGCCACAGGTTACGGTATCTATAAAGGTTTTTATGATGATATGTCTGACCTTGAGTTTGGTGAGATGTTCTCCGCCGGAATTGCAACAGCAGTTAAGAACTACAAGACATCCGGCTCCGAGATGGCAAGTGCGATATCAGCACTAGGAGCCACAGCTACAAATGCCAATGTCCCACTTGAAGAACAGCTTGCCATAATGGGACAGCTTCAGACTACAATGTCCGGTTCTGAAGCAGCAACAAAGTATAAGTCCTTCCTCAATCAGGCATCCAGTGCCGGAGAGAAGTTGGGACTGACCTTCCTTGATACCAACAATCAGCTACTATCAATGCCGGACATCCTGACAGAGCTGAAGAGTAAATATGGGGAGACCATTGATGCAGTAGAGAAGAGGGAACTGAAGGAAGCCTTTGGAACGGATGAGGCGGTTGCCCTTATAGACCTTTTATACAACAATGTTGAGACCCTTGACAGTGGAATACAGGACTTGCAGGGAAGCATGAAAAACGGAATATCTGTGACGGAGGAGATGGCGGAAGCCATCAACAACACACCGGAGCAGAAGTTCCAAGTGCTGAAGCAACAGATACACAACAATGTGGAGGAACTTGGAAATGGACTACTTCCGGCAGTCAACAATACCATGGACAAAGTGAGCGGACTGATACAGAAGGGTTCCAAGTGGATAAGCAACAATCAGGAAACGGTTCAGAGCATTATGAACATAGCCCTGAAGCTTGGAGTGTTCCTTGTGATAGCAGGAAGCGTGATGGGTGTGATAGGAAGCCTTGGAAAGCTTTTCCTGTCAGCAAAGAACGCTATAGGACTTGTGAAGACCGCAACCTTGGGAATGAATACAGCCTTCCTTGCTTCCCCTATAACGTGGGTGATAGCCGGAATAGTGGCTCTAGTAGCCGCCTTTGTAGTCCTATGGAATAAGTCAGAAGCCTTCCGTGGCTTTTGGATTGGACTATTTGAACAGGTGAAATCATCCTTCATGCAGGCATGGCAGACATTGAAGCCTGCCCTACAAAATCTAGGTCAGAAGTTCATGGAACTGTATCAGGCGGTGCAGCCAATCCTTGAGGTACTAGGTGCTGTCTTAGGTGCAGTCCTGACGGTAGCACTTGGTCATTTCGTTGGTTGTATTCAGGGAATTATATCCGCACTGACCCCGTTGACCAATGCCCTCTCAAGTTTGGTGAGCTTTGTTACCAATGTGGTGAACATGATTGTCTCACTATTCAAGGGCGATTTTTCGGGAGCTCTTGGCTTTGCATCCGCAGCAGTCGGAGACCTGAAGGACTTCTTTTTCAACTGCTTTGATGCCATCCTCTCATTCCTTGGTGGGTTTGCATCCGGATTTTTGGATGTGGTTGGTGGTGCATTGTCGGCAATCGGCATAGATGCAACCGAGACCATAACGAAGATGAAGGACACCATCAAAAACGGGCTTGAAGCGGTGAAGGGCTTCTTTGGAAATATCTTAGGAGCTGCATCCGACACCGTGAAGGAAAAGCTTGGCAATATGAAGGCAGCCTATGAAGAACATGGCGGCGGCATCAAGGGCGTAGCAGCGGCGGCTGTAGAAGGCGTGAAGGGATACTACACAGCAGGCTTCACATTCATTGACAACCTGACGGGCGGAAAGCTCACAAACATCAAGAACCAATTCAGTGAGAAGATGTCCGGTGTGGCAAATGCAGTATCATCCGGAATGTTAGCAGCTAAGAACTATGCAAGCACACAGCTCTCCAATATGCAGGCTGCATATCAGTCAAGCGGCGGAGGCATAAAGGGAATTGTAGCAGCAACAATGACAGGAGTACAGGGTACCTTCAGTACAGCATACTCCGTGATAAACAATCTGACAGGTGGGAAGCTTGAGAGTATACGCTCTACTATAAGCAATAAGATACAGGCGGCAAAGGATACGGTCTCTTCAGTTCTTGACAGTATCAAGTCAGCCTTCTCATCAAAACTTGAAGCGGCAAGGTCTGTAGTGTCCAGTACGATTGAGAAAATCAAAGGAGTTTTCAATTTCTCATGGAAGCTTCCGGACTTGAAGCTGCCACATATTAGTGTAAATGGTGGACAGGCACCTTATGGTATCGGCGGAAAAGGTTCATTGCCATCCTTCTCCATCCAATGGTACAAGGAAGGCGGTATCCTGAACGGAGCAACCATCTTTGGAGCAATGGGAGGGAACCTCTTGGGAGGAGGAGAAGCCGGAGCTGAAGCGGTGCTTCCATTATCCGAACTGTGGAAGCAGATGACAGAGATTGTCAAAGGCGTAGTCAAAGGAGAGAACGAAGAAAGCGGTGATACAGTACAGCAGACCGGGGCAAACATCACAAGTGCTTTGACCTCAAAGGCTGCATCAGTACGAAAGGAAAAGGAAAGCAAGACAACAACCACAAAAGAGACATACACATCAGAGAGATGGGGCAAAGAAGGCGGCACCACCATCCATCAGATTAGCTTCACTGTAGATATAAGCAAGATTAAGGACTTGCCTCTGCTCTACAAGCTGATAGATGAGCTGAAGGATGCACAGAACCGGACAGACAGCCCTACTCCGGCAACAACATAGGAGGTGAGGCGGTATGCTGTATGTGCAGGAAAAGGTAGTGAAGCTTGGAGGTATATATCTTGAAGGTCAGGTCACAAGCGTGGAGGTTCAGGAAGCCGGAAGCGTGTATGTGGCACAGGATGAGAAGGGCAGATACAAGAAGTCACAGCCTGTAGGCTATGAAAATGCCAAGGTGATGATAGACATACTGCTTGAGGACACAAAGACTGCTACCACATTGGAACAGCTCACGGAGATGCAGCGGCTTTTCAAGCCTTATGGTCAGGACAAGCCGAAGCTTCTTCCAATAGTCAATGAAGACTGTGCAGTCCGTGGTATCACAAAGGTATACTTCAAGAACCTCACCTCTAAGAAGGTTATATCAGAGAGCAAACGGATAGCTTCATTGGAACTGTGGGCTCCTGATATAGCCGGGATAAAGGTGAAAAAGAAGACCACAAAGAAAAAGACTACTAAAAAGAGCACAAAGAAGTCAAAGAGTAAGAAATCAAAAAGCAAAAGCTGGATTGTCAACACTTTTTCAGACAAATTTTTTTAGGTTATTTTTCCGATATTGT
>ERZ827522.2095-NODE-2095-length-14633-cov-7.166484_pt1 | contig 14633 bp, 15 predicted proteins | sample MGYA00519580_ERZ827522 | MGnify/ENA primary metagenome ERZ827522 (study PRJEB31778, sample SAMEA3449340) | human gut metagenome | biome: human gut; feature: human-associated habitat; material: faeces | place: United Kingdom | collected 2010/2012 ... | reverse complement strand
CTCTCTACGCCCAGATACCGGGCCAGCACCTCCCGCACCACCTGCGACTGGGCCAGTCCGCCGGAGAAGAACACCTTGGGATGCTCCGGAGCCAGCTTTTGGGCAAAGATGGCGGTGCGGCGGCAGATGGAGTAGATGCACCCCAACGCAATGTTGCCGGGAGGTGTCTCCTGCGCCAGCAGGCCGATGATCTCGCTCTCGGCAAACACGGCGCACATACTGTTGATGGTCACCGGCTCCGCCCCCTCCACAAAGGTATCGATGGAGGCGATGTCGCTGCCTACCCGGCTCATGGTCATTTCCAGAAACCGGCCCGTTCCGGCGGCGCACTTGTCGTTCATCAGGAAGTCCTTTACCTGCCCGCCGGAGGGATCCAGCAGGATCACCTTGCTGTCCTGCCCGCCGATGTCGATGACCGTGTCGCAGCCGGGACAGAGAAAAGCAGCCCCGGCCCCGTGGCAGGTGATCTCCGTGATGGACTTGTCCGCCTCCGGCAGCAGCGCCCGGCCATAGCCGGTGGCCACCACAAAGGCGGTGTCGGGGGTCCTCAGTTCCTCATAGAGCCGATGGATGACCCGGCCGGGGGTGGAGCCGCTGGGTTCCATCCGGAAGTCCACGATCTCCTGTCCGTCAAACAGCACCGCCTTGGTCATGGCGGAGCCGGAATCGATTCCCATAGTGAGCAATTTTGCCTACCTCCTGTTGTGCCTTGACGGCACGATATCTTCAAAGCTTCGGAATAGCCGTCCTGATGGCATGGTTCACCCACTGGCAGCGATCTGCCGAAGCACTTTGCAACAGAGATTCTACCATCAGCCTCCACCAGTGGCAAATAGCGATTTCAGGAGATAAGGCCGTACTATCGGCGTTTTCGATTCAAATAATGTATACATAATTGTAATAAAATAAAACGGGCGAAAAACGCTGCGCCGCAGAAAGAATAGGGAGGGGGAAGCGGGAGATGGGGGAGAACGCAAGAGGGCCCACGGCGCAGCCGTGGGCCCTCTTGCGTACCATTTATTTTTCTGCCTGCGTCTCGCAGTAGATGCAGCGATAGACCCGCTTTTCCCGGTCGGTGAGCACGAACTCCTGGGGCAGCTCCTGCTCCACGGAGGTGATGCACCGGGGATTCTTGCAGCGCAGCACGCCACGGATGCGCTCCGGCAGCTTCAGGGTGCGCTTTTCCACCAGCTGGCCGTCTCGGATACTGTTGACGGTGATGCTGGGGTCCACGTAGCCGATAAGATCCCAGTCCAGCTCCATCTCACGGTCGATCTTGATGATGTCCTTGCGGCCCAGCTTACCGCTGGTGACGTTTTTCAGGATGGCCACGGTGCAGTCCAGCTTGTCCAGCCCCAGAATGCGATACAGCTCCATGGCCTTTCCGGCGGAGATATGGTCGATGACGATGCCGTTCTGAATGGAATCAATAATCATGATGATGCCCTCCCTTTCAAGCGATGTTCAGCAGCTTCAGAATCAGCGCCATGCGGATGTACTTGCCGTACTGCACCTGCTTGAAGTAGCAGGCACGGGGGTCCTCATCCACCGCCACGGAGATCTCATTGACACGGGGCAGGGGATGCAGGATCCGCAGGTCCGGCTTGGCGTTTTTCAGCTTCTCCGGGGTGAGGATGTAGCTGTCCTTCAGGCGCAGATAGTCTTCCTCGTTGAAAAACCGCTCCCGCTGGACACGGGTCATATAGAGGATATCCAGCTCCGGCATCACCTCGTCCAGAGAGGTGGACTGGATGTAGGGGATGTTCCTGCTCTTGATGTACTGCTCCTTGACGTAGCGGGGCAGCTTCAGCTCCTCCGGGGAGATGAGGACGAAGCGGATGCCGGTATAGCGGCTCATGGCGGCCACCAGAGAGTGGACGGTGCGGCCGAATTTCAGGTCGCCGCACAGGCCGATGGTCAGATCGTCGAAGCGGCCCTTCTCCCGGTGGATGGTCAGCAGATCCGTCAAGGTCTGGGTGGGGTGGTTGTGGCCACCGTCTCCGGCGTTGATGATGGGCACCAGCGAGTGGCGGGAGGCCACCAGCGGAGCACCCTCCTTAGGGTGGCGCATGGCGATGATATCGCTGTAACAGCTGACGGTGCGGATGGTGTCGGACACGCTCTCGCCCTTGGCGGCGGAGGAGCTGCTGGCGGAGGAGAAGCCCAGCACCTGCCCGCCCAGACTCAGCATGGCGCTCTCGAAGCTGAGACGGGTGCGAGTGGAGGGCTCGAAGAACAGGGTGGCCAGTATTTTGCCGTCACACTTGTGGGCATAGGCGGCGGGATGGTCGATGATGTCGCAGGCGGTGCTCACCAGCTCCATGATCTCCTCCGGAGACAGCTGCAAAATGTCAATGAGATGGTTCATACGGTTCATTCTCCTTTTCTGATCCAGTTTTCGTCGGAGGGGTCATCCCGGAAGGCCAGCAGCCGGGCCACGTCCCCCTGCGTGATGTATCCCTGCTGGACGCCCACCTGAGCGATGGTGTCCAGATCGGTGAGGCTGACGCACTTGACACCGGCCTCGGCCAGCCGCTGGCGGCCCTTGGCCATGCCGTAGGTGAAGATGCTGATGACGCCCAGCACCTCCGCTCCGGCGGCCCGCAGGGCGGCCACGGTGTCCAGCACACTGCCGCCGGTGGAGATCAGGTCCTCGATGACCACCACCCTCTCGCCGGGGGTCAGCTTGCCCTCGATCTGGTTCCTGCGGCCGTGATCCTTGCTGCCGGAGCGGACGTAGCCCATGGGCAGGCCCAGCAGGTGGGCGGCGATGGCGGCATGGGCGATACCGGCGGTGGCGGTACCCATGAGCACCTGCGCCTCCGGGTACTCCCGGCGGACGGTGTCGGCAATGGCCTGCTCCACCTCGTTCCGGGCCTCCGGGGCGGTGAGGATCAGGCGGTTGTCGCAGTAGATGGGGCTTTTGATGCCGCTGGCCCAGACAAAAGGCTCGTCGGGCCGCAGGAACACCGCTCCGATGGAGAGCAGGTGCCGGGCAATGTGGGTGCGGATGTTGTCCATAAGTTCCTCCTATTCCTGCAGCAGAAGCTGCTTGAGTTCGTGAAGATCGGCGGCCAGATAGTCGGCTCCGGCGTTTTCCAGTTCCTCCCGGCCGCCGTAGCCGTAGAGAACGCCGATGGCGGGCAGACCGTTTTCGTGGGCGCCGGCGACGTCGAAGCGGCGGTCGCCCACCATGACGGCGGGGCTGTCTGTGCCGCTGCGGCGCAGGGCGTCGGCCACCACGCTGCCCTTCTGCGCGCTGGCCCGGTCCTCCCTCTGTGCGCCGCAGATGCGGTGGAAGTAAGCGGCCAGACCGAAGTGCTCCATGATGCGCAGGGCAAATTCCTCCGGCTTGGAGGTGGCGATGACCAGCTTCAGCCCGGCTCCTTGCAGGCTCTCCAGCAACTCCGCCATGCCCTTGTAGGGGATGTTCTCCGCCCAGCCCTGCCGGGAGAAGTATGCCCGGAAGTCCTCCACGGCCCGATCCGTCTGCTCCTCCGTCAGGCCGAGCAGCTCCGGGAAGCTCTCGTGGAGGGGAGGGCCGATGAAGGAGGTGAGGGTATCGGGGTCAGCGATGATACCCTGCTGCCGCAGGGCGTAGGCCACGGCGCAGGTGATGCCCTCCTTGGGGTCCGTCACCGTGCCGTCCAGATCGAAAAGTACCGTATTCCAGCGCATCAGTCCACAAACTCCTTTACACAGCGGCGATAGGCCGCCACAGGGTCCTCGGCCTGTGTGATGGGGCGGCCCACCACGATGTAATCAGAGCCCAGCTCACGGGCCTTGGCGGGGGTGGTGACCCGCTTCTGGTCTCCGGCATCCCCTCCGGCGAACCGGACGCCGGGGGTCACCGTCAGGAAGTCGGCCCCGCAGCGCCGGTGGATGGCTCCGGCCTCCAGCGGGGAACAGACCACACCGTCCAGCCCCGCCGCAGCGGCGTTGGCGGCGTAGCTGAGCACCACCTCCTCCAGCGGGGCGTGGATCAGCAGCTCCCGCTCCATGCGTTCCTGATCGGTGGAGGTCAACTGGGTGACGGCGATAAGCAGAGGGCGGGTGCCGTCGGGGCGGGTGAGGCCCTCCAGAGCGGCGGTCATCATGGCGGCGGTACCGGCGGCGTGGAGGTTGATGATGTCCACATCCAGCGCCGACAGGGCGGCCATGGCCTTTCTCACCGTGTTGGGGATGTCGTGGAGCTTCAGATCCAGAAAGATGCGGTGGCCCCGGCGGCGGATCTCCCGGACGATGGCGGGACCCTCGGCGTAAAACAGCTCCATGCCCACCTTGACGAAGGGCTTCTCCTCTGTGAAGCGGTCCAGAAAAGCCAGCGTCTTTTCCCGGCTGTCGAAGTCCAGTGCAATGATAACGTCTTTACCCATGATGTGCTCCTCCTATGATATCCGTAAGCTGCTGAATGCCGTACCGCTCCATGGCGGCAGGCAGGTCCTGTATGATTTTCCGGCAGGCGCAGGGCTCCACCAGATTGGCGGCTCCCACGCCCACGGCGGTGGCTCCGGCCAGCATCAGCTCCAGCACGTCCTCGGCGGTGCTGACGCCGCCCATGCCCACGATGGGAATGTCCACGGCCTCGTAGACCTGATACACCATCCGCACCGCCAGCGGAAAGATGCCGGGGCCGGACATTCCGCCGGTGCCGTTGGCCAGCAGGGGACGGCGGCGCTTCAGATCGATCCGCATCCCCGGCAGAGTATTGATAAGGCTGACACCGTCGGCCCCGGCCTCCTGACAGGCCCGTGCCACGGCAGCGATATCCGCCGCAGCCGGGGAGAGCTTCATGATGACCGGCTTTTTCGTCACGTCACGGACGGCCCGTGCGACGGCGGCTGCCGTCCGGGGGTCTGCGCCGAAGGCGGCTCCGCCGCCGTGGACGTTGGGGCAGGAGATATTCACCTCCAGCCAGCCTACCTGCTCCGCCCCGTCCAGCTGCCGGCATACTTGGGCGTATTCCTCTATGGAAAAGCCGCTGACGTTGGCCATTACCGGCTTGTGAAAGACCTCCCGCAGACGGGGCAGCTCCTCCCGGATGACGGCCTCCACACCGGGGTTTTGCAGCCCCACAGAGTTCAGCAGGCCCCCGGCGTACTCAGCGATGCGGGGGGTGGGGTTTCCGTACCGGGGGGTGAGCGTCGTCCCCTTGAAGGAGAAGGTCCCCAGACAGTTGATGTCGTAGATCTGTGCAAATTCATACCCATAGCCGAAGGTGCCGCTGGCGGGGATGACGGGATTCTCCAGCGGCAGGCCGCAGAGGGTGACGGCGGTATTTACCATACGATCTCCTCCCTTCGCAGGACGGGACCGTCCTTGCAGATGCGCTTGTGGCCGTACTTGGTGCGGCAGGTGCAGCCCATGCAGGCCCCGAAGCCGCAGCCCATGCGCTCTTCAAAGCTGAACTGCCCATCGGTGCGGCAGCGCTGCCACACGGCGTGGAGCATGGCCTCCGGCCCGCAGGTATAGAGGTGGGTGTAATTCACGCCCTCCATGCCGTCGGTGACAAGGCCGCAGGTCCCGGCGCTGCCGTCGGCGGTGAGGAGCCGGACGGTGATGCCCAGCGCATGTAACTCCTCCGCCAGAAAAATATCTGACGCCCGGTTGTAGCCCAGCACCGCCGTGACCTGACGATGCTCCGCCGTCAGGCGGCGGGCCAGTCCGTACAGGGGCGGGATGCCGACGCCGCCGCCCACCAGCAGGGGGCGCTCCCCGGCGAGAGATGTGTCGTAGCCGTTGCCCAGCCCTGTCAGCACATCCAGCTCCGTTCCGGCGGGGAGATGGGTCATGGCCGCCGTGCCGTGGCCCAGTACCTTATAGATAAGGGTGGCGGCACCGGGCTCCCAGTCGCAGACGGAGATGGGGCGGCGCAGGTAGAAGCCGGAGAGCTTCAGGTTTACGAACTGACCGGGGGCCGTGATGGCCTCCGTGTCGCCGGCAAGGCACAGCCGGTAGGTGTCCGGCGTCAGCGGCATATTTTCGGTAATGGTCCATGTGACCTGCTTCATGTGTGGTCCTCCTTGGAAAAGAGATCACCGTCCTGCCAGACGAGGCGGCCGTTGCAGACCGTCAGCAGGCAGCGGGCCTGTACCGGCCAGCCGGTGAAGGGGGTGGCCTTCCCCTGAGAGAGGAAGTCCGCCGGGTCGATGGGATACGAAGCCGACAGGTCAAAGACCGTGAAATCGGCGTGGGGGCCATCCAGCTCCCCCTGCGGGAGGCCGAAGCGGCGGCAGGGAGCATCGTGGAGCAGCTCCATCAGATGGGGGAAGGAGAGCAGGCCCGGCTTTACCAGATAGGTATACAGCAGGGGGAAGGCGGTCTCCAGCCCCACGATGCCCATGGCGCTCTTCTCCAGCCCGCGGGACTTCTCCTCGGCGCTGTGGGGGGCGTGATCGGTGGCGATCATGTCGATGGTGCCGTCGGCCAGCCCCTCCAGCAGGGCCTCCCGATCGGCGGGACTGCGGAGCGGGGGATTCATCTTGAAGCGGCCGTCCTCCTGCAGCATGGTTTCGTCCATCAGCAGATAGTGGGGGGCCGTCTCGCAGGTGACGTCCAGCCCCTCCGCCTTGGCCCGGCGGATCAGGGCCACGCTCTCCTTGGCGGAGATGTGGCAGACGTGGTAGCCGCAGCCGGTCTGGCGCACCAGCTCCAGATCCCGCCGGATCTGCCCCCACTCGCTTTCGGAGCAGATGCCCCGGTGGCCGTGGGTGCGGGCGTAAGCCCCGTCGTGGATGTAGCCCCCGTGGAGGAGGGAGTTGTCCTCGCAGTGGGCCACGATGAGCTTATGAAGTCCCTTGGCGGTTTCCATGGCAAGGCGCATCTGCGCCTCGCTCTGCACACCTCGCCCGTCGTCGGAGAAGGCCGCCACATAGGGGGCCATGGCCGCCATGTCCGACAGTTCCTCCCCCAGCTGCCCACGGGTGATGGAGCCATAGGGCAGCACCCGGATGGCGGCATCCCGGCGGATCAGGGCCAGCTGCTGCTCCAGATGGGGCAGGCTGTCCGGCACCGGGTCCAGATTTGGCATGGCACACACCGTGGTATATCCGCCGTGGGCGGCGGCTTGGGTGCCGCTGGACATGGTCTCCTTATAAGAAAAGCCCGGTTCACGAAGATGCACGTGTACATCAACGAAACCGGGACATATCACAAAAGAAGAGGCGGGAATATGAACGGGAGAAACACTGGTGCCGTGTTGGATCTCAAAAGAGAAAACAGCATCCCCACGGGTGAGAACACCTCGGCGGAATATCTGGGCATCCTGAAAAACGACGGTCACGGTGATCACCTCCGCATGGCAAATTTTTATTAGATTACCACACAGCGGACCGCTTGTCAAGACGGGCCGCCACGATTTTTGTCACATTTTTCGTTGCGTTTTGACCGGGGATATGATACCATGCAGAAAAAACCACAGCGGCGCAGTGCTGTGCCGGGAAGGAGCCTTTATGAAAAAAACGCCCAAACCCAGAGATACGGCCCGGCGGCTGAAGGAGGCCATTCACAAGCAGCCGGCGGTGTTCGCCGTATATGTGGCCCTGCGGTTGATCGTGCTGGCGGAGCTGGTAATGTCAATCATCCGGGGCGAATATGAAAGTGCCTTCATCTGCCTGCTGGTGCTGGCGCTGTTCATCCTGCCGTTTTTCATTCAGCAGAACTTCGGTATCCAACTGCCGTCGGTGCTGGAGATCATTATCCTGCTGTTCATTTTCGCAGCGGAGATACTGGGGGAGCTGGAGTGTTACTTCATCACCTACCCCAACTGGGACTCCATGCTCCACACCACCACGGGCTTCCTCTGCGCCGCCACGGGCTTTGCCCTTATCGACATCCTGAACCGCAACAGCCGCATCAAGTTCCAGCTGTCACCGGTGTATGTGGCGCTGGCGGCCTTCTGTTTCTCCATGACCGTGGGGGTGCTGTGGGAGTTTTTCGAGTTCGGCATGGACCGGGTGTTCCATCTGGATATGCAGAAGGACACCGTGGTGCAGAGCATTACCTCCGTGATGCTGGACCCCACCAACAGCAACACCCCTATCACCATCGACGGCATCCACTCGGTGGCCGTCAACGGCACGGATCTGGGCTTTGACGGGTATCTGGATATCGGGCTGTACGATACCATGGAGGATCTGTTCGTCAACTTCATCGGCGCCGTGACCTTCAGCGTCATCGGCTACTTCTACATCAAGCACCGGGGCAAGGGAAAGCTGGCGCAGGCATTTATCCCCACCCTGTCGGAGGACGAGGACAAGGGGGCATCGCTGTCGGAGGGAGACCCCGGAGCGCCGCCGGAATCGGAATAACGACAAAGAGGCAGGCACTTTTGTGCCTGCCTCTTTTGCTATAGGGGGTCAATCGTCCTGCTCCATATCGTATTCCAGTACAGCGCTGGTATAGGCATCGATGACATATTCGTACTCCATGCCATCCGCCTTGAATTCCACCTCGTATACCCAGCGGCCATCCTCGTCATCCAGCTCCACATCCATGTCGTAGGCCTGACTCTCTGACACACCGGCGTGGGTCAGGGCAGCGGCCTTGGCTGCGGCGTGGCCGATCTGCCCGGTGGGCTGGGCACTGCCGGTGGGCTGGGCATCATCGTCGTCATCGTCGTGGTCATCATCATGGTCATCGTGGTCATCCGCATCGTCGTGACCGTCCGGCTCCACATAGGAGGTGAGTACAGCGCCGGTATAGGCATCGATGCGATACTCGTACTCCGTACCGCTGCGGTCCTCCAGCTCCACCTCGTAGTGGGCGGGGACCTCGTCCAGCTCAGCGTCCACCTCCTGCTTGGTCAGCTGGTCGGCGGACTGCCCGCAGGTGAGCAGGGCGATCTCCAGTGCTCGCTCCATGCCGATGGGCATGGCAGGAGCGCCGGTCTCGGCCAGATCCTTCAGCTCACCGATGGAGAGCCTGGACAGCTCCTCAAAGGACAGACTGTCGTTCAGGGCGAGGATACGGTTCACCAGCGCCGCCTTGCCGGTGGAGATGTGGTGGTCCTTGGCCTGCTTCTCCAGAGACGTGTCCTGCGTGACCGTCTGGGTCAATACGGAGGCCTGAGAGGCGCTGTCCCGCAGGATGCCGTCCACGGCGGCGGAGAGGTCCTGCTGCAGTCGGTGAGCCCGGCTCTGATCCCGATCCTCTACGGAGATCATGATGGCGGAGGAGATACTCTCCAGATAGCCGTTGCGGACCAGACTGCCGACGATGGCGTTTACTGCCACATCCAGCTTGGCCCCCTTCAGATCCTCGCCGTCGCCCATATCCGCCAGAATGGCATGGGCGTCGTCGTTCATAGGCACGCAGGCCAGAACCTTTTCATTTTGGTTGACCCGCAGCTCGATGCTGGGGTTGACGTCGATGGAGACCACGGAGGCCACAGCATTGGCCTGCCGCAGAAACAGTCCGCCGCCGCACAGCAGCAGAAGGGCCAGACAGGCCGCCATCGCCATCCATTTTTTCAGGGAGTGAGGTTTTGTTTTCATGGGGATTTCCGTTCCTTTCCGCTTCTCACAGCGAGAGAGAACGCCGTCCACGTCATGGGGGGCTGTTTTTTCCAGCGCTTGTGCAAGGCACTGTTCCAGCTTTTCATTTGTCATGGGCGTTATCTCCTTCCAGATCAGCACGCATTTTTCGGATCGCTCGGTGATACTTCGACAGGACGGTGGGGAGGGGCAGCTCCAGCAGAGCGGCGATCTCCCGGTGCTTTAGCCCGGTGACGGCATGGAGCAGTACGATGCGCCGCTCCTCCTCCCCCAGACGGGACAGAACGTGCTGCAGCAGCGTTCGCTCCTCTGTGGTCAGACCGGTCTCCTGCTGGGGAATGGCGTCCCATTCTGCCTCGCTGAGAACGGCGTGGCGCTCCGTGCGCCGCAGGCGCATCAGGCACAGATTCCGGCAGACCGTCAGCAGCCAGCCCATGGGAGAGCCGGTGGGGCGATACTGCGGGGCGTGATCCCACACATGAACGAATACGTCCTGCGTGATATCCTGTGCGTCGTGGGTGTTTTTCAGGTACGACAGCGACAGACCATACACCGCCGTTCGGGTGAGATGGTAGAGCTGCGCCAGCGCATCCTGCTGCCCGGCGGCGATGGCGGCCAGCAGCTCCGTCAGATGAGCACTGCTGCCGGCATATTCGGTTGTGGCGGGCCATGCAGTCATAGGCTTTTATCTCCTGTCATCCCTGTAATGCGTGGAGATGCGGTTTTATTGCGTGAAAAATAAAAAAATTTGCCAAGCCCGCAAAGAAGGACTCTGCGGGCCTGACAGACAGCTTAATTGTTGCCGGTGGGAATATAGGGCAGCAGGGCGGCGGCCACGCCGGAGATGGGCATGGTCTGCAGCCAGATACGTCCGGGACCGGTGAGGACGGTGTTGAAAAGGCCCTCGCCGCCCAACAGCTTGTTCTTCATGCCGGGAACCTGACGGATCTCCATCTGCACCCCGGCGGTGAAGCCCGCCACGTTGCCGGTGTCCACCACGATCTGCTGACCCGGCTGGAGGTCATACTCCACCAGCGTGCCGTCGATCTCGGCAAAGGCCATGCCGCTGCCGCTGAGGCGCTGCATGATGAAGCCCTCGCCGCCGAAGAGGCCCGCGCCCAGCCGCTGGTTGAAGTGGATGGACAGCTCTACTCCCGGCACGGCGGCCAGAAAGGCGCTCTTCTGGAGGATCATATCGTGGCCGGGAGTGATGGCGATCTCCTTGATCTGGCCGGGGAAGCTGGAGCCGAAGGCAATCATCCCGGCGCCGTGAGCGGTGTAGATGTTCTGGAACATACTCTCGCCGGAGAACATTTTAGAGAACATCCGCCCCAGTCCACCGCCATGGGTCTGCATCTCCATATTAGGGCTCATCCAGACCATGGAGCCACGCTCCGTGACCATCTGCTCGCCGTCTTCCAGCTGACAGATCACCACGGGGAAGGGAGTGCCTTTGATTTCATAACGCATGGTGGTATCCTCCTTACGATTTTCCGGCAGAGAAGGGAAGAACCTCCGCCGTGTGTTTCCTGGTATGGCTCCAGTATAGCAGAGAAACGGGACGAAAGGAAGAAGAAAATATACCCGAAGCCTTACACTTTGCAAGAAGCGGCTCAGGACTCCGTCGTCTCCGGCTCCTTGCGGAGGGTCTTGACGAAGCAGAGGAAGTACACCAGATGCTCTGTCTGCCGCGCCGACAGCGTGCTCCATTTTGTGGGCATCCTTGGCAGCGGTGGCCTCGCTGACGCCCAGCCGGATGAGAAAATCCCGGAGCATTTGATTTTATTCGTAGATGCTCTGAGCGACCCCGCTCCCCAGAGCCGTCAGATGGATGGTCTTGGCTGGCGCTGCCTCGCAGAGAGGCGTTGCCCATGGAATACTGCTGCGGATTGCTGGCGTTCTTCATGTGCTCCCGGAAGAGAAGAAAGGGGAAGGAGTAGCAGCCGTCGGAGAGACGGCGTCACAGGACAGCCCCACGGAATTGCTTCTGGTCCCGCAGCTCATACTTCACCCGGTAGCGCTCCTCCGTGGCCCGGACGGCCTCCATGGTGCTGTCAGAGCAGTAAAGCACCCAGTAAAAGGAATCCCGCTGGGCAATCTCCAAGTCCACCCCCTCAGAGAAGGGGTGCAGTGCGATGGTGGATGCGGCCAAGGTGGTGACGGAGCTGGAGCGCATCGAGTATGTGGAGGACCCGCATCTGGGCAAGGGCTCCTACTGCGTGGCGGAGAGGCACGCAGACGTCGGGGCGTGCAGTGTGCCGGACTACGCCGTCATCAAGATCTTCCGCCACATCGTGCAGGGAGAGGGGCCGGACACCATCGTCCGGGGGATCGACGAGGCCATCCAGGCGCTGCCGGAGGGGTATGACACGGTGTGTACGGACGGGATATTCTCTCAGGGGGAGTGGCAGCTGCTGTCCATTGCACGGGCCGCAGCGGCAGACCCCACTGTGCTGCTGCTGGATGAGATCACCGCCAATCTGGATGCCGAGACGGAGGCCCGTGTACGGGAGGCCCTGCGTCAGGCCTCCCGTGGGCGCACCGTCCTCTCCGTTTCCCACCGCATCTATGAGAGTCTTGGCGGCAGGACTGTGGAGATCCGGCCCCAAGGACAGTAAATGCCGGGAGTGCAGCCCCGGAGGCCATGGGGCCTCCGGGGCTGTAAAAAACCGGGGAAAGAAACGGTTGACAGTGCCGATGGGTTCTGCTATGATGGGCTGTGGTCAAAAAGACCTATTTCAGCCATCAACGGAGGTGAATGTTCATGGATAGCTGCGGAAGTACAGGACGAAGCCGGGTATGCGGCCCGCAGAGACACAGGGTGTGGTCATCCATGGACAGGAGCTGACCACATTCTACTTTGTCGTGTCCTCCTGCACCGCACCGGAGACGTCTTGCTGTGGCAACTATCTCTGAGGCGGTGTATTTTTGCGCCCATTTTGCCCAAAGTAGCGTCAAAGGAGGACAAGAATATGATGAACAGAATGGTAAACAAGGAGTTCGCACAGGAAATCGCAGCGGTCATCCGTACGGCCCAAAACGGGGATCGTCTGCCGGAGCTGCTGAAGCACTACCACCAGCGGGATGTGGCCAAGGCCGTCACCCTGCTGACGGATGCGGAGCGGGAGCGGTTGTTCCGGCAGCTGGATGCCCGGACGCTGGCAGAGATATTCCCCTATCTGGACGATGCCTCCCGCTTCCTGGCGGAACTTCCGGCGGATCTGGCGGCGGCGGTGATCACCGACATGGACACGGCGGATGCGCTGGATATGCTGCGGGAGCTTCCGGCGGAGAAGAAGCAGGCTCTGGCCGCCCATCTGGACGACGACACCCGGAAGGATGTCCGGCGGCTGCTGGCCTTTCATCAGGAGGAGATCGGCAGCCGCATGAGCGGCAATTTTGTCTGCATCCCGGACACACTGACCGTCTGCGGCGCCATGAACGAGCTGGTGCGGCAGGCCGGTGAGCACGACAATATCTCCATGCTGTATGTGGTGGACGGCAGCGGCGTCTTTGCCGGGGCCATCGACCTGAAGGATCTGATCATCGCCCGTGAAAACGATCCGCTGAGCGGGATCATCCGCCGCAGCTATCCCTATGTGTTGGCCCATGAAAAGGTGGAGGACTGCATCGACCGGATCGCAGAGTATGAGGAGGATTCCCTGCCGGTGCTGACGGAGGACGGAAGGATCGCCGGTATCCTCACCGCTCAGGATCTGGTGGAGCTGGTGGATGATGCCATGGGCGATGACTACGCCAAGCTGGGCGGCCTGACCTCGGAGGAGGACCTCCGGGAGCCTGCCGCCGTCAGTATGAAAAAGCGTCTGCCGTGGCTCATCGTGCTGCTGTTTCTGGGTATGGGGGTCTCGTCGGTGGTGGGCATCTTCGAGTCCGTGGTGGCGGTGCTGCCCATCGTTATCTGCTTCCAGTCGCTGGTGCTGGATATGGCGGGCAACGTCGGCACCCAGTCGCTGGCCGTCACCATTCGTGTCCTCATGGACGAGAACCTTACCCTGAAGGAGGAGCTGGCCCTGCTGGGCAAGGAGATGCGGGTAGGTCTTCTCAACGGCGGGTGCCTGGGACTCATGGCGCTGGCGGTTTTAGGGGGCTACATCCATGTGTGCAAGGGCTATGCGTGGGGGCCGGCTTTTCTGATCTCCGGCTGCGTTGGGGTGTCGCTGGTGGTGGCCATGGTGATCTCCAGCCTTGTGGGGACGATGGTTCCCATGCTGTTTCATAAGATCCACATCGATCCGGCGGTGGCCTCCGGCCCGCTGATCACGACGGTCAACGATCTGGTGGCCGTGGTGACCTACTATGGACTGGCCCTGCTGTTTCTGGTGAATGTGTTCCATCTGTGAAAAAAGAAGTACCCCTGTAACCTGACGGTTACAGGGGTACTTGTCATAACGCAACACGATCCGCATGGAGGTATACGCTTTTTTTCGCAACTGCCCGCAGGGACAGATACTGCCAGTCGATAAGTCTTGAATTTGGCAAAGGAGTGTGATTCTATGAAAAAGAAATTACCCATAATCCTCTTGGGTGTTATTTTGGCTTGTGTGTTGGTTTTCGGTTTCCTTTATGCAAACAATGACATTGGTAAAACCGCAAACAGTTTAGAAGCAGACATTCGCCAATCTCAAAAAATTTTGGATGATTGGATTGTTGATGGAAGCATTTCCGACACAATGGCTGCATTTATTTCTTACCCACAGGACAAGACAGACCACACTTTTTCTGTCTATGTAAATCGCCCTGGCTTGTCTTTTGGATATTTCTTCCGTGGTGGTGGAGATATAGTTGAGGTTGATGATTACATTGCAGAGTTTGTTGTTGAGGGAAATAACGAAAGGGCATTTATCTCAATGAATACCCAAAATATTGTTCGACTTGAAGTAGATGATGGCAACGGCATTCAGGTGATTGATATTGATAGTGGCAAGCCTTTCGCCATTGTCCTGCCCCTCAATGTAGGAAACATCTGTTTCTATGATACGAATGGAAATGTTGTGGAATATCTTCGCCAACAACTTTGACCAACTTCAATTTACCGAACTGAACACAACAACTGAATACCGAAAAACTGACCGTTGACTGGTCGCACTATGCGAAAAGTTGACGGTCTTTTTTTATCCC
>ERZ827522.2086-NODE-2086-length-14672-cov-4.410276_pt1 | contig 14672 bp, 10 predicted proteins | sample MGYA00519580_ERZ827522 | MGnify/ENA primary metagenome ERZ827522 (study PRJEB31778, sample SAMEA3449340) | human gut metagenome | biome: human gut; feature: human-associated habitat; material: faeces | place: United Kingdom | collected 2010/2012 ... | reverse complement strand
CCAGGTCTAAGTCGATCTCTATCGTGTCATCTGGTTTTTGTTGGGACAAAAGAACTACCGTCTCCACATGAACAGTCGAAGGAAACATATCGACACAACAGATCTTTTTCACTTCATATCCTCTCGCCTGTAAAACTTCCAGATCTCTTGCCAGACTGGTCGGCTTGCAGGAAATATAAACCATCTGAGGCACATTGTAACGAATGATTTTTTCCAAAGCTTTTGGATTGATTCCATCCCTTGGTGGATCAAGTACAATATAATCCGGCTTTTCTTCAATGCTGTCAATGACTTTGAGTACATCCCCTGCGATAAACTCGCAGTTATGTAAACCGTTTAACTGTGCATTCTCTTTGGCTGCTTCCACTGCTTCCTCAATGATCTCCACACCGATCACTTTTTTTGCTACCGGAGAAAGCATCTGTGCGATCGTTCCAGTTCCGGAATACAGATCGAATACAATTTTACCATGCTCCGCAATATCTGCGTCTGTTCCGCTTGGAAGTGCATCTCCGATAAACTCTCTGGCAGTCTGATATAGCACCTCTGCCCCCAGGGAATTTGTCTGAAAAAAGGAAAATGGTGTAATCTTAAAGCGAAGCCCTAACAATTCCTCGTAAAAGAAATCCTGTCCATATAAAACATCCGTGCCTTCATTCGTCACGGTATCTGCCACATTGTCATTTCTCGTATGCAGAATACCTGTCATGGTACCTTTGTAATCTGCTGCAAGAAGAGCAGCTTTCCAGCCCTCTAATAATTCCTCTTCCGTTCCTGCAAATGCGTTTTCCTGTGCATTGTTCAACGTACTTTCAACTTCATCCATCTGTGCTGCGGCAATTCCCGGAAAATCCGTCTGCGTTGTAGTCACCAGATCTACTAATATTTCCCCTGTTTTGACTGCCTTACGGACAAGCAGATGTCTTAAATATCCGGTGTGACGCAGTTTATGGTAATAAGTGATATTTTTTTCACGAAAATAAGCAAGTGTGACAGACAGGATCTTTCTGAAATCCTCATCCACGATCTGGCAGTTTTCCACCGTCACAATATCATAAAAGCTTCCACGCTTATGCATGCCAAGTGCTAACGGTCCATCCTTAAATTCATCCCCAAAGGAAAATTCCATTTTATTGCGGTATCCGGTCTGCCTTGGACTTTCCTTGATTCCCAGAAACTGGTAATCCCGGTTTTCCTGATCGATCACATCATCCATTAATTTTTTTACCTGTTCTGCTTTCATCTCAAGCTGCCTGTCGTATGGAAGTGTCTGATAAGTACATCCTCCACATTCCCCGGCATGGACACATCCTGTTTTGTCCCCTTCCAGCGGTGACTTTTCCAATACCTCTAAAAGTCTGCCCTCTGCTTTTCCCTTGCGGATTTTATTGATGGAAGCAGACACTTTCTGTCCCGGTATCGTATTTTTTACAATAACCTGTCTGCCATCCTCTGTTCTGATAATTCCCTTATTTGGAAAGTCTACGCGCTCGATCACGCCTTCTATGATTTGTCCTTTTTTCATAAATTCCTCGCATTTTTATTTCATCAACTATAAAATTGTCCATGATTCCATTGACATTTTATTAACTTCACAGTTTTCTATTTCTTTTATCTGTTACACAAGAAAAAAGGGCTGCATCCGCAGCCCTCCAGATTATTTTTATTCTTCTTCTTTTTTCTCTGCTGGTTTTGCCGGCTCTTCTTCGTCCTCTTCATCTTCGAAGAAATCGTCATCATAATCATCTTCAAAATCGTCTTCAAAATCTTCCAGATAATCTGGTGTAAAGAAACGATATACGCCATATACTGCTGCTGCAACTGCTGCAATAATACCGATGATTGCAAAAATCCATACAACCTTTGATGTTTTCTTTTCTTCTGCTTCTTTTTTGTTTAATAATTCATTCAACTTTGTCATATTGATCAGATCCTCTTTCTTATTGAGTAAGTCGTTTAACTTTGTCGCATTGATGAAATCTTCCACCTTGTTCATAGTGTTCCGCTCCTTCTCTTATTTATACTTTTATAGGATATGCAAAACCTAAACGCAATACACACCAGAAAAATCTATGTGCACTGCTCATTGCTTACGCCCATTATACCATATCCTTTACTTTTCGAATATAAAAAATTTATATTTTTCAAAAATTTTATATATTTTTTAGAGTTTCGGATACACAAACGTCCCTGCTTACAAATAGAATCAGATACGCTTTAATTTTGCAAAAGAGGCAAACATTTTTTTCACACCATATCCTTCGAAATCCACGGTCACCTCGTAATCTCTTCCGCCATCCATGATGTTTTTCACAACTCCTCTGCCAAACTTGATATGCGATACGGTGTCCCCGACACCATAGTCAAGCTCTGACTTTACAACACCCTTTGTGACAAGTGCCTTTGCCTGCATACTCTGTCCGGAAGGCTGCTGGCGCAGTGTTGTTCTTTTCGGTCTTGCTGTTGTCTGGTTCTGTAAAAAAGATGGGAAACTGCTCTCTTTTCCAAAAGAAGATTCTCTTGCAGATGCCGGCTTTCTCAGTTCACTGTCCAACAGTTCAGACGGAATCTCCCGAACAAACCGCGATACTTTATTATATTGCGTTTCGCCACGAATCATACGTTGTCTTGCACAGGTAATTGTAAGTTCTTCTTTGGCTCTCGTGATACCCACATAAGCCAGACGCCGCTCCTCTTCGAGATCCTCAGAAGAACTGTCCGAAGTGATGGACATATAACTCGGGAACAATCCATCCTCCATTCCGGCAAGGTAAACTTTCGGGAACTCCAGACCTTTCGCGCTATGTAATGTCATTAAAACAACATAATCACTGCCCTCGTCGAGACTGTCAATGTCTGCAACCAGTGCCACTTCCTCTAAAAAACCACTGAGTGTCGGATGTTCCTCGCCTTCCTCGTAAGCAACCACTTTGCTGATCAACTCATCGATATTCTCAATACGCGCCTTTGCCTCTTCGGTATCTTCCGCTTCCAATTCTTTCACATATCCGGTTTCGTCTATAATCTCCTGCAAAAGTTCAGAAACGCTGATAATCTCTACTTTACTGCGCATCACCTGAATAAAATTCACAAATGGCTTGATCTTTGCAGCACTCTTGCCGAGTGTCGGAATATCGTCTGCCATTTTCAATGCATTATAAAAACTGATATCTGCCGCAGCCGCATAATCTGCCACACGATTTAAGGTTGTTGCACCGATTCCACGTTTTGGCACATTAATGATCCTGCGGACAGCAAGATCATCTCTTGCATTATCGATCGTTTTCAAATAGGCAAGCAGGTCTTTGATCTCTTTTCTTGCATAGAAGTTCACGCCGCCGACAATCTTATATGGAATATTGGATACGATAAATTTTTCCTCAAAAAGACGGGACTGTGCGTTTGTGCGGTAGAGAACAGCGCAGTCACCGTAATGATATCTGCCGTCCTTCACACAGGCATTGATGTCCTTTGCGACATACTCTGCCTCTTCATAGCCTGTCTCAAACTGCTTGAAACCGATCTTTTTCCCCTCTTCATTGTCTGTCCAGAGTGTCTTTCTTTTTCGTCCCATATTGTTGGAGATCACTCCGTTTGCAGCATTTAAAATATTCTGCGTAGAACGGTAATTCTGTTCCAGTTTTATCGTCACTGCCTCTGGAAAATGTTTTTCAAAGTTCAGGATATTATAAATATTCGCACCGCGGAACTTATAGATAGACTGGTCATCATCACCAACGACACACAGGTTCTTATACTTTCTGGCAAGAATACTGATCAGTTCAAACTGTGCCGTATTCGTATCCTGATACTCGTCCACCATAATATAGCGGAAGCGTTCCTGATAGTAGTCTAACACCTGATCATCCGTTTTAAACAATTCAACCGTCTTTACGATCAGATCGTCAAAATCAAGTGCATTATTCCGCCGCAGTGCATCCTGATACTCTCTGTAGATCTCTGCCTGTTTCCGTTTCGCAAAATCCCCGGAAGCAGCCGCACGGAGAGAAAATTCCTGTGGATCTACCAGTTCATCTTTTGCTTTGGAAATCGCAGCAAGCAGACTTCGCTCTTTGTAAATCTTAGTATCCACATTCAGACGTTTACAGATATCCTTCATCAGTGTCTTCTGATCATCGGAATCATAGATTGTAAAATTAGTGTCAAACCCGATGCGGTCAATATGACGTCTTAAAATGCGCACACAGGTAGAATGAAACGTTGATACCCAGATGCTCTCAGAGCCATATCCCACAAGCTGGTCGATTCTCTCACGCATCTCACCTGCCGCTTTATTCGTAAAGGTGATTGCCATAATATTGTATGGATTCACACCCTTTTCTTCGATCAGATAAGCGGTTCGATGTGTCAGGACACGTGTTTTTCCGGAACCCGCCCCCGCTAAGATCAGAACCGGTCCCTCCGTGTGAAATACCGCTTCTCTCTGCTGTTCGTTCAATGTATCATAAATGCTCATAGACATCTCCATTTCCGTTGTTGTTTGTAATATTCAATCCCTTTTTTATTACAATATCATATTCCCATCTATTGTAACACATTATCCCTGCTTATGAACAGTAAAATCGAACATATTTTCTTTTTTAATAATAAAAAATAACCGTCCAGCTCCTGAGAAAAGTTGACGGTTATTTTAACATTGATTTTTCGCCGGAGTAAATAGCTCACACCTATCTATCGGCTTTCCTGTTAAGTGCATTATATGACAAACATATATTTTTGTCAAATACACCCGTCTCTTTTTTTACTTTTGCGTCAGAAAAAATCTACGACCGTCCACATTCAAATTCATACAATTAAATTCAATTGTATCTTGTCATCTAGTTTTCAATACTATATAATCTGATGTAGAGAATATGATTGAACCAGTAAGAGTAAAAGCAGGTAAAAAAATGAATACAAAACAATTTTTAAGTGATATATTAGATGAATTTAACAAAATCGACTATGTAAAACCGGAAGATATCCCGAATATCGATCTTTATATGGATCAGGTGACAACATTTATGGATTCCCAGCTTGCCACATCCAAGCGGCATGAGGACGATAAGATCCTGACTAAGACCATGATCAACAATTATGCAAAAAACGATCTTCTTCCTCCACCGGAAAAGAAAAAATATTCCAAAGAACATGTGCTGACTTTGATCTTTATCTACTATTTTAAAAGTATCTTAAGCATCAGTGACATCCAGAGTATCTTAAATCCGATCACGGACAAGTATTTTGGAAAAGGCAGTTCTGAGATGAGTCTTGAGGATATCTATAAAGAAGTATTCGGTTTAGAGCATCAGGAAACCTTAAATATCATGAAAGACCTTGCAAAAAAGTTTAACACCTCCATGAAAACTTTTGAGGGCATGGAAGGTGAGGATGCAGAGCTTTTACGGACATTCAGTTTTATCTGCATGTTAAGCTATGATGTCTACCTGAAAAAAACAATTATCGAGCGCATTGTCGATCAGATGCTGCACGAAGAAAAAGATCCTTCCAAAAAAGAAAAATAAAACCCGGTGCTGAATGGAACACTGTCTACACCAGACATGATCCGTGCAGCTCCGGGTTTTTCTTTTTTTCCGGGTTTTTCTATTCTGTTTTACGCTTCGTTTGTCTCTGATGCAGCCATTCTGGCAAATACCATGTCATATCCGTCATTCCCATAATTCAAAGAACGGTTTACACGGCTGATGGTCGCTGTGGAAGCACCTGTTTTCTCTGCAATATCAAGATATGTTTTCTGGTCGCGCAGCATCTTGGCAACCTCAAATCGCTGTGATAAGGAAAGCAGTTCATTCACAGTGCAGACATCTTCAAAAAAAGTATAACATTCTTCTCTGTTTTCCAGGCTTAAAATCGCATCAAAAAGATGGTCTACTGCCTCGGTCCTTAGTTTCTTGCTCATTTTACCTTCTCCTTCTCATAAATCAAAATGATATCATCTTTTACTATAATCAGAAACTTCCAATCTACGCACATTTTATCATAGTAAAGTTTTAAAGTAAATATCTGTTTTACACACTAAAGTGTTACAGATGCAAATTCTATAATAGTCGAATCCAGTCGAAAAAGCAACACTTATTTTCATATTAACTATAACTTTAATTTATACCTGACGGCATCCTGTTATTCTCCCAGAAAAACAGCCAGAAAAGCGGTCAGACGCTCCATCTCCTGCTGGGTTCCGATACTGATACGCAGATAATTGCTAATTCTCGGCTTGGAAAAATAGCGCACGAAAATGTTATGCTCCCGGAGTACTTCAAATATTTCTTTTGCAGGAACTCTTTCATGTGTTGCAAAAATAAAGTTGCTCATGGAATCCCCAAAGGAAAATCCAAGCTTTTTCAGTTCGCACTTCGTCCATTCCCTTGTAGCGATGACTTTCGCACAGGTTTCCTCAAAATACTCCCTGTCCCTGATCGCCTGCACACCAAGTACAAGCGCTGTCTGATTGAGCGTGTAGGAATTGAAAGAATATTTCACATCATTGATATACCGAATCAGCTTTTCATTTCCCATCGCAAACCCAAGCCGCATACCTGCCAGGGAACGCGATTTTGAAAAGGTCTGTACCACGAGAAGATTGTCATATTTTTCGATCAGAGGCAGCGCAGACTCCCCGCCAAAATCAATGTATGCCTCATCCACAACTACGATCACATCGCGGTTGTGTGCAATGATATCCTCGATCTCTGAAAGCGGCATAAGAATTCCGGTCGGTGCATTCGGATTTGGGAACACCACGCCACCGTTTTCCCCATAATAGTCCTCTTTTTTGATCTGGAAATCATCATCCAACGCTTTTGTCTCAAACGGAATCCGAAGCATATTTGCCCACACATCATAAAAAGAATAGGTGATATCCGGAAACAGGATCGGCTTTTTGCTGTTAAAAAATGTCATAAATATCATGGCAAGCACATCATCCGAACCGACACCGGTAAACACCTGACTGCTCCTGATTCCATAATAATCTGCGATCGCATCGACTAACACTTTACAGGTCGGTTCCGGATAAAGTCTCAATTTGTCCGTATCAAAGTTCTTCAAAGCCTCTACTACGCCCGATGCAGGCGGATATGGGTTTTCGTTGGTATTCAATTTGATCATGTCCGGCTGGTTTGGCTGCTCTCCCGGAACATACGGTTCCACTGTCCTTACATATTCTTCCCAGTTACTCATAAATTTTACTCTCTCCACTCTCTCGATTTTCCTGATATATTTCACAAATTCATTACAATCTGCTCATTTTATTCTGTATACAATCCGTAATCTTCTGCCAGTTTTTCAAACGCAGTCAGGGCATTTTTCACCGTCTCATGGGAAACACAGTAAGCAAGACGGACATAGCCTGCACATCCGAATGCGCTGCCCTTTACCATGATGATATTGTATTTTTTACCTGCTGCAACAAATTTTTCTTCGTCTGCATCCGGAGATTTTACCCACATATAAAACGCGCCTTCCGGTTTGATGCAGTGAAAACCGAGTTTTTGCAGTCCTTCGTATAACATCTTTCTGTTTTCATCATAAAATGCCAGATTCGTTTTCTCATCCAGACATTTTGCAACTGCTTTCTGAAGCAGGGATGGCGCATTCACAAAACCGAGGGTACGGTTGGATACAACAATGCCGTCAATGACCTGATCTGCATTTTCCACCTCATCCGGAACAACCACATATCCAATACGCTCACCCGGAAGGGAAAGGGATTTGCTGAAGGAATAACCTACAATTGTATTCCTATAGTATTTCGTCAGGAAATCCTCTTGATTTCCATCGTAGACAAGTTCACGGTAAGGCTCATCGGAAATCAGATAAATTTCGTGTCCAATCTCTTTTTCCTTCTTTTCCAGAATCTCAGCCATCTTTTTCATGGTTTCTTCATGATAGATCACACCTGTCGGATTGTTTGGTGTGTTCACGATCACTGCCTTGGTCTTTTCATTGATCGCTTTTTCAAATGCCATCAGATCTGGCTGGAATGTTTCAAAATCCGGTGCCACTTCCACGACTTCCGCATCAAAATTGGCTGCATAACTCTTGTACTCTCCGAAATATGGGGCAAACACGATCACCTCGTCACCCGAATCTAAGATTGTTTTAAAAATAATGTTCAATCCTCCCGCTGCTCCCACTGTCATCACAATATTATGGGAAGTAAATGCAGTTCCAAAACGCTTGTTTAAGTTCTCTGCAACCGCCTGACGGACATCCGGGTAACCGGCGTTGTCCATATATCCATGTAAAACCAGCGGATCGGTCTCATCCACCAGTTGCTTAATTGCCTCGTTCAATGCTGCCGGAGCCGGTGTTGCAGGATTCCCCAATGAAAAATCATACACGTTCTCTCTTCCCACCCTGGCGGCAAGTTCATTTCCCTCTACAAACATTGCACGGATTGCAGAACTTCCCTGCAATGCCTTCTGTATTTTCTGTGAAATCATATTCTCTTCCTCACTGTTTTCTTACTCTCGAATGTTTTTCCTGCTGTCTGCACCATATATGTACAGATCTACGGAACAATTATTACTTTACAACAATACTGTATGAAAGTAAATAGACAAAAAAAGAAAACTGCCACTGGACATTTTCCTTACGGATACTGCCCGGACAGTTTCTCTTCTATTTAAAAATACTCCCCTGTATTTTTATGCATTAACGGTATCCACAAACTTACGGAATGCCTTTCTGCCTTCCTCTGTGCACTTGTAAACACCTGCGTCCAATAAAACTTCCTTGAACACAAGACCGATTTCTGTCTGAATGATCTCATGTAATTTTTCCGGTGTAATCTCACCTTCCAGACCACTTCCTGCTGTAAATCCATACTTAGGCAGAAATTCCTCCACCCAGTCTGCATGTTTTGCAAGCACTTCATCCTCACGGATTTCTGCGCCGTCTAAGATTGCCTGTTCTAATGCTGCCATCTCATCTTTTAATCTGGCTGGAAGCACTGCAAGTCCCATAACCTCGATCAGACCAATGTTTTCTTTTTTGATATGATGAAGTTTTGCATGTGGATGGTAAACACCCAGCGGATGCTCCTCTGTCGTGATATTATTGCGGAGTACAAGATCTAACTCATAATCATTGCCGCGTTTTCTTGCGATAGGAGTGATCGTGTTATGTGGTTCGCCCTCTGTCTCTGCAAAAATAAATGCATCTTCATCCGTATAACCTCTCCATGCAAGTAAAATCTTATCTGCGAGCTCGATCAGGCGCTCTTTTTGTGGTGCGCTGATACGGATCACGGACATCGGCCATTTTACGATTCCGGCTTTCACATCCTCAAATCCCTTGAAGACCAGCTCTTTTTCCACCGGTGCTTTTGCCATAGCGAACTCATAATGTCCACCCTGAAAATGATCGTGGCTCAAAATAGATCCACCAACGATCGGAAGGTCAGCATTCGATCCGACAAAGTAATGTGGGAACTGCTCTACAAAATCCAACAGTTTTCCAAAGGTTGCTTTCTCGATTTTCATCGGTGTATGCTCTGCATTAAAAACGATGCAGTGCTCATTGTAGTAAACATATGGAGAATACTGGAAGAACCAGTCACTGTGATTGATCGTTACCGGAATAATCCTGTGGTTCTGTCTTGCCGGATGGTTCACACGTCCTGCATATCCCTCATTCTCTTTGCAGAGAAGGCATTTCGGATAACCGCTCTGTTTTGCAAGCTTGGCTGCTGCGATCGCCTTTGGATCTTTTTCCGGTTTGGAGAGGTTGATGGTGATGTCCAATGTTCCAAACTCGGTATCTGCAGTCCATTTCTGGTCTTTTTTGATACGGTATCTACGAATGTAGTTTGTATCTCTGCTTAATTTGTAAAAATAATCGGTTGCTTCCTTTGGACTGATCTGATAGAGTGCCTGGAATTTTTTGATCACTTCACTTGGTCTTGGCACAAGCATGCCCATGATCTTTGTATCAAATAAATCTCTGTATGTGATCGTGTCTTCCGGCATCAGTCCATCTTCTGCCGCATAATCGAGCATCTCATTTAAGATGTCTTCCAATGCTGCCTCTGCACTCTCCTGCGTCATCGGAGTTCTCTTTGCATAGGCTGCTGCCACTTCATCTTCTAATTCATCCAGATGAAAAAGTTCTAACAGGCGGTTAATGGTAAATCTCCTGTCTTCCGGCTCTACCAGCCCGGTCACAAGGCCATATTCTGTCAATTCTAAAATTCTTTCCTGAATCATTGTGTTATCCTCTTTATTTAAGAATTATTTAGATAATTGCGAAACTCTGATTTAGGTTGTAACAATTGTGAAGAATTAACAAAATTTTCGAAGACACGCTTCCGCTACGTGTCGCTCGCAACGGTACTAAGAAACCACCGGCTGCATTTCTTATCTGATAAATCAGAACGAAATACAGCCACTGCTTTCTAAGAACCGGCGGCTCCCCAGTGTCTTTTTTGCGCGGATTAATTTTTCACAATATATTTACACTGTGTTGAGTTTTACAATTCGCAATTTACTGTATGAAAAAATGATTCATGGGTGTGTTGCCCTCTGTTGAATCATTTTGCCTTTTCGGATATTTTAACATATTTTCAGAATCCAGAAAAGGGACAGCACACGGAAATTATCCATGTACTATCCCTTTTGCTGGCTGCGTCATGGCCTGGTACTTTATTAGTAGCAGAAATAATGACAGCAGATTTTTACATCAAGATTCGATGTGAGCGGATAAGTTGAAAAATTCATTGTATCATTTCTTAATAGGTCTGTATTTCCATTTAATACATTATAAATAGACTGGTACTCTGTCTCTATCGGATGCGCTTTATCCCGTCTTTTCCAGGAAACAAACTGAACCGGATTGTTCTGGCTCAGCACATCATATAATGTATCCGGATACAAATCGGATGCCATGCGGTTTAACACCACCTCGACAACCGCTTCCTGCCCCTCGACAGGTTCGCCGTTTGCTTCCAGCCACACGATTTTGGCCAGCAAATCGATCTCTTCATCGGTCAGGCTGATGTTCCAACGATTGTTGTATGCCGGAGCCTGCGAAGTTTCAGAAACTTCCTCCACCTGACCACTCTCACTTACTTCTGTATTTGTTTCAACTGATCCGTCTGTCTCTTCTTCTAAATTACTTTCTGAATCATTTGAAGTTGTCACTAAAACAACATCTTTCTTTTCAACACCTGTTTTTTCATCTGATTCTGTGGTAAATGAATTTGCGGAAATTGCAGCTGCCACACCGGCGGAAAATTGCATTTCTTCCGGCTCTGCCTCCTGATTCTGAAGCGGTACTGCCTCATTCTCAAGCTCTGCAACATAAGCTGCCTCTTCCTGAATGTTGGACGTAACAATCAAGCACAATGCGAAAGCAAAAAGTAATGCTGCGTCCAATATTTTTTTTCTCATTTTTCTCCTTTCCTCAAGAATGATACATAACATAGTAAAACGACAGATAAACCAAAAATTTATCTGCCGCTTCATTACAAAACCCTATCATACTCAATTATTCCCAAAAGTCAAATTTCTCATTCAGGAACTGTGCTGAGAAAATTTCTTTGAATTTTACCATATATTTTTTTCATTTGTGTAAATAATCTACTAACGAGTCAGTTATAACTTTTTCGCGTTAAAGCAGAAACAGTCAGATATTACAATTATTGTGAGCTTTTCTGCTTATTTTTATGCAACTTCCATTAATTTTTCCCCAAAAAATCTGGAAACAGTCTTAATCTCTTGCGATCTCAGACAGAATTTCTGCGCGTTTTGTGCCGATCAGGAGCTGATTTTTATATGTTTCATAACGCTCTATGCGATGCTCACTTAAGAAGACCGCGATCTCCGATGTGATCGTAAGTTCTGTCACAAAAACTACCATTTCCTGTCCATCCGAAAATGCCTGCTCCATAAATGTAAATGCATGTTCTAAGGTTTCAATCCCTTGATTTTCAAGGCTTTGCAGTTTTTCACACTGTGCGTCAAACGGCTCTTTTGCGAGCGCAAATAAAGCAGTTTCTTCTATATTAATTGTTTCCTCGGCTGCAATCTTTTTCGCACATTCCTTCAATTTTTCGTTCAGGCTGCGTGCACGGTCACTCTGTGCTTTTGAGACAAACTGCTGTTTCTCGTTCTGCTCATCTGACGCTGTTTTTTCTGCAAGAATCGTTTCAAAAATTCCTTTTGCCTGCAAAGAATTTTTTAATTTCTGACGGTATTCCTTCAAAAAATCATACCATGCATCCGTGATCTCACGCTCTCTCTGTATCTGATAAAAGACATTTGAGACACCATCCAGCAGCAGATTGACCACCGAAAGCCTCTCATCAAACGCTGCCTGATCGATACGCGCATAGACGGAAGGCTTTACTTTTCCCTCCAAAATCTCTGCAATGCCATAATCGTCCTGATATTTTTTATACAGATCAAAGTAGGCAGACACATCCTCCGCCACATCTTCATGCCGCAGAAACTCATGAATGATCTCCTCGTCCACAGGAATTCCAAGTTCCTCGTAGACATCCATAAGATTGCTTAAATCCTCCCAGCCTCTGGCGGTCACAAACTGTAATCCGTCCACGTCCGCCTCCACGCGGTAAAAATTCTTCGGACGAAGTTCCAGATAGCTTAAAATTGCGCTGTTTAAACGTTTTTCTCTTGCATATTCCTTCCACACGCCAAGATCTGCCTCGATATTCATGCAGCGCACACGGTCTAACGTTACCATATCAAAATCTCTTACCGACTTGTTGTACTCCGGCGGATTTCCGGCTGCAACAATGATCCATCCCTCCGGGACTGCCTGGTTGCCAAACGTTTTACACTGCAAAAATTGCAGCATGGTCGGCGCCAGCGTCTCAGAAACGCAGTTGATCTCGTCAATAAAAAGGATTCCCTCTTTCCTGCCGCCCTCCTCGATTTTGCGGTAGACACTCGCAATAATCTCGCTCATGGTGTACTCCGTCACAGAATATGTTTTTCCGTCGTACTGCTCCTCCTTAATAAACGGAAGTCCTACTGCGCTCTGCCTTGTGTGGTGGGTGATGGTATACGCCACAAGCCCGATCTCACACTCTCTGGCAATCTGCTCCATGATCTGTGTCTTTCCGATTCCCGGTGGTCCAATCAACAGAACCGGACGCTGTCTGACCGCCGGGATTTTATATTCGCCAAATGCATCTTTGCTCAGATATGCCTGCACGGTATGTTTGATCTCTTCTTTTGCCTGCTTAATGTTCATGGTTTCTCCTTGTCTCCTCTGCCAAAATATCCTCCTGTTCCACCCGGAGTCTCATTGCCCACGGTGGAACGGCACTCTCATCATAATCATCCAGAAACAGAAATGCGGTCTTATATTCCGGCCGTTTCTTCGGATAAATGCCCTTGCCATCCGTAAAATATAACAGCCCGCCAAGATTTTTCAACACGCCCTGCTCTAATAATTCGTTCACATAAGCAAAAGCCGGTCTGAAATCTGTTCCGCCGCCTCCTATAACTGTAAAACGATTTAAAAGCTGTTCGAGTTCGCGGCTGTTTTTTACCTCCTCATCCATGCGCACCTGATTGTCACACTGAATGATGCGTATTCTGCTTTTTGCAAAAAAACTGTTCTGTTCGGTCAGGATCGTATAGGTCTCTTTCAAAAAATTGTGGATGAGTTCTCCGCTGGTTGAATAACTCGTATCGACCACAATGACAAACTCCTGGATTTTTTTGACCTCCCGGCTCTCCACCGGCTCAATGAGCGGCATATTTTCGTAAAGCCGCAATCCATAAATATAATAATTCAGGTCAAACTCATCGGGATCCGCATGCAGTTCCTCCCGCAGAACGGAAAATTTACGCAGAAAATCTGCATAACTTTGTCTGCTCTTCTCTGCCTTCAGCTGTACAGCAAGAATTTCTTCTCCATCCTCTGTCTCATCCCCTCTGGATTCCTTTTCCATGCGCGTCTGCCTTGCAATTTTATCCCACTGTTTTCTGGCGTCCTCATTTACGGCATTTTTCTGTTCCTCCTTCGGCCAGTAACGATGGTCGTCCGTGTAAAATTCCTTTTGCAGTGCGATCAGTTCTTCCGGCTTTCTGCCACTTAGATAACGGTAAATGACCGCTGCGGAAATCCCGCTTTTTTGCTGTTTTAGTTCTTCATAAACCGTTTGTCTCTGCCAGCTTAAGATCCGCCTCGTACTCGGTTTGTCCATCTGGTCGATCGTGTATTCCACCGCAATATCGCAGGCAAGATTCCATTTTTCCCGGTCTCTCTTTCCACCGATCCAGAGATGGAAAAAGATACAGTGCAGCACGCTGTGCAGGTATGCCCTGTCGAGATATTTCGGGTTGCCCTGAAACACCCTTAACACCTGCTCCGCGGAAAAATAAAGATATGTGCCGTCAGTCGCAAAGCTTCTGATATTCTCATCCGCCCGGTAAACAAGCGTGCCGAGTGCAATATCTAAAAAGCGCAGATCCATATATAGTTCACTTCGCACAAACTCCAGAACTTTCTTCGACATCTCTGCCTCCCACTCGCTCTGTGTCTGCTTATGTTTACTCCTAAACTGCTCCATGTCAACTCCTTTATTAATTGCAAAACTCCTTATAATCTTCTTTAAATTGTGAAAAATCAACAAAATTCTCGAAAACACGCTTTCGCTACGTGTCGCTGGTAACGGT
>ERZ827522.2080-NODE-2080-length-14748-cov-8.670183_pt1 | contig 14748 bp, 14 predicted proteins | sample MGYA00519580_ERZ827522 | MGnify/ENA primary metagenome ERZ827522 (study PRJEB31778, sample SAMEA3449340) | human gut metagenome | biome: human gut; feature: human-associated habitat; material: faeces | place: United Kingdom | collected 2010/2012 ... | reverse complement strand
CTTTTAAATACGACATCACTAGTTAGTTCTAATAGTTTCATTTTTCACCTCCTCTCTACTTTTATTATTCTACATAACTTTCGTTTTTCCTTTTTTATTAACAAAAAAATGACATTATAGTCATTTAATTTGTAATATATTTCTCACCTTCACCATGTGCAAGTTCTACAATCATCCAAACATTTAAATAAATTAACATTACACATAACAAAATCCAACCTAAAACAGGTACTATTAAACATAAAATCCAAGAATATGGTGTTGCATAAATTTCTTTTCCCGGTACATGTAATTTTTTACAAACATTCACTAAAGTTTGGACATGAAATACTGTAAACATAATAAAAATTGGAAAAAATAAACATAATGCTGCACCTATCCAATATTCTTTTTTGGCATACCAAGCATTTTTATCATATACACCAATTGAATAGCCAACAGCAAAAGTAATATAACCACCTGTTAAAATATCCAATACCAAACATAAAACCCAGTACTCTTTTTTCAATATATTCACTTTATCACCTTATTTTTTCTTTTAAACTATATAATATATTTAAAGCATCTAATGGAGTAACATTTAAAATATCTAATTCTTTAATTTCTTTTTCGACAGCAGATTCTTCCTTCATTAATTCATCTAAAGGTAATGACTCTTGAATTACAACATCTCTTTTTTGTTCTTTATTTTCATATACTTTTAAAATTTGATTTGCTCTTTCAATTAAAACACTTGGTAAGTCTGCTAGTTTAGCAACGTGAATACCATAACTTTTATCAATACTGCCTTCTTTTATTTTATGTAAGAAAGTAATATTTCCATCTTCCTCGTGAGCACTTACATGAACATTTTTCAATGTCTTTAAAGTTTCACTCAAATCTGTTAATTCATGATAATGGGTAGAAAATAATGTTTTACAACGAATATTTTTTTCAATATATTCAATAATTGATTGCGCTAAAGCCATACCATCAAATGTAGCTGTTCCTCTACCTAATTCATCAAATAAGATTAAGCTATGTTCTGTTGCATTACTAATTGCATGGTTTGCTTCTTTCATCTCTACCATAAATGTAGATTCACCACTCACCAAATCGTCACTAGCACCAATACGAGTAAATATTGCATCAAAGATAGGAAGAGTGGCCTCTTTTGCTGGAACATAAGAACCAATCTGAGCCATAATAACTGTAATAGCAAGTTGTCGCATATAAGTAGATTTACCAGCCATATTAGGACCAGTAATTAATAATATGTTAGTATTTTCATCCATCATAATATCATTAGGAACGTACTCTCCATCAATTACTTTTTCAACAACAGGATGACGATCATCAATAATTGCAATTTTTTGTTCTGTTACTAATTTTGGTCGAACATAATGATTTTCTTCAGCTACAGTTGCGAAAGACTGTAATACATCAATTTCACTAATTGTCTTCGCAATATTTTGAAGTCTAGGAATATATTCTTTAATTTTATCTCTTATCTCAATAAATAAATTATATTCTAGTTCAATAATTTTTTCTTCAGCATTTAAAATTAACGCTTCTTTTTCTTTCAAGATTGGACTAATATAACGTTCTACATTAGCTAACGTTTGTCTTCTTTCATAGCCATATTCTTCTTTAATATCTTTCACATTTCCTTTAGAAACTTCTATATAGTATCCAAATACTCGATTATAGCCTACTCTTAAATTTTTAATTCCTGTTCTCTCTTTTTCTTCTGCTTCAAAACGTGCTACAAAGTCTTTTCCACCTTTTCTTAAATCCTTTAATTCATCTAGTTCTTGATTATACCCTTCTTTAATTAAATACCCTTCTTTAATTGATAAAGGTGGATTTTCATAAATTGATTTTTCTAATAAGTTATATAAATCATTTAAAGGTTCTATATTCTTATAAAAATTAATTTTGGATAAAATTTCACGAATGGTAGGAAGAACTTTTAAAGAATTTTTAAGTTGTAATAAGTCTTTCGCATTCGCATTACCAAAAGCGACGCGACCACTTAATCTTTCTAAATCGTAAACTTCAAATAAGGCTTGATTCAAATCTTCCTTTAAAATAAATTCACGAAGTAATGTTTCTACTGTATCATATCTTTGATTAATTTTTTCTCTATCAATTAAAGGATTTTCAATCATTGACTTGAGCATACGAGAACCCATAGCTGTTTTTGTTTTGTCTAATAACCATATCAATGAATAATTTCTTTGTTTTAAACGAAGTGTTTCTGTTAATTCTAGATTTCTTTTAGTATGAATATCCATTTTTAAGAAACTCTTATCTTCTTTAATAATGGCTTTTTGTAAATGGGATAAATTTCGTTTTTGTGTATGATTAATATAAGTTAATAAATGCTTAATCGCTTCAATATAACGAATATCTTTAATATCTTCATAAATATACTCATATTCTTTTAACTCTTCAATTTCATCTGAAATAGAAGTAGCTATTTTAAATTGATTTTTTAATAAGGAAAGAATTGTTTTATCAACCTTACTTGGTAAAATAATCTCTTTAATTCCAATGCTAACAACTTCACTAACAACCTTACTAACATTATGTTCTAATAAAGTTGTATTAATCTCACCTGTTGAAATATCAGTATAACAAATTACATAAGCATGATTAAAATCTAAAATGTTTCCAATATAATTATTTTCAAACTCTACTAAAGACTCATCATCTATAATAGTTCCTTTACTAATAATTTGAATTAAATCTCTTTTTACAATTCCTTTTTCTACACTTTTCGGATCTTCTAGTTGTTCACAAATTCCTATTTTATATCCTCTTTCTACTAATTTTTCAATGTATATATTAGCCGCATGGTGAGGAATCCCACACATTGGGATTTTTTCTTTTAGTCCAGCATTTTTACCAGTTAATGTAAGTTCAAGTTCTCTAGATACTTTAATGGCATCTTCAAAAAACATTTCATAAAAATCTCCCAAACGGAAGAATATAATAATATCTTCATTCTTCTCTTTAATCTCTAGATACTGCTTCATCATCGGCGTTACTTTAGAGATGTCTACATCTTTACGATTCATATAACCACCTTTTTCATTTTACCAAAAACTAGCAAAAAAGTAAAATAAACAATATCAAAAAAAACCAGATTACCGGTTTTATTTTTTTCTTTTTTCATTCTGATTGATAAATACATCTTGATAGATTTTTTCACAATTATAATTAATAAAATCTTCTACCTTGATTTTTTTATAGTCATATTTAGTAACATCAGCACTTGTATTTAAAACTGTTTTTAAATCTTCTTGAACATTATATAATTCATTAGATGCTTTTAAAGTATCCATCCTTGATAAATAAAATTTATGGTCTTTATCAACAACGTGACTTTTATTACTATTAAACTTTAATTTCAATCGGATAATATCTTGTTGAAATTTTAAATCTTCTTTTGTCTCTTTTAAAAGTGTATTTAAAAAAGTTTGGTAGACATTTTCAACGGTTAAAATTTTTGTTTCCCCATCTACGTCTATTTCAATAGAAGGAGTATTTGGGGGGAATTTTAAAAGCAAGAAAAAACAATTAATTCTTTGATTCATATAAGATTCAGACTCTAATTTTCTTTTTCTTGTTGTAATTTCTAAAAGAAGTTCTGTTATATCAAAATCATATTGTTGACTAATTTCCGAAAAATTTTTATCTAAAATCTTTTTATTATTATAAGCTTCTTGTTTTTCTTCATATTCTGTTTGAAGTCTTTTTAGTTTTTCTTCCAATCTATTTAAATCTAACAATTCTTTTGATGAATCTCCACGATTAGCTTTCATTACTGTTACAGCTTCTCTTAACATTTCTTTTGTTTCAAAACTTAGTTCTTCAACAGGTGTATTCATTTTATCTGACACGTTATCACCTCCACTATGATTGTTTCATTGTATCATTTTTAGTATGATAAATCAATGTTTTATATATATCATAATGCCTTCTTTAGGATAACTTTTATCAAAAGGAATCATTTGACATTCAGGATAAGCTTGCATTAGTTCCTCTTTGACCTGATATAAATAAGTTAAGGCAATTCCATTTTCTTTTAAAGGTAATTTAGAAAGTAAGTCTTTATAATGACTTACATAATACATAATACTAGAAAGATTAATAAAATCATATTGATTTTTTAACTTTGAAACCAATATTTGAATATCTTCTATATAATATTCATAGTTTACCTTTGAAATCATATTTTTTAATTTTGAATAATTTTCTTCTTTTAAATAATCATTATTTTGAAGAATGCTTGTAAAAGACATTGTTTGAGAAGAAAATAATGTAGATTGATTAATTTCAGACCAATCATAAAAATTAATCAAACTATCCCAAAATTCTCTATCTTCTTTTTCTAAATTAACTCTAATTTGATCATAGATTTCATCATACCAATCATCATTAGTATGTGTAATATCGAAGAAAAAATGAATAAAATCTTCTCTAGATAAAGAAATAATAGCAGCTTTCTTTAATTCTAAAAAATATTTTGTAAATCTGCTGATATCATAACCTGTTATTTGTTTACATCCTGATAAAATTAAATTTAATATTTGATCTCCTGAAGAAATAATAGATAAAGATTTTTCTTTATTTTGTAAATAAGGTTGATATAAATTCATTTTTTCATTAGAAGTTGTATAAATAAATGAAGTATTATGATAAATTGTATTTTTTAAATTGGAATAATGATTTCCAATAATTTGCTGAGCAATTGTAATATCATCCATAGAAACTCTCCTTTTTAACGTACGTATTATAATTTAAATACTTATAATAAGCAAGAAAAAAATAAATGAAGCATTTATTTTTTTTCGTAATAAACATTAATGTCTCCTATTCCACCTTCGATATCTATTTGATTATCGCCTGTTCCATAATAAGAATCTTCTTTTATTGTATTGCTTTCTATTTGAACAGACCCAATTCCTTTTTCTAAATGTATTTTATAATCAGTACTAGAACCGAGTAAGGATAATTTTATTTTTCCTACGCCAGCATTAATTTTACTGCTTCCTAGTATTTCTGATGTCATATCCAAATTACCAACGCCAAGGTCTAAATCAAGATTGGATAGAGAGCTATTTTGAATAGCTATTTCGCCTGCTCCGCCTTCTATTTTCGTTTGTTTTAAAACCGTTAAATTTTGAGCAGTTAATTTGCCAGCTCCTAAATCTAAATCTAATTTTTGGGCAGAAATAGAATCTATTTTAATACTTCCAGCACCACTATCAATTGATATTTCATCAAAAGTAATATTTTTAGGAATATTGATTACCAAATAATAATTTTTGTTAGAAAAAGTATTTTTTGTTTCTTTTATTATTAATTGATTCTCATTTTCTTCTATCTTTATTTTATGATTTGTTTCAATTGAAAAAGAATCACTTTTTCTAATTTCTAATTTTGTGGAAATAAGATTAATTTTTAATTTTTGAGGAATATTTTCTATTTGTGTTTGCTTTAACTCATTTGGTTCTTCTTGTTGCCGTATATTGGAAAATAGCATCACTCCAATCATAATACCAGAAAGAATACTAAAGATTAAGAAAAAAGCAAAAGCAATCGCACCATATTTAATTATCTTTTGGGCAGTGTTCATTTAATGTCAATGCCTCCAAAAATACATGTAGCATCTACATAAATTGTAATTGTTTTATCTTCTTTTTTATTTTGATATTTATTATTTACACCACCAAAAATAGAAGTTGATTTCACTTTAATTTTAATATCATTTGGAGCATAAATAGTAATTCCACCAAAGATACTGCTAGCTGTAATCACTACATCTTTTGAGATTTTAGCTTCTCTCAAATCACAAGTGATTTCTCCAAAAATAGCATTTAATTCGCAACCTTTAAAATTTTCTTGTTCATATTTTAAGTTCTGACTACTAAATGTTGCATAACAAGTATTTTCATTGGTTTTCAGAGTTTTTATTTTTTCATTTACTTTTGTTTTAAAAGCATCTTTAAAAATAAATGAACAACCAATTATGATTAATATGATTGGAATCATTAATTTCCATATTAATTCAAAGCTTAAAATGCCCTGACAAGCTAATAATAAAGCAATTCCAATTAAAATTCCTATTAAACTTCCCGTTTTATCACTTTCTTTAAAAAGACTAATAAAACAAGGAACTATAATAAATAAAGTCCACCATCCATCAAAGAAAATATCAATATTAGTAATTTCTAATGCATTTAAGCCAAATATTACTCCTACAAAAATAAATAAAATTCCCCATAAAATGTTTCTAATTTTCAAAATAACTCCTTCTTTCTAATCATTCCTCAAAAATATTATATTATACTGTGAAAATGAAAGTCAAATTATGATTTAATTGTACTTAATAATTGAACTTTAGAAAGTCGATCATAAATTAATGTTTGATTCTTTAAAACTTTTACAATACTAATCCAATAAAATAGAAATAAGCAGATCCATAAAATTACCATGAGAATCATTTTTATAGAAATATCTAAATTTATCAAACTAAATAGAGATATTATACCAAAAGGAATTCTTACATAATAAAGATAAATTAGAAACCATCTTAAAAAAAGATGAAATGCTCTATGACGAGACGTTTCTAATTTAATTTTTAAAAAATTACTTCCTATTGTTCTTGAGTTCCAATGGCAAGGAATGATAATAAAATATAAAATAAATATGACATACTTTACAATAGAATATTTAAGAAAAATAGAAATAATTCCTGTCAAAAAAGAATAAATAATAAAATCTAAGCAAAATAATGTAATTCTTCGAAATCCTGATACTACTTTTCCAGCTTCGAATGACTTTCGATCAATTTCTTCACGAGTTGGAAATAATCGTTTTAATTTTCCCATAATAGAATATCCAACTACACCACCTATAGTATTTAACATTAAATCGTCTACATCAAATAAACGATAAGGCCTAGGATATATAAAGTATAATCCTGAAAGTTGTGTTAGTTCAAAGAATAAAGATAATAAAAAACTATCAATAAAAATTTGTCTTAAATTGCATTTAAAATAATATCTTAAATACATACCAAAAGGAATTGTCATAACAATATTAAATAATACTGTATAAAAACTAGAATGACATAATGCCTTTAGATAAGTATTTGGCCTCGTTATAATAAGAGGTGTTTCTTTGACAAAATCAGTAATAAATGAAAATGGTATCAGCTGTATTTTAGGACTAGTCATTGTTTTGACTTCATCTATTGATGGGAGTGGTAAAATAACTAAAAAATATATTGTCATCAAGTATAAAATAAAAGAATAAATAATAAATACCCTAATTTTATTAATGGAACCATACTTATGATATTGAATGAGTATAAATGGAATTGTAATTAAAAAGGCTACTAATGGAAAACATAATAAAGCAGTTTTGAATGTTGTTAAATAAATCATATTAATCAAAAGGATTAACAATTAACTGTTAATCTCTATTTTCTTTATCAGGCATTATCTATTTTCTTTGATAATATTCTTACTACATAAATAAGTAATGAAGAAATATCCGCCATAGATTAATACCATTAATATGATTGTCATAATAACTGCTTTTAGATTAAATTCAATTCCCATTGTTTTTAAAATCGTATTACAAAACATTATCCCAAATATAGAGTGAATGATAGCAAGTACAAGTGGAAATAGAAAGAATATTCCAATTTGTTTAAAAAGTGCCTTATTTAATTCTTGTTCATCTACACCAATTCTTCTTAGCATATTAAATTTTTCTGCATTATCACTCGATTCCGATAATTCTTTTAACGCTAAAATGGCAGCACAAGAAATTAAAAAAATAATTCCTAAATATAATCCTAAAAAGGTAACAACCGCACCTAAACCAATACTTGCTTCTCTGATATCTTGTTTTGTGTTTAATGTAACTCCATAATCTGTATAAAATTGACTATTTTTAGTAATAGAATTTACCCTATTCTCAATATCCGTTAAATTTCCGTTATAGTCAGCAATCATTCGAGTGAAAACTTTTTGTTCTTCTGTAAGAGCATGATCTGGCAAAACAATGAATCCGATTTCTGATTCTTGACTTCCCATTTGATAAAATCCATTCATTGCTTTTTTATATTTTGGATAATAATCTTCTTGATTGACTGTAATCTTAGTATTTCTTTTTAAAGCCTCATTTTTGATATCAATCATACTCTTATAGTTTCCTACTACAACATATTCATGATCTTTTAAATTTACTTTCTTTAAATGAAAACTATCTGCCACATTATTATAATCACTATTAGTCATTAAAATAATTGGATCATCATATCTTAAAAAATTATATTCTTTTTTTACTACTTCATAATAAGAGCCTAATGTAGATTTTAATGTGATTGCATCATCAGAATATAATGAAAAATAAACAACATTTTTAAAATTCTTTTGAAAATCAAATCCAAACTTTGCAAAAACTTCTTCAAAATTCAATTTCAAATTTTCATTTTGTACCATTTCTTCAGAATTTTCTGAATCCATATGATATCTTGAAAGTTCTATATCTCTTGGTGAAAAACTAATTAAATTTTTATTTAAAGAATTTTTCATAGATAAAGAACTAGATAAAACGCATATTGTTATAAATAACATCAAGCATATAACAGTCATTGAAAATACTGTGGTATTAATTTTGCTACTAACTTGCCTAATTGTAAAACTATTCAATTTCTTATAGTAAAATCTTTTGTTTTTTTGGACTATTTTTAATATAAAACCAGATAAAGACCAAAAAATAAGAAATGTTGATATTGATCCCAAAGCAATTGGAATTAAAATAGATAATTCATCCATTACTTCACCAATAGAATTTACAAGATAGTAAGCATATCCTAAAATACCTACTGAAATAAGAAAAACAATAACACAGAACAAGGAATTTTTAAGCTTAACCTTTTCTGATTTTTTGTTAGAATTGATTAAATCAATTAATTTATATTTACTAATATTAATCGTATTAAACATCATTACTACAAAGTACATAATTCCGAAGTAAATGAGTGTTTTTATACAAGCACCTTTTGAAAAAATAAATTCAAATTTAGTTAAATCTGCTTCAAACATATTAGCAACTACTATACTCATTAATTGAGATAGTAAAAATCCAATTCCGATTCCTACACCAAGGGATAATACACCAACTAACAATGTTTCTAAAAATAAAATGAATGAAATCTTTCGTTTACTCATACCAAGTGTTAAGTAGATTGCAAACTCTTTATTTCTTCTTTTCATTAAAAATCTACTTGAATAGATAATTAAAAAAGCCAAAACAAATGATACAAACACACTGACTCCTGAAAGTGTCGTTGTCATTAATTTGATAATTTCATAAGTAGAAGATGATACATCCATCATCACAACTTGATCATCAATCGCATTAAATACATAAAATATTGCAATACCAAGTATGAGAGTTAAAAAGTAGATGGCATAATCTTTTATACTCTTAGTGATATTTTTTAAAGATAACTTAAAGAGCATCGTTTAAATCACCACCAAGTAATGTTACAACATCAATAATTTTATCAAAAAACTCTTTTCTAGAATCTTTTCCTCTATGTATTTCGCTAAAAATTTTACCATCTTTGATAAATACTACTCGATTTGCATAACTAGCTGAAAAAGCATCATGAGTAACCATAAGAATGGTTGCATTAAATTCCTGATTCAAATGTTCAAACTGTTCTAATAACATTTTTGAAGACTTAGAATCTAAAGCACCTGTTGGTTCATCAGCAAGAATCAATTTTGGACTAGTAATAATTGCCCTCGCACTTGCTACTCTTTGTTTTTGACCTCCACTCATTTGATATGGATATTTATTTAGTACATCACCAATATCAAGTTCTTTTGCTACTTTTTGAATTCTTTTATCGATTTCTTTTGCTTTCACATTTTGAATAGAAAGTGCTAAAGCAATATTTTCGTATGCCGTTAAAGTATCTAGTAAATTAAAATCTTGAAAAATAAATCCTAATTCCTCTCTTCTAAATTGATTTAAACGGTTTCCTCTTAATTTCGTGATATCATAACCGGCAACATAAATATGTCCAGATGTTACTTTATCAATTGTAGAAATGCAATTTAAAAGGGTTGTTTTACCACTTCCACTTGCTCCCATGATGGCAACAAATTCGCCTTTTTCAACATCGAATGATAAGTTATCAATTGCTTTTGTTAAACTGGATTTATTACCATAATATTTTTCAATTTTATCAATTTTTAAAATTTTTTCCATAATCTTTCTCCTCTCTCATTTCATTGTAATCAAAAAGATCAGATTAGTCGTGATTCTAATATTACAAAATATTACAATTTTGTAATCTATTCTTCCATTTTATAAAAATCGTTTTGATAGAAGGTAATGGTTACTTTGGTATATTCTCCTTCTTTGGATTCTATGGATATTTTATGGCCTAACTTTGTACATAGTTTTTGTGCAATATAAAGTCCCATCCCTGTTGATTTTACCGAATTTCTTCCGTTTGTTCCTGTAAATGATTTATCAAATACTCTAGGTAAATCACTACTAGGAATGCCTTTTCCATTATCATATATGCTTAAATAAATTTTATCTTTTTCTTTTTTTGAACTTATTTGAATAAAGGATGCTACATGATTTTTCTTATATTTAATACTATTATTAATAATTTGATTTAAAATAAATTCTAACCATTTAGAATCTGTTAAAACGGTTTCTTTTTTGATAGTCACTTTTAAATCAATTTTATTTTGTAATAAATCATCTTTATTTTTTAATGCAACATTTTTAATCATTTCTTCTAATTTGGTTTCTTTAATAAAATAATCTTTTTCTGTATTCTCACTTCTTACATAATATAAAATCTGATCAATATAATGATCTAATTTTTTGATAGGTTCAATATATCTTTTATCAAAAGAATGATTGGCATTATGGTTTAAAAGTACTAAACTAGAAATTGGAATTTTTACTTCGTGAATCCACATTTCCACATATTCTTTAAAATCTGTAATACTTAAAGAATACTCTTTCACATTTTCAATCATTGATTTATTAATTTGGTAAAGAGCATCATAAAAAAGTTCTCCTTCATAAAAATTAGGTTTTGAAATCATCTCTAAAACTAAGTATTTTTGATCTAACTGATCCAGTATTTCATTCAATTCTTTATAAAAAGATTGTTTTTTAAAATAATCATAAAAAATCATAAAAAGAAATTGAAAAATAAAAATAAAGATTACAGCTAGTGTTAACTCATGATCGATTCGAAAAACTTTTAGTAATAAAAAAATAATGATATAACAGAACATAAAAACTGCAATTTGTGGTAATTGATTGAATAAGTATTTCTCAAATTTCATTTTAATTTATATCCTTGTCCTTTTCTTGTTTCGATTACATCATTAAGTCCAAAATCTTGTAGTTTTGTTCTAAGGCGACTGATATTTACAGTTAAAGCATTATCATTAATATATTCATTATTATTCCATAAGTTGGTCATTAAATCATCTCTCGTAACAATAGAGCCTCGATTATTTAATAAAAAGGTAAATATTATCATTTCATTTTTAGTTAAATCTAGGCTTTTATTTTGTTTTGAAAGGGTCCCTTTAGAAGGATTTACTTTGATTTCATCGTAATTTAGGTTTTCTAAGGAATTTTCCATTCTCTTAAAAATATTTTGAATTCTAAGTAATAAAATAGTAGGATTATATGGTTTTGTAATATAATCATCCGCACCATAAGACATGGATAATACTTCGTCTACTTCCCCTACTTTACTAGTAACCATAATAATAGGAATAGAAGATTCTTTACGAATTTCTTTTAATAATATTTCTCCATTGATATTAGGAAGATTAATATCTAGTAAGATTAAATCTACGGGACACGCTAAAATATCATGAAGTGGATTTCCAAAATTTGATAGTATCATGACTTCATACCCTGAATTTTGTAAATATTTTTGTAATTCTGTTTGAATGGTTATATCATCTTCTACAATTAAAATTTTTTTCATAAGGCTCCTTTCTACTAATTTAATTCTATTATACCACTTTTCTTTATATATTTATGATAATAAAAAAAATCGTTGATTCAAGATTTTTCTTTTATTCGATAACATCGTAATATTTTTTTACTTATTTGTCGCTACTTTAATATTACAATATATTATAATTTTGTAACATTGAAGTAAAAACTTACTTCATTTTTGTAAATAATAATTGTTACTTACTATACAAAAAATAGACTTTTCGGTCTATTTCATTTTTTATCTCTAATATCATTTTTAAATTGATGCTTGTAATTTATTCAAATTTTTTCTTCTAATGCTTCAATTTACAGATAAACAAGCATGATCAATTGTACCAGTAATAAGTCTACTCACTTTAGCAACAATTAATTCAGGATTTTCGTGCATTCCATTATCTATCCAATTTAAAACTATTGAAACAAATGAATATTTATAAAAATCTGTTATAAATTTTTTATCTTCTTCTCGTAAATTTTTTCCTTTAGATTTTTCAAGTATCTCACTATATATTATAGGATACACTAATCTATATAAATTATTTCTTAATACCTCTACTGAAACAGAATAATAAATATTTTTTACAAAAATTTTCTCTTCTTCCATTATTTTAAAAATCAGTAAAAATTTATCTTCCCATTTTTCACATTCATCTTTTTTCTCTAATATATGATCAACTTCATCTATACAAATCCACTCAATTAAATCTCTTATATCTTGAAAATGATAATAAAAAGTGTTTCTATTTAATGCACAACGTTCAACAATGTTTTGAACTGTTATTTTATTAAAGGGTTTTTCTTCTAATAATTGCCAGAATGCATCAATAATTATTTCTTTTGTTTTCTTCATATCTTTACCTCATTTACCCCATTATAACAAAAAAGAAATTGTATATGAACAATTTCTTCTTAGAGTAAATGATATTTATGTTCCCATTTACTGTTTACAAAATAATCAGCAGCTTTTTTAGCTTCTTCTAAATCCATAAAAGTATAGTTTCCACATTCTTCTTCCTTCGCTCCTGGAATTTCTTGATTCCATGAAGCAATTTGTGTGTAAACGTCTTTTACAATTCCATTAATTATCTCTAAATCTAAATCTCTTACGATTAAATAAAAGCCTGTCATACAGCCCATTGGTCCAAAATAAATCACTTGATCTTTATATTTTCCATTTCTAAGTAATGTTGCCCCAATATGTTCAATGGTATGTGCTGCTTCTGGTTTTAAAGCTGGCTCAACATTTGGTTGTGTCATACGAATATCATATGTAATCAAGTCTCCATCTACTCTTGAGACATAAACTCCTTTTGTAAGTTTACGATGATCAACGCTAAAACTTGTTATTCTTTCCATATTTTTATTCCCCCAATTTTATTTTGTAACAGTTTCTTTATTTTATATAGAATTAATATGCTATAAGGATATTCTAATCCTATTTACCTGTCAAGGAAAAAGGGGCATTGCCCCTATACTGTAAATACATAGGGTTGTTTAGATAATTGTGTCATCTTTAAATCAATCCCATAGATTTCTCTAATAACTTCACTTGTAATCACTTCATTTGATTTTCCTTCTACAATTATTCTTCCTTTTTTTATAGCTATAATATTATCTGAATATTGAATCGCTTGATTAATATCATGTAAAACCATAATAATCGTTATTTTATATTTTTGATTTATTTCTTTAAGTAATCTTAAGAGTTCTAATTGATATCTTATATCTAAATATGTTGTCGGTTCATCTAATAAAAGATAAGGTGTTTTTTGGGCTAAAGCCATAGCAATCCAAACACGTTGTTGTTGTCCACCTGATAAGCTTTTTAATGTTCTGTTTTTGTATTCTTTTAAGTTGGTTACTTCTAAAGCCCAATCTATGATTTCATAATCTTCTTGGGATAATTTTTGTGAATAATGGAGGTAAGGTAATCTTCCATAGCCTACAATTGTTTTTACGTCTTGATCACCATTAATTTGATTTTTTTGGTGAACAACAGCAACCTTTTGTGCAAATTCTTTTATTTTATAATTTTGTATATCTTGTTGATTAATTTCTATAAAGCCTGTTTGTGGTTTATAGATACGACTTAATAACATAAGTAAAGTCGATTTACCACTACCATTCGATCCAATAATTGTCGTTATTTGATTTTCTTTAAATTCTATATTTAAATTTTCTATAAAAGGGTTTTGATGATAACTAAATGATAGATTTTTAACTTTCATGCACTGAACTCCTTTTTAATAAGATAATAAATAATGGACCACCAATAATAGCAGGTGTTATTTCATAAGGAGCAATAATGACTCGCCCTAGGGTATCAGCTATTAAAAGAACAAGAGATCCCAATAAGCCACTTGTCGGTATTAAATAACAATGTTTATTTCCTACAAATAAACGTGAAAGATGTGGAATCAATAAACCAACAAAACTTAAAATGCCTGAAATTGATACAGCAATACTACATAAAAGAACAGCTAATAAAGAAAGAATAAAGCGATAAAAATTAACATTTATTCCTAAAGATAACAATGTACGATCTTCTAATCCTAATAAATCACATGCTTTTGTAAGACAGCATAAAATAATTAAAATAGGTAAAATATAAACCATCAATAATTGAACATCATTCCAGGTATATAAAATAACAGAACCTACCGATGATGAAATAGATGAAGA
>ERZ827522.2078-NODE-2078-length-14754-cov-5.966120_pt1 | contig 14754 bp, 17 predicted proteins | sample MGYA00519580_ERZ827522 | MGnify/ENA primary metagenome ERZ827522 (study PRJEB31778, sample SAMEA3449340) | human gut metagenome | biome: human gut; feature: human-associated habitat; material: faeces | place: United Kingdom | collected 2010/2012 ... | reverse complement strand
ACTCGTGCCGGAGCACGAAACGCCCCATCCCGCGCCCGCAGGCGCAACACCTGCTCGCCGCCGGGGCAGCGCCCCCCGCGCAGGCGCAAAAAAAGAGACGGCCTTCGCCGTCTCTTTTTGTATCTCATCAGTTGTCCGTGCGGTTCCGCCACTCCAGCTCCTGCTCCAGCTCGAATTTCAGCTTCTTGTTCTCCTCCACCAGCGTGTCGTAGTGGGTGCCCTGCACGTAGTACTTCACGAACGCAAACGTGGCCTCGTTGAACTCCTCCTCCGTGTACTCCGGCAGCAAGGAGCCGTTCTTCCGGCGCAGACCGGTGACTTCGATCACCACCAGCCGGCGGTGCTCCTCGGACAGCTGAAACAGCTTCAGCTGCTCGGGGATCTCCAGCTCCAGATCGCAGCGCTCGTTGACGATCTCCAGCAGACGGCGCTGCTCCGGCTTGGCGGACACGATGACGCCGTGCTCGGCAAACAGCCGCTTCAGATAGCTGGCGGAGACCTCCTCCCGGGTAATGGTGCCCTTGCCGATGCCGGTGAGCATGGTGTTGGACAGGTTCAGGCTCACATAGACCTCACTGCCGGTCTTCGGGTATTTCATGGACGTACCTCCTGATGTTCCGTTTTATTCGCCTCGCGGGCGTGGCTTCGTTCTGCGTATACCGTACCACATTCTATAAGAAATTGCAACTATTATATGATAAAAACAATGTATTTTTCTCAAAAATACATGGTTTTCATCATCCCAAACGTACCAAACATTTTATACGCACCTCCTGCCGTCCCGGCAAACTTTCCCTATTCAAACGCCCCGCGATGTGATACAATGTTGCCATAGCACAGTGCGAGCGGGCACACCTGCCCGACACGATAAGGACAAGGGGGCTCTGCCATGAACATCCAGCGCGCCTATGTGGAGATCACCAACCTCTGCAACCTCCACTGCGACTTCTGCGCCGGCCACCACCGGCCGCTGATGGCCATGCGTACCGACGACTTTGCGGTGGCGGCCAAAAAGCTGCGTGCTGTCACGCAGTATATCTACCTCCACGTTATGGGCGAGCCGCTGCTCCACCCGGAGCTGGGGAAAATTTTGGATACCTGCGCCCAGCTGGACTTCCGTGTCTGCATCACCACCAACGGCACGCTCCTGCCCAAAAAGCTGGATATCCTGCTTGCCTGCCCCGCCCTGCATAAGGTAGCCGTCTCTCTCCATTCCTTCGAGGGCAACCACCTGAACGTGCCCCTGGAGGACTACGTCACCGGCTGTCTCCGCAGCTGCCAGAAGCTGGCCGCCGCTGGGGTCAACTGCACCCTGCGCCTGTGGAACAGCGGCATGCCCCAGGCCCTGAACCCGGAGATCGAGCGCATCCTGGGCGAGCTCACCGGGCAGAATACCGCCCACCTCCCCGAGGATATGCTCCACAACCGCCGCCTGGCCCCCCGCATCTACATACAGAAGGACGAGCACTTCTACTGGCCCGGCGACGAGAACAACGACTGCCCCGACGACACCCAGTACTGCTACGGCCTGCGCCGCCAGCTGGGCGTGCTGTGCGACGGCACCGTGATCCCCTGCTGTCTGGACAGCGAGGGCCGGCTGGCCCTGGGCAACATTTTCCACCAGAGCCTGGACTACATTCTCAACACGCCCCGGGCCCAGCGCATCCGCCGCGGCTTTGACTGCCGTGAGCCCGCCGAGGCCCTCTGCCGCCGCTGCCACTACGCCTCCCGCTTTAATATACCTTTACCACAGAGCAGCAAAAAGTAACGATCAGACAACAGCATTTGAAAATAAATGGCAAACAAGAGTAACAAAAACAGCAACCAAAGCTCCCAAAAAATACCGGTCCCGCTGGCCTCTCTGCCGGCAGTCCTGCTGCCCTGGTACGACCGGGAAAAACGTTCTCTCCCTTGGCGAGATATCGTCACGCCTTACCGCACTTGGGTGTCGGAGATCATGCTCCAGCAGACGCGCGTACAGGCGGTACTGCCCTATTTTGAGCGGTTTATGGCCGCCGCGCCGGACGTGCCCGCCCTGGCGGAATTAGCGGAAGACCGCTTGCTCTCCCTGTGGCAGGGCCTGGGCTATTACAGCCGCGCCCGCAGCCTGCAGCGCTCCGCCCGCGTCATGGTGGACCAATACGGCGGCTGTCTCCCCGACACGTACAGCGACCTGATACAGCTTCCCGGAATCGGCGACTATACGGCGGGCGCGATACTCTCAATCGCCTTTAATAAAGCCGTTCCTGCCGTTGACGGCAACGTACTGCGTATCGCGGCGCGGCTGACCTCCTGCGACGATAACGTCCTTGACCCGCGGACACGCCAGCACGTCCGCGATGCGCTGGCGGCCGTCATGCCCACCGACCGCCCCGGCGATTTTAACCAGGCCATGATGGACCTGGGTGCCGCAGTCTGCTTGCCAAAAAATCCCAACTGCGAAAGCTGTCCCGCCGCAAGCCTTTGTGCCGCAAGGGCTGCAGGGCTTCAGTCCCGGCTGCCGGTGCGGGAAAAAAATACCGCCAAGCCGGAAAAGGACCTGACGGTCTTTCTGCTGACCACCCCCGATGGCCGCACAGCCCTGCGCCGCCGCCCGGAAACGGGCCTGCTCTCCGGCCTGTGGGAGTTTCCCAACACCGCGGGTGAATTGACGGAAACCCTTGCGGCACAACAGCTTCGGGACTGGAGACTTACGCCGCTTTCCTGGGAGAAGCGCTTTTCGGACAGGCATATCTTTACCCATCTCCGCTGGAATATGACGGTATTTCGCTTAACCGTCGCTGGCGACGGCCCTCCGGACTGGGTCTGGGCATCTGATGACCGGGATCTCTACCCCATGCCCACTGCCTTCAAAAAGTTGGAAAATAAATAAAATCGTATGTAAATAAAGGAGAAACAGGGATGGCACAGTTGTATTTTAAGTTCGGCGCCATGGGCTCCAGTAAGACGGCCAACGCGCTGATGGCGCGGTTCAACTACGAGGAGCGCAGCCAGGAGACGCTACTGGTAAAACCCCGTCTGGACACCCGTGACGGCGACCACATGGTCTATTCCCGCATCGGCCTGAAACACCCCTGCATCTACTTTGACGAGATGCGCGAAATGTCGGAAACAGAACTGCAGACCTATGCCTGTATTATCATCGACGAAGCCCAGTTTCTGACAAAAGATGAGGTCTATTATCTCGTCCACCTCGTCGATGACTGCAACATCCCCGTCATCTGTTACGGCCTCCGCGCCGACTTCAAGGGCGATCTGTTCCCCGGCAGCTACCACCTGCTGGTGCTGGCGGACAAGCTGGAGGAGGTCAAAACTATCTGCTGGTGCGGCAAAAAAGCGGCCTTTAACGCCCGTTTCGACGAAAACGGCCATGTGGTAAAGGAGGGCGCACAGGTGGTGCTGGGCGCCAACGACAAGTATATCGGCCTGTGTCGCCGCCACTGGATGGCCGGCGACCTGGGCCCGGATTTTGACATCCACAAGGTATGATCTGCACCTTATGTCCCCGTAACTGCGGGGCAGAGCGCACTGCGGAGCACGGCAGCGGATTCTGCGGTATGCCCGCCGGACTGCGGGTGGCACGGGCCATGCTGCACCAGTGGGAGGAGCCGCCCATCTCCGGCACAAATGGCGCGGGAACGGTGTTTTTCTCCGGCTGTACCCTGCGGTGCTGCTACTGTCAGAATGGCAGTATTTCCGCCGGTGGTCAGGGAAAGGATATCTCCACGGCGCGGCTGCGGGAGATATTCGACGAGCTGATCGCCCGGGGCGCACACAACATCGAGCTGGTGACGCCCACACACTTTCTGCCGTGGATACTGCCGGCCCTGGAGCCAAAGCTTCCGGTACCGGTGGTGTACAACTGCGGTGGGTATGAAAAGGTCGATACGCTGCGGCAGTTGGAAGGAAAGGTAGACATATATCTACCGGACCTGAAATATGCCGACGGCGCGCTGGCTAAGGCACTCTCCGGGGCGAAGGACTACTTTCCCGCGGCCTGCGGAGCCATACGGGAGATGTTCCGTCAGGTGGGACGGCCGGTGTACGACGAGAACGGGCTGATGAAAAAGGGTGTGATCCTGCGGCATCTGGTGCTGCCGGGATATCTGGACAACACTCGGAGGGTGTTGGACTGGATCGCGGAGACCTTCGCACCCGGCGACGTGGCGATGTCCCTGATGAGCCAGTATACGCCGCCGACTGGCATGACCGGCCGGCTGGCGCGGCGGGTGACGGCGGCGGAGTACCGGGCGGCAGTGACCTATATGCGGAACTGCGGCATTGAGGACGGCTTCGTGCAGGAACGGACCTCCGCCGAGGAGGCATACACGCCGGCCTTTGACGGAACAGGTGTATAAACGCAAAAAAAGAAAGCCCTTTCGGGCTTTCTTTTTTTGCTGTTATCGGGCCTGGGCGCGGTCATAGGAGACCACTACGCGGCGGTTTGGCTCAGTGCCCACGGAGTAAGTGGTGACACCGGGGACATCCTGCAGGGCGGCGTGGATCACATGGCGCTCGTAGGCGTTCATGGGCTCCAGGGTCACACTGCGGCGGTACTTCTGTACCTTGGTCGCCACCTTGCGGGCCAGGCTCTCCAGACTCTGCTCACGGCGGGCACGGTAGTTCTCGGCATCCATCTGGACGCGAACACGCTTGCTGTCGCTGCCGGTGTTGATGGCATAGTTGGTCAGTTGCTGGATGGCATCCAGCGTCTCGCCGCGATGACCGATCAGCTGGCCCAGACGCTCGCCCACCAGAATGACCTTGTAGCGGCCCTTCTCTACCTCGTAGACCTTGACCTCGGCGGCACTGTCCATATGCTGGAGCAAACCGGAGACGAAGGCGATGATACGCTTGGCATTATCGTCATCACACTCGGGCAGGTCGATGGCCGGGGCCACAGGGGCGGGACGCTCCTTCTTTTCGGGGCGGGGACGGTCGCTGCGGTCGGGGCGGCTCTGACGGTCCTGACGGGGCTTGTCAGCCTTTGGCGCCGCCGGCTTAGCGGGGGCGGCGGGCTTGGGCTCCGCTTTGGTGGCGGCAGGGGTCTCGGGGATGATCTTCACCTCGGCGGGGGCGGCAACGTCTGCCTCCTCGGGACCATAGGTGATACGGATACGGGCGGGGGTGGCGCCGATGCCCAGGAAACCGGTCTTGGCACGCTCCAGAATGGAGACAGACACGTCATCGCGGTCCATGCCCAGCTGCTCAAGGCCTTTACGCAGCGCCTCGTCCTCAGTCTTGCCCGTTACGTCGATATAACTCATAGACAAAACTCCTTATTCGTCGTAGTGTTCCTCGCGGTAGGCGCGGCCCCGTGCGTAGGGACGATTGCCCACCTTGCCGGCTTCCGTGGTGCTCTCGCCGGTCTTTTTCTTTTTGGGTTGGGGCTGGGGCTTCTTGCCTCCCTTGGACTGGGCCTGCTGCTCCAGCTGACGGTTGTAATTCTCGCGGGCAGCCTGCATTTTAGCGTAGCGGGCCTCGCGCTTCTGGCGCTCCTTGTCGGTCTCCTCGCGGTCCAGGATCTTGGAGAAGTGCTTGTTCAGCACCTGCTCCTGGATGCAGGAGAACGCAGCGTTGGCGATCCAGTAGACGCACAGGGCGGCGGGGAGGATGTAGCCCATCCACACCGTCATCAGGGGCATCATGTAGAGCATCGCCTTGGAGGAGCCGTTCATGTTGCTGTTTCCGTTGGTCTTCATGGAGATGCGGGTCATCAGGAACTGCAGCGCGGCGGAGATCAGCGGCATGAGCATGATACCGATGACGGGCCAGCCGCCGGAGGGGAACTGGCCGAACAGATCCTTGGGCACGGCGGACAGATCCATGCTGAGGAAGGTGTAGTTCAGGTCGATAAGACCATCGAATTTGCCCTCGAAGCTGGACCAGTTATCGTGGATGAACTTGGCCAGATAGATCTGGTCATAAGCAGAGGCCTGACCACTGGCGCCGGACACATACCCCAGGGACACCGCCAGCTCGGTGATCTTGGCGATGACCTCGTTGGACAGGGACATGAAGTAGCGCAGAGGTGTGCGGATGATGTAGTACAGGGCGATCAGGATGGGGAAGGGCAGGAAGGACCACAGGCACCCGGACATGGGGTTGACGCCCTCGCGGGCATAGAGGTCCGCGATCTCCTGCTGCTGCTTTTCTTTGTTATTGGCGTATTTCTTCTGGATCTCCTGCACCTTGCTGTTCATGCGGCCCATGCGGAGCATACTCTTCTTGCTCTTGAGCTGGAAGGGAAGCAGCACCAGCTTGACGATCAGGGTGAAGAGGATCAGAGCGACGCCGTAAGAGCCCGTCCAGGTATAGAACAGGCGGGTGAGCCACGCGAACGGCACACAGATGTAGTAGCCGAGTTGTGCGAACATAGGCTTTTATTCCTCCGTAGTTTTTTGAGGGGGGTTGGTTCAGGGCACCGGATCATACCAGCCGCCCTTGTGATGGTGGAAGGGATGGCACCGCATAAGACGCTTGAACGCCAGCCAGCCGCCCTTGGCCGCACCGTATTTCTCGACCGCCTCAAGGGCGTACTGCGAGCAGGTGGGGATATAGCGGCAGCGGGGCGGGAACAGGGGCGAGACGGCCCGGCGATAAAAGCGGATAGCGGAGAGAAGAAGTCTTTTCATACATCCTCCCGCAGCAATCCCAGCTCTGCAAGGCAGCGGAGGTATTGCTTTTCCAGCTTATGATAGGGCAGCTCGGCGGCACGGACACGGCCCACCATGATAATATCCCAGCCGGGGAGCATATCGGCCCTGTGCAGGCGATAGAGCTCACGAAACCGGCGGCGGACACGGTTGCGGACCACGGCGTGGCCCAGCTTGGTGGAGACGGTGACGCCCAGGCGGCTCATGCCCTGTCTGTTCTTCAGGCAGTAGACCACCACGCCGCCGGAGACGGCGGACCGGCCCCTGCGGTAAATGCGGCGAAAGTCGCTGTTTTGCTTCACCGTTACTCTTGCGTCCATGTGTTCCCTCGCTATACTGGTTTTGCCTCGCCAGATACACCGATAGGGACGGGGATCTCGATCCTCCGTCCCTCAGGGCTTATCTGTATGTGCGATGCACCTTCCGTGACCTCAATGGGTCAGACGGGCACGACCCTTGGCACGACGACGGGCCAGAACCTTGCGGCCGTTGCGGGTGGCCATTCTCTTGCGGAAGCCGTGCTCCTTGGAGCGCTGACGCTTCTTGGGCTGATAGGTACGGAACATTGCATGACACCTCCATTTTTAAGATTATCCGGCGGGACAACAAGGCCCCGCGCTTACTCGACAGCGGTGAGATATTCACCGCCGCAGTAAACATTTCCACGCCTGTTGCACATCTGCGTGCAACCACGCGGAGTATATTATACAGATACAGGGGGGCACTGTCAACAAAAATTTACCCACAAGCGCCCGTTTTTGCGGGAAAAACAGGGAAAAAGCCGGCAGTTTATATTTAGAATAGGTGTAGACTTCCGGCGTGTTTTCTGCTATAATGTAGTGGGATATTTTGCGGCGGTATCCCCCCCGCCATTTTACCGCGGAGGAAAACAGACAGCCTCCGCCGAAAGGGGAGCTTTTGCTTGAATTCCATGAAAGACCTGTGGGACAGCGTGCTCAAGCGGCTGAGCCATGAGCTGTCCGAAACCACCATCAACACCTGGTTCGACGAGGTAACGGTGGTAACGATGGAGGACTCGGCCTTCGTGCTCCATTGCAGCAATACCTTTAAAAAAAGCACCATCGAGGCCAGGTTCCTGCCCCATATCAAGGCGGCGCTGCGGGACCTGTTCTCCACGGACCTGGAGGTAAAAATTCTGGACGATCAGCAGCTGGCGGCTTACCACGGTGTGGCGCCGGACAGGCCGGGTGATCTGTCAGAGTCGGAGGCCTTCACCTTTGAGACGTATGTGGTGGGACCCCAGAACAAGCTGGCCTTTGCCGCCGCCAAGGCGGTGACCGAGAAGCCCGGAGAGAACTACAATCCGCTGTTTATCTACGGTGACAGCGGACTGGGCAAGACGCACCTGCTGTACGCTATCGCCAACGCCCTGCGTAAAAAGCGGCCAGAGGCACGGATCGTCTATGTGAAGGGCGATGACTTCACCAATGAGCTGATTGCCTCCATCCGGGAGAACCGCAATGCGGAGTTCCGGGAAAAGTACCGGCAGACGGATATCCTGCTGATGGACGATATCCAATTCATCGCCGGCAAGATACAGACCCAGGAGGAGTTCTTTCATACCTTCAACACCCTGTATGAGTCCGGCCGGCAGATCGTGCTGACATCGGACCGTCCCCCAAAAGAGATCACTCAGCTGGAGGACCGGCTGCGGACCCGGTTCGAGTGGGGCCTGATGGTGGATGTGGCACCGCCGGACTTTGAAACACGGTTCGCCATCGTGCAGAATAAGGCAGCCATGCTGGGCGTGAAGCTGCCCAACGAGGTGACGGACTACATCGCGGAGAACATCACCTCCAACGTGCGGCAGATCGAGGGCACGCTGAACAAGATACTGGCCTATCGGGATCTGCTGGACGACCAGGTAAACGAGGAGACCGTCAGCCGGGCCATCCGTGATATGCTGAAGAAGAGCAACGACTTTGCCCCCACCCCTGCCATTATCGTGGGATACATATGCAGCTACTTCCATGTGGACGAGGAGACGCTGCGGGGACAAAGCCGCAGCCGCGATGTGGTGGCCGCGCGGCAGATCGCCATGTATCTCATCCGCCGTATGACCTCCATGAGCCTGAACGACATCGGCAAGGAGTTCGGCGACAGGGACCACTCCACTATTCTGCACTCTCTTGACAAGGTGGAGAGCACGATGCGCTCCGACCCCGCCTTTGCCGAAAAGGTGAAGGAGATCACCACCAACATCAACAGCAAAAAGTGAAAAAACACGGGTGCTGGGGGAGAGGAAATGAAAGGACAAGGTTTTCCCCATTTTCTGTGTAATCCACGTGGAAAAACTGTGTAACATCCGTATCACACATGAAGCTGTGTGAAACCCGGAGTGTTTTCCATAACGGTATGTCTATAAAAAAGCCGATAACAGCGCGGGATAAACATGGATGTCCACATAAAATTTCCCTACTAATAAGACTACTGAAATAAAAGATTAGTTTATGATTTAATTTAGAAAAATAGAACCGCTTTTTTGCATAGGGCTGATCTTTCAGACAGCGCAGGCGGCAATGACTTTAGGAAAGCGAGGAACGACGGATATGGTGAGATTTTCCTGTGAAAAGGCACTGGTACAACAGGCGGTGGCCGCGGTGTCTCGGGCGGTGGCGGCTAAAAGCTCCATCCCGGCGCTGGAGGGTATCCTGCTGGAGTGCGGCGAGGGACTGCGGCTGTCCGGCTATAATATGCAGACCGGCATACGCACCACGGTAGAGGCCGCAGTGTCCGAGGCAGGGCACATCGTGCTGAACGCCAGACTGTTCGGCGAGATGATCCGCCGCCTGCCGGATGATATGGTGACCTTTGAGGCAGACGACAAGTTCAACGTGAAGCTGAACTGCGGCGATGCCAGCTTCGAGCTTCCCGGCCTCAGCGCCGACGACTATCCGGAGCTGCCGGAGGTGGACGACCAGTTCTCCGTCACACTGGAGCAGCGGACGCTGAAGGCCATGATCAACCAGACCAGCTTTGCTGTTTCCGTCAACGAGGCCCGTCCCATCCACACCGGCGCCCTGTTTGAGATCAGCGACAAGGGACTGACCATGGTGGCGGTGGACGGCTTCCGTCTGGCGCTGCGCCGCGAGCCGTTGGAGCACATCGACGGCGGGGCCTTCAAGTTCGTGGCCCCCGGCGCCGCCCTGAACGAAGTGGAGAAAATATGCGCCGACACCGACGACATGGTGACGGTGACCCAGGGCAAGCGCCATCTGATGTTCGAGGCCGGGGCTACCCAGCTGATATGCCGCCGGTTGGAGGGTGAATTCCTGGACTACAAGAATGCCATACCTACCACCAACCCCGTCTGCATCGAGGTGGACAACAAGACGATGATCGAAAGCCTGGACCGCGTCAGCGTGGTCATCAGCGAGAAGCTGAAAAGTCCGGTACGCTGCCTGTTCAGCCAGGACCGGGTGTATATGTCCGCCCGGACCGGAAACGGCGAAGCCCGGGATATCTGCCCCGTCCGCGGCGACGGACAGGAGCTGGAGATCGGCTTCAACAACCGCTATCTCATGGACGCCCTGCGCTATGCCCCGGCAGACACGGTGAAAATGCAGCTGAACACCGGTATTTCGCCCTGTATTATCACGCCCGTAGATGACAGTGACAACTTTCTTTATATGGTGCTGCCGGTGCGCCTGAAGGCGCAATAAAGGCACATCTCTTGTGCCCTGCCATCGTTACACCTCCTCGACATACACCCGGTACGCCGTCGTTGGTTTGCCATCGGCAGAACGCAGGAGCTGCACCTTTATCGAACTGTGTGCGCGCTTTTTATTGAAGAAAAAAACGGCATATTATATCTATGAACGAGGTTCATTATTATGGAGACTATCACCATCACAACGGAATATATCAAATTGCAGGATCTGCTGAAGTTTGCCGCGGCGGTAGAGACCGGCGGCGAGGCCAAACTCGTCATCCAGGAGGGTGACGTGACGGTAAATGGCGAGGTGTGCACCATGCGTGGCAAGAAGATCCGGCCCGGCGACGTGGTGGCCTTCAACGGGCAGATGCTGACGGTGACGTATGAGAGTTGACGCCCTGCACCTGCAGGGCTGGCGGAACTACGGCACGCAGGCGCTGACGTTCGACCCCAGCTGCAACGTTATTTACGGAGAGAACGCCCAAGGAAAAACAAATCTGCTGGAGGCCATTGTATATCTTAGCTGTGGAAAAAGTCCCCGCGCCCACGGAGACAAGGAGCTGATCGGCTTTGATATGCAGGAGGCCGCGCTGTTGGGAAATATTTTTTCCCGGCAGCGGGAGTTTGTGACGGACATACGCCTCTTCCGCGGAAAGCGGCGGAAAATGACCGTTAACGGTGTGCCCGCCAAAAACAGCGCCTCCCTGTCCGACGTGCTGCATACGGTGTTTTTTGCGCCGGAGGATCTGTTTTTGATCCGGGCCGGTGCGGCGGAACGGCGGCGGTTCATGGACCTGTCGCTGTGCCAGCTGCGGCCGCGGTACGCCGAGGCGCTGAGCCAGTACAGTCGGCTGTATGAGCATAAGACCCGCATCCTGCGGGACAGTGAGGACAAGCCGGAGTTTTTGGACCTGCTGCCGGAATTCAACGAAGGCCTGTGCCGCAGCGGCGCAGTGCTGATAGGCTATCGGGCGCGGTTCTGTGCGGCGCTGGCGGAATATGCCCGGCAGGCACACTATGAGTGCAGCGGCGAGAGGGAGGAACTGACCCTGACGTACCAGACCGTCAGGACCGTCGCCGACCCGCTGGGCAGTCAGGCAGATATCTACGCGGCGCTGGCGGCACATATGGAGAGCCATCAGGCGGCGGAGCGTGCGGCAAGGCTGTGCCTATCCGGCGCCCACAAGGACGATATCGAGGTGCTGGTCAACGGGCGCAGCGCGCGGCAGTTCTGCTCGCAGGGGCAGGTACGGACGGCGGCACTGAGCCTGAAGCTGGCGGAGCGCGAGATACACAAGAACGCCATGGGGGAATATCCGGTAATGCTGCTGGACGATGTGCTCAGCGAGCTGGACCCCCGGCGGCAGGAATACGTACTGAATCGCATCAGCGGCGGACAGGTGTTTATCACCTGCTGCGAAAACGACCGGTTGGACACGCTGCTCAGCGGCAGGGTGTTCCATGTGCGGGGCGGGGAGGTACTGTGATGGCGTATCTGCACATCGGTATGAACGTGATGGTAGAGGACCGGCGGGTCATCGGTATCTTTGACCTGGACAACACCTCTACCTCAAAAAAAACGAGAGAGTTTTTACAGGGAGCCGAGCAGGAGGGCGTGGTACAGAGCGCCTGCGAGGACATACCGCGGTCCTTCGTGGTGTGTGATCATCCCTATCACCGGCAGATCGTGTATCTGTCGCAGATCAATTCCCGGACGCTGGGCAAGCGGGTCCAAGGAAAAGGAGAGTAGTACATGGCAGAACTGGAAAAGACCGTGGTGGATACGGAATATAACGCATCAGAAATACAGGTGCTGGAGGGGCTGGAGGCTGTGCGGAAGCGGCCGGGTATGTATATCGGTTCTACCAGCGCCAGCGGTCTGCACCACCTGGTATATGAGATCGTGGACAACGCCATCGACGAGGCGCTGGCCGGCTACTGCACGGACATTACCGTGACCATCAACGAGGGTGACACCATCACCGTTACCGACAACGGCCGTGGTATCCCCGTGGATATTCAGGCCCAGACGGGCCGGCCCGCCCTGGAGGTGGTGTTCACCGTGCTGCACGCCGGCGGCAAGTTCGGCGGCGGAGGCTATAAGGTCTCCGGCGGCCTGCACGGCGTGGGCGCGTCCGTGGTGAACGCTCTGAGCGAGTGGCTGACGGTGCAGGTACACAAGGACGGCAAAATCTATGAGATGAAATTCTCCCGGGGCAATATCACCCAGGAGATGAAGGTCATCGGCGAGACGGACCATACCGGCACCACCGTGACCTTTAAGCCGGACCCGGAGATGTTCGACACGCTGGAGTACGACTATGAGACGCTGCACACCCGTATGCGGGAGCAGGCGTTCCTGAACGCTGGTCTGCGGATCACTATCAGCGACGCCCGGCCGGGCAGAGAGAAGTCCGAGGCCATGTGCTATGAGGGCGGCATCCGGGAGTTCGTCACCTTCATCAACCGGAACAAGACCCCGCTCCACGAGGAGGTCATCTATCTCTCCGGCGCCAAGGGCGACAGCACGGCGGAGATCGCCATCCAGTATAACGACGGCTACAACGAGACACTGGTGTCCTTCGCCAACGATATCCATACGCCGGAAGGCGGCATGCACGAGACGGGCTTCAAGGCGGCCCTGACCCGCGTACTGAATGCCTACGGCCTGAAATACGGCATGATCAAGGAGGGAGACAAGGTCTCCGGCGAGGACGTGCGCGAGGGCATCACGGCGGTGATATCCGTGAAGCTGACGGAGGCTCAGTTCGAGGGCCAGACCAAGGCCAAGCTGGGCAACGCCCATATCCGCACGCTGGTGGACAGCATCGTCAACGACCAGCTGGCGGTGTATCTGGAGGAACACCCCGTGGTGGCCCGCACCATTCTGGATAAGGCCATGACCGCCAACCGCGCCCGGGAGGCGGCCCGCAAGGCGCGGGAGTCCATCCGCCGCAAGACGGTGCTGGGCGGCGCGGCTATGCCGGATAAGCTCCGGGACTGCAATGAAAATAACCCCGAGCTGACCGAGCTGTACATCGTGGAGGGCGACTCCGCAGGCGGCTCCGCCACGGCGGGACGGGACAGCCGTTTTCAGGCCATCCTGCCCCTGTGGGGCAAGATGCTCAACGTGGAGAAGGCCAGGGTGGACAAGGTCTACGGCAACGACAAGCTCCAGCCCGTCATCATCGCGCTGGGCGCCGGTATCGGCGAGGAGTTCGACGAGAACAAGCTGCGCTATCACAAGATCATCATCATGGCCGATGCCGATGTGGACGGCGCCCATATCCGCACCCTGCTGCTGACCTTCTTCTTCCGCTATATGCGCCCGCTGATCGACCACGGCTATGTCTACGTCGCCCAGCCGCCGCTGTTCAAGCTGCAGAAGGGCCAAACCGTCAAGTACGCCTACAACGACGACGAAATGAAGCTGTTGAGCGCCGAAATGCCCGGCGCGAAGGTCAACCGCTACAAAGGTCTGGGCGAGATGAACCCCGACCAGCTGTGGGAGACCACGATGAACCCCGACAACCGCGTCATCGTGCAGATCAAAATCGAGGATGCCGAGCGTGCGGACGAGGCGTTCAGCATCCTGATGGGCGAGCAGGTCGAGCCGAGACGGCAGTTTATTGAGAAGAACGCAAAGTACGCGAATTTGGATGTGTGATAAATTGCGCACCGCCCATGTAGGGGCCGGGCATGCCCGGCCCGCCGCATAAAAAATACCGCCTGTTTGTGGGTCATACACCATGGATTACAAAATTCTTCGTCCGCGCCAAAATCCCCGTTTGCAAAATTACGATTATAAAACCGCAAATCATTATTTTGTGACGGTATGTACGCATCATAAGCAATGTATGTTTGGTGCGGCAGGCGAACCAAACGGCATCGGCCAAATGGCCGCGCAGGGGATAAAGGATATTTCCAGACATTTTCCCGGTGTGGGTGTGGATGAATATGTGATAATGCCAAATCATGTTCATATGATATTGGTTTTTCCGCAGGAACAATGTAATTTGTCCGCCGTAGTGGGAAGCTACAAGTCGTATGTGTCCAAAATGTTCCACATGGAACATCCGGGTGTTCCGTTGTGGCAGCGGTCATTTTATGACCATGTCATCCGGGATGAAGCCGCATATCTGGAAATAAAAAGATATATTCGGGAAAATCCATTGAAATGGAATTTGGATGAATATAACCCCAACGTTTAGCGTAGGGGCCGGGCATGCCCGGCCCGGGATGTAAAAAGAATAACTCTCTTAAGGGCAACCGACGGCTGCGATAAAAACAACCGTTATAATCCATAAGAGGGAAGCAAAGGCAAGGTGGAGGGCCGGGCATGCCCGGCCCCTACAGTGCAGTAAGATCAAGTAAGATTGAGTTAAGGTGATACAATGGAAGAAAACATCATCATGGTGCCGG
>ERZ827522.2069-NODE-2069-length-14781-cov-4.216080_pt1 | contig 14781 bp, 13 predicted proteins | sample MGYA00519580_ERZ827522 | MGnify/ENA primary metagenome ERZ827522 (study PRJEB31778, sample SAMEA3449340) | human gut metagenome | biome: human gut; feature: human-associated habitat; material: faeces | place: United Kingdom | collected 2010/2012 ... | reverse complement strand
GAGATGTTCTCTGTACGTTCTTGAAGTTTACGAAAATACCCTGTGCAGTCTCCGGTCTTAAATATACAGTATTCTTGGCATCTTCGGTAACACCCTGGAATGTCTTGAACATCAGGTTGAACTGACGGATATCTGTGAAGTTGTGTTTACCACAGCTCGGACATCCTACCTCGTGTTCTTTGATGAAGTCCATCATCTTCTCCTGGGACCATGCATCTACGCTTCCCTCAATGGCAATGTCATGCTCTGCACAAAAGTCCTCAATGAGCTTATCTGCACGGAAACGCTCGTGGCACTCTTTACAGTCCATAAGAGGATCAGAAAATCCGCCAAGATGTCCGGAAGCGATCCATGTCTGCGGGTTCATAAGGATCGCACAGTCAACACCTACATTGTACGGAGACTCCTGAATGAATTTCTGCCACCATGCACGTTTTACGTTATTTTTAAGCTCTACACCGAGATTTCCATAATCCCATGTGTTTGCCAGGCCGCCGTAGATCTCGGAACCCGGGTAAACAAATCCTCTGGCTTTTGCAAGAGCTACGATCTTTTCCATTGTCTTTTCCATGATTTCTCTCCTCTTGACTTGCAGCTGTTCCGCCAAATGCGTCCGGAAAGCTCCGGAAAAAGCTGCTTTTTTACATTTTTGGTCTTATTATACTAGTATCCTCATGATTTTTCAAGGATATTTCCATTTGCATTGCATCCTGTCCTGCTTTTGAAAAATAAATCGTTACGGTTATTCCGCAGCCGGCAGTGATCTATCTCATCAATTCCAGGATCTCCAGACTTTTAAACCGCTTGTCTGTATTCAGCTCCGTATACCGGTAAATGTGGCGTTCCAGTTCCCGCAGCACATCATCCCGCACTGTAAACGTATACAGCTTTGCCAGGGGGGACACGGCTATGTAGCGCATGGCATACAGGGCAGCCGCTGAGATTCGTTTCCTGTCCATGGCCATCCTGCTGCAGTCCGCACACAGGATCCCATGCTCGCCCTGGGAGAAAAAAAGTTCTCCGGTTTCTTCCTCCGTAAGCTCTCTCCCGCAGCCCGCACACTGGAACAGCTGCGGCATCACGCCCTGGATCACCATAGTCCGCAGTTCATAGATACAGCGCACCAGCCGGTCTTCTATATGAGGATTCAAAATGGCTTTGATGGTCACATAGAGAAGATTCATCATCTCCTTCTCATCCGTTCCCTCTTTGCCAAAATAATCTGCCAGCTCCAGAAAATAATATCCATAGTAAACCCCCGGCTGCCGGGTGGCCAGCTCCACAAAATGATGCTGTACGCTGACCTGATTGAGATTATAACTTGTCCTTCCCTCATAAAGAGTAAAGCTTCCAAATACAAACGGGTTAGCTGCTGCCATGAACGGACTGTTCTGCCGTCTCGCTCCCTTGGCAAAAGCGGAGATCTTCCCCCTCTCTCTTGTGAGAAGGACGATCCGCTTGTCATAATCCCCTACCGGCATGGCAGAAAGTACCACTCCCTGTACGGTAATCAGATCACTCATTTTCAGATTTCTTTCTTATCATATCCAAAGTTCTTGATCAGGAAATCACTGTCTCTCCAGTTCTTAGTCACCTTGACCCAGAGCTTTAGGTTTACCTTTGCTTCCAGCATACGCTCCAGCTCATAGCGGGCATTGCTTCCGATCTTTTTCAGCATGGCACCCTGTTTTCCGATGATGATGCCTTTATGGGAATTACGCTCGCAGATGATGGTCGCATCAATATCTATGATGTTGCTTCTTCCCGGACGTTTCTTCATCCGGTCGATGGCAACGGCGATTCCGTGAGGGATCTCCTCATCCAGTGCATGCAGAGCCTTCTCACGGATGATCTCTGCGGCGATCTGGCGCTGAGGCTGGTCGGTAACTGTATCCTCATCATAGAACATCGGTCCGTACGGAAGATATTTGAAAATACTTGGAATGATATCCTGTGTGTTTTTTCCGCGGAGGGCAGAGCAAGGAATGATCTCTGCAAAATCGCAGATCTTACGGTAGGTATCGATCGCAGGAAGAAGCTCTTCTTTTTTTACCGTATCGATCTTGTTGATGATGAGAATCACTGGAACTCCAACCTTCTGCAGCTGCTCGGCAATGTGGCGCTCTCCCGCACCTACGAATGTGGACGGCTCCACCAGCCACATAATGGCATCTACTTCCTTCAGGGTTCTCTCCGCAACCTGTACCATGTATTCTCCAAGCTTGTTTTTTGCCTTGTGGATACCCGGTGTGTCCAAAAATACGATCTGTCCCTCATCACAGGTATACACAGTCTGTATCTTGTTTCTGGTTGTCTGTGGCTTGTTTGATGTGATGGCGATCTTCTGTCCGATAAGATGGTTCATCAGCGTGGATTTTCCAACATTCGGTCTTCCGATGATCGCAACAAAGCCTGATCTAAAATTATTATCCATTCTTTATCCTCTCATAATCCTTTCACAGCCTGCTATCCCATTTAACGGACAGCAGGCTTTGTTTCTCATCAGCCGATCAGTGGCTTCACTTCCATGAATACATCTTCCGCCTTCTCTATTGCAGTCTCACTTCCTACTACGCAGATCTGATCATCGGAAAGTACTGCTTCTACAAGAGCTGCCAGTTTCTGGATATCCTCCTTCTGCGCTCCGAGGATCTGATTTCTTTCCTTCTGGAGCATATCCTCTGTAACATTGGAGAAATATGCGGTTTTTGAGATACTTCCCTGCATCTGCGGAGTTCTCGGCACATCCTTGTTGCTGATCGTTCCGATAATATATTTTGTCATCTCACGCTCGTCTGCCTCAAAGGCACGGATATAATCCGGCACTCCTTGGTATACTTCCAGGGTTCTCTTTAGATGGGGATCACGGTAGGATACCAGGAAGCTCTCTCCGTTTCTCTTAAAGCCGCTCATGCAGCCATACGCTCCACCCTTTACACGAAGGTTGATCCAGAGATAATCGTAGCTTAAGATCACTTTCAGGATCTCCAGTGCACCGGTATACTCCAGGCCTTTTTTGCGGAAGTTTCCGTTCTGTGCCACATACTGGACCTGGCCGGAGGTCTTGAAGGCTTCGTTTTTCTTTATGCAGGGGGCCTGCTTCACAGACTCCGGCTTCTGTCCGTTAAACAAAACTTTTTTGATCCCGGCAGCCTGTGCTTTTACTACATCCAGAGATTCTCTCTCTCCGGTATAGCTTACACAGAAATTCTCCGGACGAAGTACCTCTTCCATCACCTTACGGAGATTTTTCACGATCTCATCCTTGCAGCTGTCAAAATCCTTCTCCAGTTTTTCGATAAACTGATAATATCCGATTCCTGCCATCTCATCCTGGAATGCCGCCATCGGAGATGCGTAGGAAGCACCACGGAGAACGGCGGTGGAATGGCCTGCACTTGCAAGGCTGGCCTGGGCTCTGGATCTCACTCTGGCAATGATCTCGTAGAGACGTTTGGTGTCATCCAGCTTCGAAGTTGTAAGAACCTCCCGGATCATGGAAAACATGAAATCCATCTCCGGATATAACGCTTTTCCTCTTACGGCAAACATGGCACGGAATGCATCGGTATCCTGGGCATCATCAAAAACCTCTATCCCATAGGCAATACCGCCGGTTCTCGCATTCACTTCATTAAACAACTCGCCATATGTGTAATTCTCTGTATCCACTGCACCAAGCACAGATTTCAGAAGTCCCAGATAATGGACTGTGTCAACATCAAAGTCATGGATCTCAAAAAGAAGATCTGCATAACCGATACCATTGGTGCACACATCATGATACAGAAACAGGCTGTCCTCCACATGGTGCTCCTCGTTTGTCAGTCCTGTGATCTCTTTTTTGATATCTTCTCTGGAAAGCATCGGGATACAGGTCAGTGTTTCCGGATCTTCCTCGGATTCCTGATAAGCTTCCAGGGCTTTTGTATTCTCTACCATCCGGGTAAGCTCTTCATCAGAAAGGCTCTTTCTGTAATTCTCCAGTTTTTCTTCCAGTTCTTTGTCTCTCTTAGCAGCAAGGCCTTTCTCCGGTACCAGGGAAAGGATCGCGCCATGGGTATTATCCAGAAGATATTTACGGATCAGATCCTCAAAATATCCCTCTTCCAGAGCTTTTTTGAGGAACTCAAATCCCTCAAGAAGCTGTACTTCACAGAACGGCTTTGTATCGTCATAAAGCCAGCTGCTTAAAATATCCAGGCCATACATCAGTCCCTTCGGATAGGAAGAGAAATCTGCCTCACGGAAACGGAATTCGTAGTAGTTGATTCCGGCTGTTACTGCCTTCTTGTCGATACCTTCCTCCATGATCTTTGTGAGGGTGTCACGGATCACTTTGACAAATTCCTCTTTCTGGCTTAAGTTGGCTCCCTTTGCCACGATGGAGAAATAGGTCTGTTTGATTCCATCCTCAAAGGAGCCATAGATATCCTTGCCAATCTTTGCATCCAGAAGTGCCTGTTTCAACGGTGCACCCGGTGCGCTTAAAAGTGCGTAATCCAGGACTTCGAAAGCAAGACTTAAGTTGATATCTGCTGCTTCACCCACAACCATATTGTAGGAAAGATAAGTGTTATCCTCTTCTCCTTCGTCCTCTGACACCGGATAATTTTTCTGGATATCTTTTACCTGGGCAAAAGCTTCCTGATCCCGGATCTGGGAATCAATGGCAAGGGAATCAAAGGCAGACAGATAATGGCTGTCAATAAACTCCAGTTTCTCCTCCATATCCATGTTTCCATAGAGATAGATAAAGCTGTTGGACGGATGATAGTACTGTCTGTGGAAATCCAGGAATTCCTCGTAACTGAGATCCGGGATATTTACAGGATCTCCGCCGGACTCACAGCCATAGGTGGTATCCGGGAACAGGGAATTCATGATCTCACGCTCCAGAACATCATCCGGTGAGGAAAAAGCACCCTTCATTTCATTGTAAACGACACCGTTGTATTTCAGCGGGCCTTCTTTTTTCTCCAGATGGTAGTTCCAGCCTTCCTGACGGAAGATCTCTTCTTTTTTGTAAATATTCGGATAGAATACCGCATCCAGATATACATGCATCAGATTCTGGAAATCCCGGTCATTACAGCTTGCTATCGGGTAGCAGGTCTTATCCGGATAGGTCATGGCATTAAGGAAGGTATTAAGAGAACCTTTTACCAGCTCCACAAAAGGATCCTTAAGCGGAAATTCCCTGGAGCCGCACAGTACGCTGTGTTCCAATATATGAGCAACACCTGTGCTGTTTTTCGGCGGTGTACGGAATGCAATGTTAAAAACCTTATTCTCATCACTATTCTCGATGAGCATCACTCTGGCTCCTGTTTTTTTGTGTCTCAGAAGCCATCCTTTTGAATGAATATCCTGAAGCTCCTCTTCCTTCAGGACTTCATATGCTTTCAGATGATTGGGATTCATAAAATAGTAACCTCCTGAATGTTTCTCTTCACACCCGACATGGATCTTCGTTCAAAAAATCTCAGAATATTTTATCGGATGCATGGCAACAAAAGGCTGCCTGAGTAGTCAGACAGCCTGAAACGGAAGCTCTCCGGCCTCCTAAATGTTTCCTTCGTTGGGATAATACTGCCTGTAGATCTCTCTGGCAGCTCTTGTGATGATTCCAAGCTCAGCTTCCATTCCAAGATTAGCCGGAAGCTCCACAGCTGTTTCCCTGATGTCTCTCTGGACCTTGGCCTTCGCACTGTCCTCCTTGATGTGGATCAGGCCGAAAATCGTTGTGTTATAGGATTTATCTGTCTGACAGAGATCCATGTAGACCAGAACCAGATGACAGCATTCCCGGTAAAGAAGCTCCTCATAAAGGCCGCCCCTTTCCTGGAGCTCCTGAAATTTCAGCTTCTTAAGATACTTGCCTATCTCTTTCTTCGCACTTCTTGTACCAAAGAATCTGGAAGCGGAATTCCGGTTAAACTCCATGGTCATCCAGAGACCGAGATAACCGTCTGCCCTGGTATCACCAGTCTCAGCTTTATCGCTGTAACGGATCTCCCAGAGTTCCTTGCGGATCCTGTTTTCTTCCGGTTCTTCTCCTGCTGCAATGGACTGCTCCAGAAGCTTCAGGCGCTCCATGGGATCTTTCTCTCTATAGTATTTCGCAATTGTTGGTGTATCCATTCATTCTTCCTCCTGATATCTGAATATTATATCAGACAACCTGCCAAAAATACACCCCTATCTGTGATTTCGAAGCTTTTTCCCAGGGCTTTTCACTTTTTTTCCGCGGTTATCACATAGATATACATTGCGGATATACCACAGGGTCTTATCCTCTCCGTATTTATCCAGGATCCGGAGAAGTCCCTCCAGCTCTTTCTTTGTCTGTGGGTGGATAAACCACAGCTTCTCCTTGCTTTTCAGAAAATACTGCAATGGTTCATGATAGGTATATTCCTCTCCCAGATAGTTTCTGGATGCACTGATCCGGTCCATGACCATTTCCGCCACATATTTTCTGGGCATTCTGGCTCCCATGATCACATGCTCACCGTCAAGGGAATAGTCTACCCAATGTTCAAAATGGTGTCTGTTTCTTCCCTTATGGTGCAGCCAGGACATGGATACGCCGGTTGCCTCACGTTCTGCGTTGTTGGGACTTCTTGTCCCCTGATAATATTTACAGCCTACCAGAAATTCCGTCGGGGAATATTTGGACAGGTCATGAAGCAACCCCTGCTTATATAACCCGATACGAAAACAATATTTCATCACCAGAAGCTTATGCCTCGTGATGGTCCTGAAGTGCAGCCACGGGTGCCATGATCGCATCTTTCTCCGCCTCCTGTCTGCCCAGCAATACCACAATGGCGCGGGGGCCTATTTCGATTGATTTTTTATATTCTTCTTCCTCCTCCAGACAGAATCCTGTTCCGTGAAGAGAGGTATCTGCGATTTTTTTCCAGCACATGCCTTCCGGGAGATTGGGCAGAGCAAGGCTCCGGTTTTCCCAGTGGAAATTATAGCCGATGTAAATAAAATCATCCTCTGCAGCCTCCAGATCCTCTTTTTCCCTTGCATAGGCTCCGTAGTACATCATACCAAGAAGCCTGCTGGTATTCTCATAGCTCAGATACCAGGCACGTTCCCCGTGAAGAGACACATCCGGGAACCCCTTGGTCAGATAATCTACCCCTTTCAGTTCCACCGGCATATGAAGAACGGGATGGGCCTTACGAAAAGCAATGGCATCCTTTACAAATTTCCTCAGTCCCTGGTTTCTGGAAAGGCCCTTCCAGTCTGTCCAGCCGGTAGCATTATCCTGACAGTAGGCATTATTGTTTCCGCTCTGGGAATTGCCGAATTCATCACCGTGATAGATCATGGGAACACCCTGACTCAGCAGCATCATCAGAAAGGCATTTTTGATCTGGCGTTCCCTCATCTGACGGACGGAAACCTTACGGGTAGGGCCTTCCACACCACAGTTCCAGGAATAATTATAGCTGCTTCCGTCCTGATTGCCCTCGCCATTGGCCTCGTTATGTTTATAATTGTAGCTCACCAGGTCATTCATGGTAAATCCGTCCTGGCAGACCATGTAATTGATCACTCCATGATTCTCGCTGTTATGACGGATATGCCATGCTGCAGCCTCCACCATACCTTCATCGCTTTTCAGGAAACGGCGCATATCCTGGAGAAAATTCATATTGCTCTCCGCTCCGCAGCGTCTGACCGGAAGCTTTCCTCTGTAAAAATGATCAAAATCAAAGCCCTGGAAGATCAGTTTTGCTCCGGAAAGGATTCCGTCCCGAAGAAGCATCTCCCGGTTAAAGCCCTCTCCCAGCACATGAAATCCATCTACATGGTAAAAATCTCTCCAGAACTGCAGGGCTCGAAGAGCCATCAGGCTGTCTGTTTCCTCCGGAAAATAGAATTCCATGATACAGGCAATACCGTTCTTGTGCAGCTCCCGGATCAGATACCGGAATTCCTGCTCCGGTTCTCTGGTACTGCAGTAAGCACTCTTCGGGCTGAAATAAAAGCCGGAAGCATAGCCCCAGTAATTCACTATATTTTCCTTTCGGCGGGTCTTGATGTGTTCACTGCCTTCCTTCGGTTTACTGATCGGAACCTCACAGAATTCATAGGCAGGCATCAGTTCAATGGCATTGATCCCAAGTTCTTTCCAGTAAGGGATCATCTCTGTCAGGCCAAGAAAAGTCCCCTTATGGGAAACCATCTTTCTGGCAAGCTTCGTATAACCACGGACATGAAGCTTGTACAGGATCATATTTTCATATTCTACTGCCGGTGCAGTTTCATTTTCCCAGCCGGAAACATTCTCATTAAGGAAGCGACAGCGGACCTCCTTTTCCGGATCGTAAGGTACTCCGAAATGCTCTCTCCCGTGAAGTCCGTATGCATACGGATCCTGCACGATCTCACCGTCTATTTTATAATTATATTCAAACTCCTTCAGAGAAGCACTGCACAGCTTCAGCGCCCACACACGTCCTGTATGGAAATCCTTTGGAAAAACGATCTCCACCGGTGCGGCAGCTCCTCTTTTTTTATATAAAAGCAGGGATACTTCAGAATCCTCCGATGCCTCCACTGCAAAATTATAACCGCCCTCCATTTTGTTGGCTCCAAGTATCAGCGGCTGACCTTTCTCCACTCGACCTAATCTGCGGCTTGCCAAGGCAACTCCTCCTTTTCTCTTTTTATTATTCAAATCCATAGAAATCCTTTTCGCCGGATCCGTCACAGATCAATATCCAGCTCAACCGGGCAATGATCGGATCCCATGATCTCTCCGTGGATCTTCGCATCCTGAAGCTTTTCTTTCAGGGAAGGGGAAACAAGGAAATAGTCGATACGCCAGCCGGCGTTCTTCTCTCGTGCACGGAAACGGTAGGACCACCAGGAGTAAACGCCCTCTTTATCCGGATAAAAATAGCGGAATGTATCAATAAAGCCACTCTCAAGGGCTCTGGTAAAGCAGGCTCTCTCTTCATCCGTAAAGCCTGCATTTTTGCGGTTGGTCTTCGGGTTCTTGAGATCGATCTCCTGATGTGCCACATTAAGGTCGCCACAGCAGATCACCGGTTTCTTCTCCTGCAGTTTCAGGAGATAAGCCAGGAAATCCTCTTCCCATTTCATACGGTATTCCAAACGGCGGAGCTCGCTCTGGGAGTTGGGAGTATATACAGTCACAAAATAATACTCATCGAATTCCAGCGTGATGACACGTCCTTCTTTATCATGCTCCTCTATCCCGATCCCGTAAGCCGCAGATAATGGCTCCCTCTTCGTAAAAATGGCTGTACCTGAATAGCCTCTGCGGTTTGCGTAGTTCCAGTACTGATGATATCCGGGAAGTTCCAGTTTCACCTGTCCCTGCTGGCATTTCGTCTCCTGCAGACAGAAAATATCTGCATCCAGCTCATGAAAGCGTTCCTCAAAGCCCTTGGTGATACAGGCCCGGATCCCATTTACATTCCAGGAAATAAATTTCATATTTTTATATTTTCTCCTCATTTTTTCGTCATATTTTTATTATATCTCACATTGTCGGATTAAGCAAAAAATATTTTGAAAGTTTTCTCAGGCTCTCAAATATTTTGTTGCTGTTCTACGTCATATCTGTTAAAATGTTCTCTATATCATGCAGAGCTGCCCTCTTATTTACAGGCAGCAGCAGAACGGAGGATTTTTTTATGAGTGATGAATTTAACAAAAGCGGATGTGCACCAAGCGACTGCGCTTCCTGCACAGCTAACTGCGAAAGCAAGGTAGATGAAGCACATCATACCATCACCCTGACTATGGATGATGATACTGAGGTAGAATGTGCCATCCTTACTATTTTCCCTGTAGAGAACAAAGAATATATCGCACTTCTCCCACTGGATGAGAACGGCCAGAATGAGACCGGTGAGGTTTATCTCTACAGCTTCTCCCGCACAGCAGACGGCGATCCGATGCTGGCAAACATTGAAGATGATGAAGAGTACGACGCTGCCGCAAATGCCTTTAACGCAGTCGTGGAAAAAGCACGTGCAGACGAGGAGGCAGACGCACCTCTCAGCTAAAGTGCATTTATCGGAAAGCAGTAACTACACAAAACAAGCCCGGAAAATCGGATGTATGTGGTCTTCACACCTCCGCCTTCCGGGCTTTTGTTTTATTTTGTGGTACTTCCGAAGCCGCCGTTTCTTACTGCATCTGCATCGTCATCCACGGTGATTCCGTATTCCACAAAGATCCCCTGCATAAAACCGGTTCCTGCCGGGATCTGGATCGTTTTATCTTCTCTTGTATCGTTAGTCAGCTTGGCAAAGATATGACCTTCGTTGTCGGAAAAGAAATAATCGCTGTCAATGATTCCCACTGTGTTATTGAGCTGCAGCCGGAATTTAAATCCCAGTCCGCTTCTCGGATAACATTTCAGGACCCAGCCCTCTTTCATCTCTACGCGGATACCGGTTGGTATCTTTACGATCTCACCCGGCTTCATGGTCACATCCACAGGTGCATAAAAATCATATCCTGCACTTCCGGTCGTAGCTCTCTTCGGAAGCTTCAGACTGTCGTAGATATTCCGGAGCTCCTCTTCTGAATACTGTTCAAAGGTATCCTTCCAGTCCTTTGCAAACTGTTCAAAACTTACCTTGTGAAATTTCGCAATTCTTTTCATTTTTCGTTCCACTCCCAATAGGTAATTTCAAAAAAACCTCTGATCACTCCGTGTACAGAACCACACGGTTCTCACGAAGTGACGCCTGTACATCGATCACCCTCTGATTTGAGGAGCCTTTCCATTTCAGACGAACCTCTTTCTTGTCCACCTGAAATTCCCCGTCCACGCATACATCCAGATAATGGATGATCTCGTACTGCTGGATTTCTTCCCAGAGAGAACCCGTATACAGCCAGATCGTCTTATCCGGATACTTCTCTCTGATCTCTCTTGCAAGAGCTGTTACCTCAGCGATATTGGAAGGATGCAGGGGATCTCCTCCTGAGAATGTGATCCCGCTGATATAATCCTTGTCCAGCTCTGCAAATATCTCAGCTCGCTCGCTGTCCGTAAATGGGAGACCTCCGTTTGGATCCCAGGTAATTGGATTCTGGCACTCCCGGCAGCCGTGTGAACAGCCGGCTACCCAGAGCACTACACGAAGTCCGTCTCCGTTTAACATATCGTCCTTGGTAATATTGTGGTATCTCATCATTTATGCTTCTTCCGGTACATCCTTCATGCTGAAGCTGATTCTTCCCATCTTGTCCTTGCCAAGGCAGATAACCTTAACTTTGTCGCCAAGTGTAAGAACATCCTCAACACGGTTGATCCTCTGTTTGGAGATCTTGGAAATGTGTACCATTCCCTCCTTGCCCGGTGCAAACTCAAGGAATGCGCCAAACTCTTTGATGCTGACTACGCGTCCTGTAAAGATCTGTCCTGCCTCAAACTCGGTAGTGATGATCTCGATCATACGTTTTGCTTCATCCATACCCTTCTGGTCTGTTCCGCAAATGGAAACTGCGCCGTCATCTGTGATGTCGATCTTCACACCTGTACGCTCGATGATCGTGTTGATGGTCTTTCCTCTCTGTCCGACTACATCACCGATCTTCTGCGGGTCGATCTGGATCTGGATGATCTTCGGAGCAAACTCACCAACGCTTGTACGAGGCTTGTCGATACATTTCTCCATAACTTCTGTCAGGATATATTCTCTTGCCTCTTTTGTCCTGCGGATCGCCTCCTCAACGATCGGTCTTGTAAGACCATGGATCTTGATATCCATCTGGATCGCTGTGATTCCGTCATGTGTTCCGGCTACCTTGAAATCCATATCTCCGAAGAAGTCCTCAAGGCCCTGGATATCTGTAAGAACGATGTAATCATCGTCTGTTTCACCTGTAACAAGTCCACAGGAAATACCTGCAACCGGTTTCTTGATCGGTACACCGGCAGCCATCAGTGACATGGTAGATGCACAGATACTTGCCTGGGATGTGGAACCGTTGGACTCAAATGTCTCAGATACGGTACGGATTGCATACGGGAACTCCTCTTCTGTAGGAAGTACCGGTACCAGTGCTCTCTCAGCAAGTGCTCCGTGGCCGATCTCACGGCGTCCCGGTCCTCTGGAAGGTTTTGTCTCACCTACGGAGTAGGACGGGAAGTTGTAGTGATGCATATATCTCTTGGATGTCTCAAACTCATCCAGTCCGTCAAGACGCTGTGCCTCTGTAAGAGGAGCCAGTGTGGTAACGGTACAGATCTGAGTCTGTCCTCTTGTGAACATGGCAGAACCGTGAACTCTCGGGATGATGTCTGTCTCCGCAGCCAGCGGACGGATCTGTCTGATCTCACGGCCGTCCGGACGTTTGTGATCTTTGAGGATCATCTTGCGGACAGTCTTCTTCTGGTACTGATATACAGCCTCACCGAGAACGGCAAGCCACTCTTCGTTATCTGCAAAAGCTTCTTTCAGCTTGTCTGTGATCTCGCTGATATTATTCTCACGTGTCTGTTTGTCATCGGAGAATACGGCAACCTCCATCTCTTCCGGAGGAACGATCTTCTTGATCTCATCAAAGAGTTCCTGCGGTACTGCACAGGACTCGTAGGAATGTTTCTCTTTTCCGCACTCAGCTACGATCTGGTCGATGAATTTAATGATCTCCTGGTTTACTTCGTGAGCCTTGTAGATGGCTTCGATCATCTTGTCTTCCGGAATCTCGTTGGCTCCGGCCTCGATCATGATAACTTTCTCTCTTGTGGAAGCTACGGTAAGCTGAAGGTCAGAAACTGCCTTCTGTGCAAGTGTCGGGTTGATGATGAACTCGCCGTCGATCATGCCAACCTGTGTGGTTGCACATGGGCCGTCAAATGGGATATCAGAAATACAGGTTGCAATGGAAGAACCAAGCATAGCCGGGATCTCCGGATTGCACTCCGGATCAACAGACATAACCATGTCTACCAGTGTTACGTCATTTCTGTAATCCTTCGGGAACAGTGGACGCATTGGACGGTCAATAACACGGGATGTAAGGATCGCATGCTCGCTTGCCTTACCCTCTCTCTTGTTGAAACCTCCCGGGATCTTTCCTACTGCATACATCTTCTCCTCATACTCAACGCTTAATGGGAAGAAATCGATCCCTTCTCTTGGCTCTTTGGATGCGGTAGCAGTAGCAAGGACCGTAGTATCACCGTAGTGCATAAGAGCAGCACCATTGGCCTGTTTCGCTACACGTCCGATATCTACAGTCAGTGTTCTTCCTGCAAGTTCCATGGAATAACTTTTGTACATATGTTCATTCTCCTTTTTTCATAATTCTGTTGTCATTTTCTGTTACCGTTCACTGCATGTCCGGTAACTACTTTATTCTTTTCAAATTTGTCTATTCCGTCTGCTGACAATCTTGTCCATCAACGTTCAGACTTTTTATGAAATTGTCACATTAAAACAGGAGTCCGAAACAACTGAAAAAACTACTTTTCAGGCAAATATATCTGCCTGTTTTGTTACTTTCATATACAAAATAATCTTTTCAGTAGTCTCGGAAATAACTCCTGTCATGTTTCGCAGCTTCTGAATATGCAGATGCAGTCGAAACAACAAGCCACCGCAATCCTGAAAAACACCATATTTTACAGAACTGCCATAATACATAAAAAGAGAGGCGGATGGAAATCCGCCCCCTTCCGCATACTAAAAGGCTATTATTTTCTTAAGCCTAATTTTTCAATCAGTGCACGGTATCTTTCGATGTCTGTTTTCTTCAGGTAAGCTAACAGTCCACGTCTCTGACCTACCATTTTCAGAAGACCTCTTCTGGAGTGATGATCTTTATGGTTGTTCTGTAAATGCTCTGTAAGTTCCTGAATTCTTGCTGTAAGAACTGCTACCTGTACTTCCGGTGATCCTGTATCGCCTTCAGTTCTTGCATATTCTTTCATGATCGCTGCTTTCTTTTCTTTTGAAATCATTGTGATTTCCTCCTGTATTCTATAATTATTATTGATTGACCGCCACACATTAAGAGATGGTCGGAGCGTCCGGTCCCTGAACATGGGCTAAATTCACCTTGGTTAGTATAGCACATTGATTCTGGCGTGTAAACCTCTTTTTTACAAAGTTTCAAAATATTCCTGTCCCTTCACAGCATCCCTCTCCAGCTGTGCCTTCAGTGCCTCCAGCGAAGAAAACTTCTGTTCAGGTCTGAGGAATTTTTTGAAATCTACCTTGCAGTATTCCCCATACAGATCTTCATTGCAGTCAAACAGATATGTTTCCACACCAATAAACTTCTCGCCGCCAACAGTAGGCTTATGACCTACATTGGTAATCCCCTGATAACTTCTGTCTCTGAAATGGGATACTGTGATATAAACCCCGTTTGGAGGCATCAGTTTCTCTACCGGAGGGATCAGGTTGGTGGTCGGAAGCAGATATTTATGTCCCATTCCACGTCCATGTTCAACGATTCCTTCTACTGAGAAATCTGTTCCCATAAGGAAACGGAATTTTTCCATATTTCCTCTGTTCAGTTCTTCCCTGACAAAGGTACTACTAATCTTACGGCGTCCGTCCATTTTTTTTGGCAGGACTTCCGTATGAAATCCATATTTCTTTCCGAACTCTTTGAGCATGGCAGGAGTTCCTTTCCGCTCATAGCCAAAACGGAAATCCTCTCCAACTGCCACATAGGAAACCTGCAGATCTCCTATCAGTATTTCTTTTATAAAATTCTCTGCTTTCATGTGCCGTATTTTCTCCGTGAGCGGGC
>ERZ827522.2065-NODE-2065-length-14802-cov-3.402183_pt1 | contig 14802 bp, 29 predicted proteins | sample MGYA00519580_ERZ827522 | MGnify/ENA primary metagenome ERZ827522 (study PRJEB31778, sample SAMEA3449340) | human gut metagenome | biome: human gut; feature: human-associated habitat; material: faeces | place: United Kingdom | collected 2010/2012 ... | reverse complement strand
GTGATGCCATATTCAGTAGTGGAGCAGATACAGAAGAATTTTTTTATCGTCTGGGGCTGAAAGATGGATTGAAATTAAAGAAAGTAATAAAAAGTATATTGAAATCTCTTTCGTAAGTAAGAAAGTAAATTGAAGAAGCATTGGCTGCAATAGTGGTTGATGCTTCTTTTTTGATTTTTTCAAAATCATCTGACATTCTCTGCTTTCCCATGTGTGATTAGTAGGAAAAATAAATTTTTCTGCGAAAGTACCGTCCAAACGCTCTCTGAAACTTGCTATTAGTGAGGAAATATTTCACTTATGCGAAAAAACTTGCAAAAGAGGGTTGGTAAATACTGTTTCCAACGCTTTATAGGTAGAGGAACAATTATTTTTCAAAAATTCTTCAAAATCATGTCCGTTTTTGTTCGTCCCAGTACAGAGTATGTGAAGGGACTAATGAAATTAAAAGAAAAAATGATAAAAATGCAAAAAAATATCACGATTCTTTTGCATCATGTTAAGTTATTTGACTTTAGTAATTAGAGGACGTTTTGGAATGTTCCTTCGCTGAACCTTGACAATTGATAAGTGCACCCTGGAAGCCTACCAGGAGTTCTGCCATGACCTTTCTTTTTCTGGAAGCAAGCGGAATCATAATGACACTCCCGATGATGGGCGGCTGACCGGAGCCTTATGGTCAGTGACCTGCTGATGCAGGCAGAGGCAGTCTGAGACGACTGCAGGTGACAGGGAAACGCACACCAGACCGCTGATGAAAAATGAAACTGATAACAATGTTTACAGGGTGCAATGCCCGGAAAGGATGGTAACGATTATGAATAAAGTGATTTTAATGGGAAGATGCACCAAAGACCCGGAAGTAAGATGGTCGCAGGGCGAGAAGTCAACAGCTATCGGTAGAATTACTCTGGCGGTTGACCGAAAATTTAAGCAGGATGGACAGCCAACGGCAGATTATATCAATTGCCTTGCGTTTGGTAAAAGAGCAGAGTTCCTTGAAAAATATTGCAAAAAGGGAACAAAGCTTGTAATTGAAGGAAGCTGGCAGACCGGAAGTTACACCAACAAAGACGGTAATAAGGTGTACACCAATGAGTGTTTGATCGAAAGCTGTGAATTTGCAGAGAGCAAACAGGCTTCGCAGGACAACGGAAGTTACAAACCGCAGCCTATGACAGATTCGGATGGTTTTATGGATATTCCGGATGGAATTGAGGAAGAGTTGCCTTTTACTTAATAATGACTCGGATAAATCAATGGAAGGGAGATATGTATGTTATTGATCGAGGACAAAGGTCAGAAAGAGGGTCAGCACATACTTAAGAATCGCTATTTTGATCGTAATGACATAGAGGTGCTACGAGCACCTCTTCCAGTTGGAGATTATGTTATCGCGGAAGAAACCGTTCTTGACGTTATAAGACGAAAGTCAGCAAGAAAGATGGAAGTTAAGAAGATGGACTTTATTGGAAGCTACAAGGTTGCCGTAGATACTAAGAAGGACATGCAGGAGATTACGGGAAACGTCTGCGGAAAACAGCATCCAAGGTTCCGAGACGAGTGTATTTTGGCGCAGAACAACAATATAGCACTGTATGTTTTGGTTGAGAACATGGATGGAATAAAAACTATTGAAGACGTTTTTCATTGGCACAATCCAAGGCTTGAGAGATACAACAAGATAAAGTACATGCACGGCATTGGAAAGTGGTTGAATGTACCGCTTCCAAAGGCACCGCCAACGAGCGGGGAAGTCCTTGGAAAAGCAATGCTGACAATGCAGCTTAAGTACGGCGTGGAATTTGTTTTTTGCAGACCGGAAGATGCAGGATCGCGTGTCATTGAGCTTTTGGAAGTAGAAAAGTGATAATTTTTTGGAACTTGAAGGAGATATTATGGCAAGTAAGCGGATGTTTCGTATAGATTTAGTGACGTCAGATGCTTTTCTTGACATGCCGCTCACAGCGCAGGGGTTGTTTTTTCATTTATGCATACGGGCAGATGACGACGGTTTTGTTGACTGCGCCAATAAAACAGTAAGAGAGTGCCAGGCTTCAAAGGAAGACTTGCAAATTCTCATTGACAAACATTATGTTCTTACTTTTCCAGGATCTAATGTTATTGTAATAAAACATTGGAAATTACATAACTGCATTCAAAAAGACCGTTATAAGCCAACCAATTATGCAGAAGAAAAATCAATGCTTTATACGAAAAAAAATGGAGCATACACATTTGATGCTTCAAAAAATTTTTCCGGAGTGAATGCAATAAGGAGCGCAGTAAGCTCGCCGGGGAAAGAAGTGGAAGCGTGCATACCGTCATTGGCGGAAGTGGCTGATTATTGCCGTAAGAGGAAGAATGGTGTTAGCGCAGAATCATTTATTGATTACTACAAATCAATAGGTTGGAAACGTAATGGAGAAATAATAACCGACTGGAAAGCCGCATTAAGGAGTTGGGAGAAGCAGGAGAAAGAGAGTAACCCAAGGTCAAAAAACAAATTTAATAACTTTCATCAGAGATCTTATGACTATGATGAATTAGAAAAAACTTTGATGGAAACAAATGTTAGGGAAGGGCGTGATAAGAAATGATGGAAATGGGAGAATGCGAAATTTGCAACAGGTACCGACATGCAAAGCATAAAGGTGAACAGTTGGAGATTCTTGCGGAACTAAACGACGTCCCAAGGCACAAAATTATTGGAATTTTATTGGAAAACGGAGAAAATGTAAAACTTCCAATAAGAACAAGGGGAAGAAAACGCAATACGGATTTTACAGAAAAAGAATACCAGAAAGCATTACTTAATAGGCTTGATGAATTGGATGGTCAAATTTCTGATCGTGAAAATGAATTCAAAGATATATGCACAGTCCTTTTTGGAACTCGATTCGATTGAGATGAAAAGAAAGGAGAACTGATTCATGAGAAATAAAGATGAAGAACTTAGGCGAGAGGGAATGGCATATGCTCTGCGAATTGCAAAGGAGAAGGGAATTGACTCTCTGGAAGAAGAGTGCCGCTTTCGCGGCGCAACAAAATTACCACTTGCGCTACCCAAGAATGCAATAGATGAATGCGTTAGCAAGATTAAATTAAATACCATAGACACGGTAACGATTTTGTCTGCAATGGTTTTGCACGATGAGTTTGACTTTGGTAAAAGCCGCATACAGAGATTTGTTGATCGCTTCAATAAAAAGGCAGAATGCATCATGGATGATTATGCTACATGGGAAGATCAGATACAGATCTTGAAAGAAGAGTGTGGGTTGGATTTTAAAATTCGCAGAAATGACACTGATGTGAAAGTGAGATAAAGGTATGAAAGAAAAAACGCGCAACGATAGCGGCGACGCGCTTAAGAGATTCAGAGAGGTGCCGTATCAGCTACGGTGCGGAAAGGAGCAGGGAAATGATTGAATGCATGAGAACAGTAGCGAGAAAGCCAGAGTTTGGACAGTGGATTCCGGTAAGTGAGAGATTTCCGGATCCAGAAACAGAGGTGCTGATACTTGCCAGAAGGAAATACCGCAGTGGCGGACAAGCGGATATTATCACTACCGCAATGTATGAGAATGGAGAGATGTCGGAACGTGATAGCTGTTGGAATTGGGTGGATATCGAGGGCGAATGGGACGAAGAAAATGAGTGTTACATTATCCCGAAGGGGTGGTGGGAGAACAAGCATTATAATCCAGACGATGTGTACAACAACCCGATAGATGACGAAGTGATTGCGTGGATGCCACTGCCGGAACCGTATAGAGAGTGAGGGAAAATAATGGAGAGTAGATATTTATATCGCGGCAAGCGGATTGATAACTGAAAATGGGTGGAAGGATATCTGTCATACCCATTTTGCACGGAAAAGGGCAACGAAAGTTATTATTTCTACGCAAAGGATAGTTTGGATTTCTTCTGTCATTGTGTTGTAGATGCATCTACCATTTGCCAGTGCACCGGACTTAAGGACAAGAATGGCAAGCTGATTTGGGAGAATGATATTCTTTCAGGGCATATCGACGTTGAGTTTCCAGAAGATGAGACGAGAGAACGTGTCGTGTGGCACGAAAACGGATGGTGTACGAGTGAGCCGGGCTATGATGATTATGAGGAACTGGATGATTTTGATTCAGAGAATTTTGAAGTGATCGGCAACATGATTGATAACCCGGAACTGTTGGAGGTGTAAGAATGACGGAGAATGAAGCACTTGAGGTTTTAAAAGATTTTGGTAAGCAGGTATCAGTAAAAGCAGATGGAGCATATCAGAGCACTATAGGGAAAAAAGCTTGTGATGTTGCAATTCGATCATTAAAAAAAGTAGCCAGAGAGCATAAGGGAATGGAACTCACCGATTACTGGTGGGATGCGTTCAGAGGTAGTTTTGAGACAGAGGATGATGTGTTTGATTATATTTTTGATCGTGTGGATACATCAGATTTTGAGGATAGTTACATAGATGCTGGTGGACATGGGGATTGCAACGAACTTGTGAAAATAACTGCATCTGACAAGAGAAACACGATGTATGATTTCATGATGGCAATTTTAGATGAAGTACAGAAGTACCGTGCAATCGGTACTGCTGAAGAATTGCAGGATATGAAAAGCAATTATTTTGAAGCATTAAGTGATTGGCGTCAATATCGCAAGATTGGGACTTTGGAAGAATGCCGGGCGGCGGTGGAGAAGCAGACAGCGAAGAAAGTGAAATCAATATCCCAGATAAAAGACGGAGACAGCTATGTCGGTCTTATAGGGAGATGTCCTTGCTGTGGAGACATATTGGAAGAGGATACCGTATATTGTGATTGCGGTCAGAGATTAGATTGGGGGGATGAAGAATGAACGAAAAATTGAAGCCATGTCCGTTCTGCGGTGGAAACGCAATGTTCTTAACCATTACAAATAAGTCATCACAATCATCTGTTGGGGTAATGTTCAAAATCAAATGTATGAAATGCAGAATAGAATTTCCAAAAAGCTATGAATGTGAGATGTACATGGATCAGGACGGAGGCATCAGAACAGGGAAAGACGAGCGAACGAAAGCAACTACAGATTGGAACAGGAGGGCGAACGATGAGACTGATTGATGCGGATGCGCTGAAGAAAGATTTAAAATCGGTTACTTTAAGCAATGGAACTTTAGTAAATACAAATGCAGTATTGTATTTACTAGAAGAATATCCGACGGCTTATGATGTAGACAAGGTTGTGGAGCAGTTGGAAGATAGAAAAAGCCTTATGCTGGAAACACTTAAAATTTCAGAAGCAGACATTGATAGAGGAAGAATTTACGGAATGGACAAAGCAATCGAGATTGTGAAAGGTGGCGGTGCAGATGGCTAAAGCCGTATTAGTAATAGATATGCCGGAACGATGTACTAAATGTCCTTTGTTGCTTACAATTCCGCAGAAAGGCGGGCTTGCACTTTGCCTTGCCAGACCAACGAACGGACAGGAAGAATATAATCCGAAGAACGAAAAAACATGGAGACCAGATTGGTGCCCACTTCGGGAATTGCCGGAGAGATCAGATCATCCAGAGCATTGTGACAATGGAAGATTCGACGCAGGCTGGAACGCATGCTTAGATGAAATTTTAAAATAAATCGAAAGGAGCGGAGCTTCCCGGGAAGATGCGCATCGGCTCCTTGAGAAAAGATGGATTTAGAAAAACAGGCAATAGATATATTGCAGACATTTGCAGGAAATGAGCCGTACCAGCTTGGATATAGCGGAGGTAAAGACTCTGATGTGATTTTACATCTGGCAAAAAAAGCGGGTGTGCCATTTGTGGCGGTACATAATCTAACAACGGTGGACGCACCGAAGACTGTTAGATATATAAAAAGCAAGCCAGAAGTGTTGATTGAGTACCCGAAGATGTCAATGTGGCAGCTGATCGTAAAGCATAAGACACCGCCGACAAGGCGTTTCCGTTACTGTTGTGAAGAACTGAAAGAACGTAGCGGCGTAGGGAAGAAATTGATTACTGGCGTAAGAAAAGCAGAGAGCAGAATGCGTGCAAAAAATCAAGGCATTGTAACATTTACAACGCCGAATAAAAAGATTAAGGACAGCGTGGACAATGAAAACCTTCGTTTGACGGAAAAGGGCGGTGTGGTTGTGCTAAATTATGAAAATTCGGAATCACATCGAATAGTAGAAAGCTGCTACAGGACAAGCAAAACGCTAGTAAATCCGATTATTGAGTGGGACGATGAATTCCTTTGGTGGTACATAAGACATGAGGGAATAGAGATAAACCCACTGTACAAAAATGGCTGTCCGGGTGGATGTAGCAGGATCGGATGCATCGGTTGTCCAATTGGAGGAAAGAACAGATATAAAGAGTTCGCGGAGTACCCAAAGTACAAAGAAGCTTACATAAGAGCGTTTGACCGAATGATGGAATACAGAAAGCAATGCGGAAATAAGGACATAATTGGATGGAAAACTGGAAATGGTGTATTTGACTGGTGGATGGAAGATAAAAACATAGACGGTCAGTACAGCATGGACTTCGATGGTATTGATCTGATTGGGTTCAACGAAAAAGGAAATTAGAGAAAGGAGCCGGAACCTATCCGGATAAAAGGCGCGCCGGGTTCCTTTGAAAAAATGAAACAAGTATTGAAATATACGGGGGCAAAATCCCGAATAGCAAATTGGATAGTAAGAAACATGCCAAAGCATACGGTGTATTTGGAGCCATATGCAGGAAGTTTGGCGGTATTATTTAATAAACCACGGTGTCACATAGAGACAGTAAATGATCTGCATGGTGAAGTGGTGAATTTCTTCCGCGTTCTTAGGGATGATCCGGATGAATTGAAACGGCTGATAGAACTTACTCCATACAGCAGAACTGAGTACGACCTATCTTATCAGAAATCCGATGTAAATGTTGAGCGGGCAAGGAGATTTTGTGTCAGATGTTGGCAAGGGTTTGGTTGTTCTAACCTATACCATAATGGATTCAAAAGCGGTCAGCAGACGAATAGTCCTAATCCAGCAAAAGCATGGGCGGAATATCCGGATGTCATTACTCAGGCATCAAAGAGGTTGCAAGGTGTTCAAATAGAGAATCTTCCAGCGATAGATCTTATCAGACGCTATAACACATCGGACGTTTTTATATATGCAGATCCGCCGTATTTACAAAGCACCAGAAAAAAATATTTATACAAGTATGAGATGACGGATGCGGACCATCTTGAAATGTTAAAAGCATTGGAAGAGCATCCGGGACCAGTGATGATAAGTGGATATGAAAATGATCTGTATAATACTGCGCTTAAAGGGTGGAGAAAAATAAAAAAGGATACGCTGGCAGAAGCGGGAGTAAAAAGGGAAGAAGTTTTGTGGTTGAATTACGCTGATACGCAAATGTCGTTTGAAGCAGACTTCCCGGAGGTGATGCCATGAATCAGACAGCAGAAGATAAAATAAAAGGGTGTTGTCAGTGCATCCACGGGGAAATAGAGCACTGGAAAGATATCAATCAGAACGGGTGCAGTGATCCGTTCTGGCCGGATGGGTGCAACATGAATCTGACACGGAACCACATTATTTACTATCAGCGACAGCTCCGGGAAATCTGCACAGAGAATCGGTTGCCGCTGCCGGATGAATATTATTTTGCGGTTCCGCCGGAAGTCGATGTGAATTATATGGCGAGTCTGAAACAGAAGCCGCGGGTGGAGAGATTGCGTCAGACAGGGAGGATCACGACAGGACGCTTTTATCAGTACGACGAGAATCAGATGAGTTTATTTTAAGCAGACCGGACAGCTCCGGTTTGCATGAGATCAAACAGCTATAGCTCCGTCGGCAGTAATGCGGCGGGGCGGAAAGAGAGGGAAAGATGAAGTATACAGTAGAAACAACAGAAAACGGTGTTAATGAGACGTTGGAATTGAATGGAACAATTTACAAAAAGGAATGGGCAAGAAGAGAAAACGGTCTTCTCGAGTGCTCACAGAAAGATTTTCGGGCGCAGATGGAGGAGGATGGTTACTCGGGAGAACTTGCTGCGAAGGTCGATGAAATATTTGATGGATTTTTAGCAGATGCCGTGGACGATATGAGAGACTATTTAGATTAGTGGAGGCGGATCATGAAAAAGAAAATCATAGCAGCTATCGTAACGGCAACACTTCTGATCGCCGGGTGCAGTGACATGGCAAACGTCAGTGCGGGGCAGGAAAATACAATGGTATTGGTAGAAGGTTGGCGGGATTACAGTATTTATGCGGACAAAGACACAGGCGTCATGTATCTGGTGTATCAGCGGAATGGTAATGGATGTACCGTTATGCTTAACGCAGATGGTACACCGAAGATTTGGCAGGGAAAAGAATAAAATATTGGAGGATATTGGCTTATGAAGTTTTCAAAACTGACTAAGCCAGAGCTTGAAGAAATTATTGAAAACGCCAATTTTACGGAGCAGGAAGAGGAAATATTTTCTCTTCTTGCCCGTGGATTTATACCAAAAGAAATATCAATGAAAATTTGTATTCCGCTAAGAACAGTAGAAAGGCGTATCTTTGATATAAAGCAAAAAGTTAAGAGATTGGAAGGTGATTTAAACGGAAAATCTTTCTAAGAGTGAATTGTTGAATTTTGCCATTGAAAATGGTATTATCGACATAGACACCATTCAGAAAAAAATTGAGATGAACAAAAGGAAGAAATTTATTGAAAAACACAACTACAGCATTTGGGAAGGAAAAGACGGTAAGTTTTACACATATTTGCCCGACGAAGAAAGCCAGAGAGGGAAAAAACTTGTAAAAAGAACATCTGAAAAGGCGATAGAGGACGAGATAGTGAAGTTTTATAAAGCCATGGAAGATGAACCGACAATCAGCCAAGTATATTCTAGCTGGATTTCTGAAAAATTGGAATATGGTGAAATAACAAGGCAGACAAAGGACAAGTACGAAACGAATTTTAAAAGATTTTTTGAAAATGAGTATTTGCCGATTGCAAATAGAAAAATCCGGTATATTGACGAAGAAATATTGGAATCATTCATAAAAACAGCTATTTCAAAGCTGGAACTTACGCAGAAAGCGTACTCCGATATGCGGATATTGATTAACGGAATTTTCAAATATGCAAAGAAAAAACATTATACTAGCTTGAGCATAACCAATTTCATGGGTGATTTAGAAATTTCGGAGAAGTCATTTAAAAGGAATCATAAGTCTGACAACGAATTAGTTTTTTCTAAAGATGAAGAGCTTTTGATTGAACAATTCATAATGGAAGACCAGCCTACATTGATTGAACTTGGAATTATTTTGGCATTTAAAACCGGACTAAGGGTTGGAGAAATATCCACGCTTTCATGGTCAGATATTGCAGAAAATAAGATACATATATCAAAGACAGAAATACGATACCGAGATGATAGTGGCAAATATGTGTTTGATGTTCAGAATTTTCCAAAGAGCGATGCCGGATTTAGAGATGTTATAATTACCGAAGATACCAATGAACTTATGAGAAAAATAAAAATGCTTAACCCTTTCGGAGAATATATTTTTATGAAAAACGGTAAAAGGATAAAAGGACAAGCATTTACAAGACGTTTATATGTGATCTGCGATAAAGTTAAAATTGGTGAGCGATCAATTCATAAGGCGAGAAAGACATATGCTACAAAGCTCATAGATGGAAATGTTCCAGAATCTGTAATAAAAACACAAATGGGTCATACTGATATTAGAACAACGCTTGACCATTATTATTTTAATAATAAAACAGAGAGTGAGATGCAAGAATACATTGCGAAAGCACTATCGATGTAAAAGGTAACACGAGGTAACACCTTTAGGTGTAAAGAAACCTAGTATTTATGCGGGTTTGCGGGGTTTGATACCGAGTTCAAATCTCCCTTCCGCTACTATTTTTTTAAAATTGAAAACCTTGTGAAGCCTTGATTTTACTGGACGAAAGGAGATTCTGAATGGTGTCTTTTCTGAAAGCCAAAATCAAAGGTAACACCAAAGGTAACACGAACAAATGTATGGACGCTTGATGCGTTCTTTTTTATTGCAATTTTGGCGGTAATGCGGCGGGAAACAGACGTTATTTAGACGGTATTCTGACGGTTTTACCGTCTTTTTTTATGCCACAATATAAGCAAAGGGAGGGATGATAATGTTTTCTGACGATGTTCTTGAGAAAATTTTTGCCAGAAAAGAATTGCAATCATTAGATTTGTCAACGCAGTCATCTATCATTCACGCAATTGAGGATGTTTTGGAGGAGGTTGAAGAAAATGAACATGAACGGAGTTTATCCGGCACCGGGCTATAGTCAGCAAATTCCTTATCAGGCATCATATGGGTATAATCCATATGGTAATCAGCAAAGAATTGAACAGCCGCAAAATTATTTTCAACCGGCGCAAACACAGCAAATTCAACAGCCACAAATGACGCCTATTGGAATAAATGGAAAAATTGTGCCTTCTGTTGAAAATATTACTGCAAACGATGTGCCGATGGATGGAAGCGTGGCGTTTTTTCCAAAACAGGATATGTCGGAAATATACGCCAAAAGCTGGAACGCAGATGGTACAATCCGCACAATCGTTTTTAAACCGGTTTCAAGTGATACCGTTAGCAATTTATCACATGATACTGAAAAATTGAAATTTGACCTATCAGACGAGTGCACAGGTGCATTTATGCAAAAGTTCGATGAACTTTTTGGAAAGATTGAACAGATAGAAAACCGATTAGATAAACTCCCTAGCGGTCAAAGAAAAACTTCACAGGTAAAAAAGGAGAGTGATCCAGAGTGAATCCAATGCAGGCAATTTTAAATCAAATGGTAAATTCCCCACAGGTACAGAATAATCCAATGGCTAAAAATGCCATGCAAATGTATCAAAACGGAGACAGCAATGGCTTAAAATCAATGGCAGAAAACCTTTGTAAAGAAAGAGGAATTACAGTAGATGAAGCAAAGCAAAAGGTTATGAGTATGTTTAATCATTAGTACATTTTGGGTTGCGCGCACAATAACCGGTTATCCCATTTGTAAATAAATCAGATGGAGGTAAACAAAATGTTTAATGGAAACGCATCTCCTAGTCTTGCTGATATTGCAGCAGTGACAGGAAACGGAAGGAACAATGATGGTATGTGGGGCGGCGATGGCTGGTGGGCTATCATTATCTTCGCTATGATTTTTGGCTGGGGCGGCTTTGGCGGCAATGGCTGGGGAGGAAACGGAGGTATGGGTTCAACAGCATCTGCATACACTGACTCCGCAATCCAGCGTGGATTTGACACACAGGCTATCATCGGAAAGTTAGATGGTATCACAAATGGTCTCTGTGATGGATTTTACGCACAGAACACTGCTATTATGAACGGTTTTCATGGTGTAGACAATGCAATCTGCAACCTTGGCTACCAGACACAGCAGGGATTTAATACCACAAACGTGACACTTATGCAGGCGCAGAACGCTTTGCAGTCCCAGATGGCAAATTGTTGCTGCGAGACCAGAGAGGCTATCCAGGGTGTGAACTACAATATGGCGCAGAACACCTGTGCGCTGCAGAACACCATGAACAGCAACACGAGAGACATTATTGACAGTCAGCAGGCAGGAACAAGGGCAATCCTTGATTACCTGTGCCAGGAAAAGATTTCTTCCTTACAGGCAGAAAATAACGACTTAAGAAGAGCCGCTTCACAGGATCGCCAGTCTGCATTGCTCACTACTGCAATGTCGGCACAGACCCAGCAGATCATCAACGCTGTAAATCCAGCTGCAATCCCGGCATATGTTGTGCCAAATCCTAACGCTTATGCGTATGGTTGTGGATGCAACACAGGATGTAGCTGCTAAAAGTAGTTGCTACACAAAATTGAATAATTGAGTATCTTAATTGAGTTTAACTCGACTATGTCTGCAAAAGCAGTATTACTTATAAGCGCAAAGGGCAGACTGAAATATGTTTGCCCTTTATTTCATGAATAGGAAGGTAGAATACATGGACGAAATTAAAAATAAATTTATCGAAGCAATCAAAAAGATTGATTTTGAAAAGCTTAACATTTCGGAGCTTAAAACTCTTGCGGAAATAACTGGATCAGTAGAAAAAATGGCAAAAAAAGATTATTCTGAGCTATTGATGGAAAAATTTTCTCCAGACCACGGATTTGTTTTTTCGAGCTCCGATACAAAAACAATAGCAGAATTAAAATAAGGAGGTCATATTATGGCAGAATTTACAGGAATTGCATTACAAACAGTTGCACAGGGCGAAGATGTAGCACTTACAGAAACTCCGGTATGCGCAACAAAATGCATTGTTCATAGACAGGGAAGCGGCATTGTTAAATTAAGAGGACTTACAAATCAGTGCCGGGCAAGATTTTTGGTATCTTATTCCGGAAACATTCAAATTCCTACAGGTGGCACAGTTGAAGCTATTTCACTGGCTATTGCAATTGACGGAGAACCGTTGCAGTCGACTCGAATGATTGTTACACCGGCGGCAGTTGAAAATTTCTTTAACGTTTCGGCGCAGGCATATGTGGACGTTCCTCGCGGTTGCTGTGTTACGGTAGCGGTGCAGAATACGTCTACGCAGGCAATCGAAGTTCAGAACAGCAATTTAATTGCAGTCCGGGAAGCGTAAGGAGGGCGGTTTTATGGATATTAAGAGAATGCACGAAATGATCGAAAAACTGTCTGAAAGCGCAGAGTGTGAGTTCGCAAAAGGTATCGAATGTGTAGATACAGAAGAGATGGGAAAAGTCACGGACATGCTTAAAGACCTTGCGGAAGCCATGTATTACCGGACGCTTACAAAATCAATGGACGAATCAGACCCAGAGCAGGTTCTTGATATGTTTGAGCGTTACGGAGACGGCAGACGGTATTATGACCGTTACCGGTATGCAGACGGCAGATTTGCGCCAAAGGGAAGAGGAACGCGGAGAGGATATGACGAGCCGCCTTACTGGCACATGACACCGGAAATGTATCACGATATGGAGCATGACCGCGACATTGATCGACCACATGGGCGAATGTATTACACAGAGCCTACAATTGCGGCAGATGGCGGTATGCGCGACCGCAGAGAGGGCAAAAGCGGCATGAGCCGCAGAAGCTACATGGAAAGTAAAGAGCTTCACAAAGGCAATACGCCGGAGGACAAGGACGCAAAGATGCATGACCTTGAAAAATATATGAAAGAGCTTTCGGAGGATATGGCGGAGCTTATTTCCGACATGACCCCGGAAGAGCGCACAATGACAAAAAGCAAGCTGTCAACGCTTGTTTCTAAAATGTAATGGCAGGGGCAGAAATGCCCCTGTTTGTTTGAACATTGACAACTGAATATCAGCTAGTGATTTGTGGATTTGAATGTACTGCTCCCAAAATATGGGTGTTGATTTTTGAGGGAAATTTTTTGAAAAAAGATATCGACTTTTTGGTGTGACATAAATATAATAAAGGTGTGACAAGAAAGGAAGTGATTCAATGTCACCAGCAGGTCGTCCAAAAGTTGATAACCCAAAGTCAAACAGGTTCAGCATTCGTCTTGATAAAGAAACTGAATTAAAATTGAGATTGTATTGTAAAAAATACAATCTTACTAAAGGCGAAGCTATAAGACGAGGAATTCATCTTCTTTTGGAAAAAGAAAAAGAGTAGTCAAGCATTACTTGGAGGTAACTGACTACTCTGACACCAATCCGAAATGAATTGATAAATCAATCATATCACTTTTTTTCGGAGGAATCAAACATTTTTTGAAAAGAAAGGCAGTGAAAGATAATGAACAAATTTTTAGAAATAGTATACGCAAGCCAAATTGCAGATGAGGAACAGGGTGGGAAATGGCGTGAATTTTTTGAACCGCTCATGGAGAGACTTAAGGGCATTGTAAGCGAAAGCGTTTATGATGAATTGCTTGAACTTCTTATTGACTGTACTACTGATAATAACCGCTTCTATGCCGTAGAGGGCATGAAACTTGCTATTGGCATTATGGACGGAACTTATGTTCCGAAAGTATAAGAGAGGGGGATTTGCTGATGAACGATATTCAGATTTCAGAAAACAAAGAAGAACTGACACTGACAACTATCGACATTGCGGACATGATGGAAATGCCGCACTGGCAGATTTTAAGAAAGCTGGACGGAACGAAAAAAATCAAAGGAATTATACAAATTTTAGGAGACAACAAAATTGTTGTCACCGACTATTTTATACCGTCTACATACTTATCTGAACAAAATAAGGAGATGCCATGCTACAAAGTAACCCGCATGGGCTGTGAGTTCCTCGCAAACAAATTTAACGGGGAAAAGGGAATTGTCTTTACTGCTAGATATGTGAAACGATTTCACGACATGGAACAAGCGCTGAAAAAACCGCAGCCTGCAATTACGGAGAAAGACCCGTTTGAGCACTGGGAGATTCGATGGAAACATGAAACGGAAACATGGTTTTCAAAGAACAACTGGAAGTTAAGTATAATCCTGGAACGGTTTGGTTGGACTCGAAAATTTTTATATCACAAGATTCTCGTGGAATTATCGGATCTGCACAACTTACGTGCAATCGAAAGGGCATATTACGCCAGTTATGGATATCCACCGGAATACGCTCTTGATCTGCTTGATTTTAATAGAGACCTCAACGATACGGCGACAAGATACATCAATTACCTACTTATTGAAGAATAAAAGGTAAAATAAGCATGAATTTAGAAACCACTAGCTGATA
>ERZ827522.2064-NODE-2064-length-14802-cov-3.805723_pt1 | contig 14802 bp, 10 predicted proteins | sample MGYA00519580_ERZ827522 | MGnify/ENA primary metagenome ERZ827522 (study PRJEB31778, sample SAMEA3449340) | human gut metagenome | biome: human gut; feature: human-associated habitat; material: faeces | place: United Kingdom | collected 2010/2012 ... | reverse complement strand
TAGTGGATAAAAAGGCCACGATAACATTGTGAAAATGAATTGATAACAGGCTTATCGAAGTCATTTTTAAATACTTTTCCAAAAATTCTAGTACAGAAAGTCTCTTAAAAACGACGTTTTCCCAATTCTTCTGCCACAAATAATAATTATTTGTAATAATAGTTCGGTTCTATTAAGTTACTCATGTTTTCTTGATTTTTCTGCGAAAACAACATAAATCCCTTCTGTAATTTATCCAAAACGAAGGAAGGAACCCGCTGTCACGGTTCCCATTTTGTGGTATAATCGGGACATAAGCCATAGAAAGACGAAGTGAAGGAAGATGCTGTATGCCTGCGACGCCTGGCACTATTTATTTGAATCGTCACAGCCGGAAACGCAATGCCCGGACTGCGGCAAAATTTGCTGTCCGGGAAGCAACGCCGGATGAAGCAGAGGAGTCCCAAAAACAGCTAAGCGAAAATATGGATTTGTGAAGGCCGGGGCTATGGAAGCCCCGGCCCGCAGCTTGGATAGAAGGGAATGAATGCAAATGGGGATACAAGAGGCATTAACCGGCGTGTTCACAGACGATCCCCTGAATTGGGTGAAGTGGGCTGCGGTCTTCGCCGTACTGATCCTGGGATATGTCGTTGCTGTGCCCGCCTATAAAAGAATTACCTACCTGCTTAGCTGGGAACGGAAACGGGATATTGCAAGGAGCCGGAACCATATCATCGAGGCGGCCCTATTGAAATAACACCGGTCCGGAGACGTTGCCCATTATGACTGGCACGCAGTCTACCGGTACACCGTCGGAGGATAAGAGAAAGAATACCGGGCATTTTTTAAACATCCCGGCACACCGCCTTTTAAACTGTATCTGTATTACCTGGAGGATCCGGAACGGGTTTTCTCGTATGACGAATATCATTACGAAAACCACAAGGGATGTTTGTATGCTGTGATTAGCTTTCTTCCGTGGATCCTGGCAGTCCTTTTCCTATTTATCCTGCAGGTCAAGCTTCCATTTTTCCGCCTATGTGGTATGCAGAGAGCGCCGGCGCCGGATAGAATCCAAATCCCGTGACGTGATAAAAACTTTTCTATTTTAATCTTTCTTTCATCTTCTGTTGTTAAAAGCTTCATAATCGGTGGCTGGATAATCGGAACCAGTGACATATAGGAATATGCTGCCACCGCAATCGGTCCCATATATTTTGTCTGTCCTAATTTACCGGCAAGGAAGATAGATGTCGGTCCATCGGCACCACCGATAATAGAAATCGCTGCTGCTGCCTTATCCGGGAATCCCATAAAGATTGCCAGAATATATGCAGCGAAAATACCGAACTGCGCTGCCGCACCAAGCAGAAAGCTCTTTGGATTGGCAATCAGCGGTCCGAAATCTGTCATTGCACCAACACCAAGGAAAATCAAGGACGGTAAAATACTCCATTCATCCAGTAAATAGAAATAATGCAGTAAACCACCCACACCATTGCTGGAATCCTCAATGGAAAGCATGATGTCCGGATAAAGATTGACAAGAAGCATACCAAAGGAAATCGGTACAAGAAGCAGAGGTTCGTATCCTTTTTTTATTGCTAAGTACAGGAAAATCAACGCAACAACAACCATGAGGTAATTGCCCCATGAAAGCCCGAAAAATGCGGTCTGCTGTACGAGGTTTCCCAATGTTTCTATAATATAACTCATTTTTTAACCTCCCGTTTCAATGATTCTGATAAAGAACTTAGTTCATGGAAACTAATACTTTACCTGTTTCAACGGAATCACCAACGGCACATTCTACTGTTGCAACAGTACCGTCCTGTGGTGCACAGATTTCATTTTCCATCTTCATGGCTTCAAGAACAACAAGTACATCACCCTTCTTTACAGCAGAGCCTGCTGCAACCGGTGTCTTTAAAATCTTACCCTGCATTGGAGCAGTTACCTTTACTGCACCCTGTGCGCCAGCCGGTGCTGCTTTCTTTGCTGCCTTCGGTGCAGCTTTCGGTGCAGCCTTTGCTGCCGGTGTTGCTGCGCTTCCTGTTCCTTCTTCTACTGTAACGTCATATACATTCCCATTCACTGTGATCGTATAATTTTTCATTGTTTCCTCCGTTCCACCGCGGTCTGCGGCTGATTGATTATCAAATATTTTAATTTTATTTCCAGTTATTCTGTCTGCCGACTTTTCTGATGGAACGAACTACCAGTCCATCTGCCGCAGTACCTTCTGATGCAGCAATCGCCGCCGTAATAACAGCAACCAGTTCGCAGTCATCTTCTTCCTCATCTTCCGGTTCCTCAACAACCGGTGCAGGTGCTGTCTGCTGTGGTGCTTCTGCTGTCTGTTTCTTTGCTCCGATTTTATTAACATGCTGAAGCAGAGAAATGATATAAGAAATGAAAATCAGCACGATAAATACCGTACCCATACCAAGTACTGTATTTAATACAGCCTTTTCCATCTTCTCACCTGTTGTATAAGTCGGGTTAATTGCACCGCTGTCCAGATTGAAATCATCATCGATGACCAGTTCAAATGCACAGGTTCTTGTTTCATACGTTGCATTGATTGCAATCGTGCACAGTGTTCCTGTTTCATCACTGACTCTGACATCTTCTTTGTCAATGGACTTTAATGCGCCTAAATCTTCTCTTGTTTTAACCCAGCTGTTATAAAACTCAATCGTCTTGTCGTTCATGCCCTGCATATTTACGACATAGACTTTTCCATTCACATAGCTGAGTGTCTTTGCTGCTTCGCCATCTGCTTTAATCTGTGCATCCGATGTCTGGTCTAAATATACCAGCATATCTTCTGCCCACTGTACCATATCTGAGGCATACTGATTGACCTTCATATCTTTAAGGCTCGTCTTAGCACTGTCTGAAGAAATGGTATTGGTGCAGGCTGTCATACTGAACACGCAGGCTAACACACAGAACAACACGAAAAAGCGTTTGATATTAGTTTTCTTCATATTGTTTCACCTCATTATCAGACCGTTCCATGCTTCTTAACCGGACGATCCTCTCTTTTTGTGTACAGCATTTCAAACGCTGCCGCAACATACTGTCTTGTTTCCTCAGGATTGATAATTGTATCCACATAACCTCTTGCTGCTGCAGATTCTACGCTGGACTGTAACTGTGCGTATTCTGCTGCCTTTTCAGAAATCTTTGCGTTGACATCTTCTGCCTTATCAATCTCATCTGCATACATAATCTTTGCTGCACTGGCTGCATCCATCATACCGATGCTTGCTGACGGCCATGCATATGTCATATCTGCACCGACTGCTTTGGAATTCATTGCCACATAAGCACTTCCGTAAGCTTCGCCGATGATTACATTAACCTTTGGTACGGTTGCATTTGCAAATGCATATGTAAGCTTTGCTGCTGCCTTTGCAATCTTCTTTTCTGAATCAACTGTTGCTTCAAAGCCCTTTACATTGGTAAGGGTCAGCACCGGAATTTCAAATGCATCACAGAAATTTACAAATTCTGCAGCTTTTTCAGCACCGTCAACGGTCAGTACCGGTTCAAACTTTTCTGCTGCTTCGCCTTCGTCATCAAAACGGACTGTTCTGTTGGCAACGGCGCCGACTGTTGTACCGTTAATCTTTAACAGACCTGTTACAACACTCTTTGCAAATTCAGACTTTACTTCCATAAATAAGCCGTCATCTGCAATATCTGTTAATGCAAGCACTGCATCTGCTGCTTCTGCTTCCATATCCGCACATGCTCTATTTAAATCATCTTCGCAGTCTGCATAAGCTACATCGTCATTATTGGCCGGAAGAAGAGATACAAGCTGTCTGATGCCGTTTGCAATTGTTTCCTCATCACCTGTAAAATCTGCAACACCTGCTTCTGCCTGAAATGCAGCAGATGCTGTGTCTAACTTGGTATCATTGTTGCCATCTAATGCATTCGGACTGTTCACAAATAACTTTCCGTTCTTTTCTTCTACAAATGTAAAATCAGAAAGTTCTGAAAGAACTGCAAGACCGCCGCCGCAGCTTCCGTAAACAGCCGTAATCTGCGGTACAAGACCGGAACATAATGACATCTTCCGGTAAATTGTTCCGAAACCATTCAAAGCATCTGTTGCTTCCTGAAGTCTTAATCCTGCACAATCTATCAGGCCAATAACCGGCGCTCCCATCTTCATAGCCATATCGTAAAGTCCTGTAATCTTCTTTGCATGCATTTCGCCGATTGAACCGCCTAAAACTGCCGGATTCTGGCTGTATACATACACAAGACTTCCATTAATTACTCCGTATCCGGTAATAACACCGTCTGCCGGAGTGTCTTTTTCCTGCATGTTAAAATCTGTTGCTCTGGCTTTTACACCTGCTCCGATTTCAACAAAACTGTTGTCATCAAGAATTGCTTCAATGCGTTCTCTTGCTGACGCCTGTGTTGTGTTACCCATTCTCTAAAGACCTCCTATACTTTTTGTAATAATGTAACAATCTATTGTCTATTTTATAACAATATTTCCCAAAAAACAAGCTTTTTGTAGAATCTTATTTACAATTCTGACAATTCCTTTTAAATTGCATAATACTTAAAAAAAAGCATCTGACACAAGCCTAATCCCTGCTCTCAATTGCCGCCACAATCCCTTTTTCAATCAGAATTTCCGCAGTTTCTTCTTTTATCTCATTGCTCTGGCAGATGCTTAACCCCTGCCGTAAAATGTATCCGTTCAGCGGATATTTCAAGCCTTTTAATGTAAGAACCACTTCCTCTGTCATCGGCACAAATGAAATATATTTTCCGTACTGATCTGCCTTTTTTATCGTTTTATTTCCGTTTAACAGATAAATTTTGTTGTACTTATCATAAATGCAGCACTCCGTTCCTGCTTCCAATGCCTGTTTCATGATAAAAATATTGGTCAGTGCGTGGTCATAGCGTGTTCCGGTAGCCCCTAAAATATCAATCGCCGCCGGATGATGTTTTAACGCTGTAATTACCGCCAGATGTGTATCGGTATAATTTTTTTCCGGCGGATAGGTCACTGTCTGCGTATCTTTTTTATAGGTATCAAGCAGCCTTTCATTAACCGAATCGTAATCCCCCAAAATGTAATCCACCCGGATTCCCAGTTTATCCGCATGTACCAGTCCGCTGTCTGCCGCTATGCAGTAATCATATGTTTTTGCGGAAAGCCAGTCTTTCGCCCACTCATAATCTACTGTACCGCCCGTAATAATCAAAATCTTTTCTGCCATAATTTTCATTTTATCCTTTCTGCACTCACGAATCATCTCTTTCCGTTCTGCTTTGTGTAATGATTCGTTATTATATATTTCTGACTTTGCCATGCATGTCCGTAAAATTCAAAGTTTCTCCGCATGTCGCATTGCCTGTGCTTATTATATGATAACAATTTTAAAGTTCTTTGTACAAGTTCTTTTTTTCTTCACATTTTTGTTTTATACTAAAATTTGGAGTAAAATCCAAAATCTGATTGAGATAAGAATGGAGATTTTTATGGAAAACAAACATTATGAACCGGTCGCTTATCTTCCGAAAGAGCAGGCTGAACGTTTTCAGGAATTTTTGAAATTTTCGGGAATTGCAGACATTGAAATGAATGTCAATGAATTAAACAGCACTTATTCTGTCAGTGTTGCTTCGGGCGATTTTGAAAAAGCAGATAATCTTTATCATGTTTTTTCCGAAAATGAACTAAAAAAAGATTCTACGGAAGACGAGCTGACTCAGGGTGGCAGTATTTACAATAACTCTGCCGAAAAATACAGCGACAATCTCTCCTCTGCCATCACATTTTTTGTGTGTGGCGGTGCGGGACTGATTATTTTACTGCTCAATGACTTTAATGTACTTCACCTGTTCCACTTTTCAGGTGCTTCCGCAATCCTGACAAATGTTGTGCTTGGCGGACTTTTTATTGCATTTTTACTGATTGGCTTCAAATCACTCAAATATTCCAAAAATATTAAATCACAGATGAGTGTGGAAAATGAACTTTCAGATAAATTAAACAACTGGCTTGCCAAAAACGTGTCACCGGAAGCCATTGAAGCTTCTTACGATGGCAGTATCCCGGAAGAAATGAAGTATTTTAACCGCAGCAGCTATTTAAAAAACGCGCTGTCAGAAGCCTTCCCGGATGCAGATGATTCTGTTATCGAAGTGGTCAGTGACCAGTACATTGAAGATACTTTTAATTCTTCACATGAATAATGCCTTTAAATATTTTTGATTCTGCTATGTTTTAAAACTATTCAAAAACCGCAGGAATGTGAACCAGACTCCGGATTCCCGGACATCTGTCACACTCCTGCGGTTTTATTTTTTATGATACCAGGGTCAAAAGATCTGAACCCACATGAGCTTGCTCATAGGTGGGTGAATGATCTTGTGACCGTATAATTATTTGTTTGAAAGATATTCATCAATACCCTTAGCACCGGCTTTACCTGCACCCATGGCAAGAATAACAGTTGCTGCACCTGTTACGGCATCACCACCGGCATAAACGCCTGTCTTTGTTGTCTTACCTGTTTCTTCCTCTGCAATAATGCACTTTCTGTTATTGATATCCAGTCCCTTTGTTGTAGAAGAAATCAATGGATTTGGAGATGTACCCAGTGACATGATTACTGCGTCTAAATCCATTACATATTCAGAACCCGGAACTTCAACCGGTCTTCTTCTTCCTGAAGCATCCGGTTCGCCCAGTTCCATTTTAACGCACTTCATACCCTTTACCCATCCGTTTTCATCAGCAATAATTTCAGTCGGGTTTGTCAGAAGGTCAAAGATGATACCTTCTTCTTTTGCGTGATGTACTTCTTCTGCTCTTGCAGGAAGTTCCGCTTCACTTCTTCTGTATACGATATGTACTTCTGCACCAAGTCTTAACGCTGTTCTTGCAGCATCCATGGCAACATTACCGCCGCCTACGATAGCTACCTTATTGAATCTTGCAATCGGTGTATCGTAATCATCGTTGAAAGCTTTCATCAGGTTGCTTCTTGTAAGGTATTCATTTGCAGAAAATACGCCATTTGCATTTTCACCCGGGATACCCATAAATCTAGGCAGACCTGCACCGGAACCGATAAATACAGCTTCAAAACCTTCTTCTTCAATTAACTGGTCGATTGTCATAGACTTGCCGATAACAACGTTTGTTTCAATCTTAACGCCTAAGCTCTTTACATTTTCAATTTCACTTGCAACAACGGTTGACTTTGGCAGACGGAATTCAGGAATACCGTAAACAAGTACACCGCCCGGCTCATGAAGGGCTTCAAAGATTGTTACGTCATAACCCATCTTTGCAAGATCTCCTGCACAGGTAAGACCTGAAGGACCTGAACCAATAACGGCAACTTTCTTATTCTTCTTTTCCGTAGATTTTTCCGGCTTAATCTGATTTTGCCTTGCCCAGTCAGCAACGAAACGTTCCAGCTTACCAATAGAAATTGCTTCGCCCTTGATACCGCGGATACATTTTCCTTCACACTGGCTTTCCTGTGGACATACACGTCCGCAGACAGCCGGAAGTGCTGATGACTGACCGATAATCTTATAAGCAGTTTCAAAATTCTTTTCTTTAACTTCATGAATAAATGCCGGGATATTAATGGATACAGGGCATCCCTTAATACACTGTGCATTCTTACAATTAATACATCTGCTGGCTTCTAATACAGCTTCTTCTTCGTTGTAACCCAGACAAACTTCATCAAAATTCTTATTTCTTACGTCAGGAGCCTGCTCTCTGACTGGCACTTTCTTCATTACGTCCATTTTGAAACCCATCCTTTCTAATTACACTGTCCACAACCGCCGTGATGTGTATCGCCTTCCTGAAGCTTGAGCATTGCTCTTCCCTCTTCAGTTCTGTACATAGCACTTCTCTTCATAGCCTGGTCAAAGTCAACAAGATGACCGTCAAATTCAGGTCCGTCAACACATGCAAACTTAATCTCATCGCCAACCTTAAGACGACATGCACCACACATACCAGTTCCATCAACCATAATCGGATTCATGCTGACAATTGTAGGAATTCCAAGTTCCTTAGTAAGAAGACAGACGAATTTCATCATAATCATAGGTCCGATTGCTACACATAAATCATAATGTTTTCCTTCTGCAACAAGATCCTTAAGCACATCTGTACCCATACCTTTTCTTACATAGCTTCCATCATCAGTTGTTATGTAAAGATTACCAGCAACAGCCTTCATCTCTTCCTCTAAGATTATAAGTTCCTTATTCTTAGCACCAACGATAACATCAACATCTACACCATGCTCATGCATCCATTTAACCTGTGGATATACAGGTGCTGTTCCAAGACCTCCGGCAATGAATACAATATTCATCTTTTTGAGTTCTTCAATATCCTTGCTGATAAGCTCTGATGGACATCCAAGAGGTCCAACAAAATCTTCAAATGCATCTCCTGCTTTAAGATGTGACATCTTCTCAGTAGACGCTCCAACTATCTGAACAACTATTGTTATAGTTCCTGCTTCTCTGTCATAATCACAAATAGTAAGTGGAATTCTTTCGCCCAAATCATCCATCTTTACAATAACGAACTGGCCAGGTTCACAATGTTTAGCAACTCTAGGAGCTTCAACATCCATAAGGAAGATCTTCTCTGCTAACTTCTCAGCCTTAAGAATTTTATACATTACAATTCTCCTTTCAAAAAGTAATATTATGAAGTGCATTACGCACAATCAACCTTTAGTATTCTTTGGCAGAATAACTGCCTTCTGTACCTGTAACAGTATACACCTTACCGCTTGATGTATCAACGCCATATAATCCAGCAGTTGTTGTAGAACCACCCTTTATTACATCATATCTGATAATATACATTTCATTGTTGCCGACCTTTGTCTTTGAAATATAGACAAAATTAACACCTGAACCATCTGAAGCTTTGCTGTCTGACTTAAGCACCTTCTTTGATATAAGGACATTTTTCAGCTGGCTTTCAGCCTGGCTGTATGTATATGTATTCTTTACTTCAACATTATAATTTCTCTTAACTACTGTACTGCTCTGCTCATGATCGTTAATTATTACAAATGCGATTACAGTATTACCGGTTGGCATATCGAATTCACCTGTATACTCTGTTGATGAAGATGTAGGAGTTGTACCATCTGTTGTATAATATGCCTTACATTTGTCAGGGATATTATTAATCTTAATCTTCTCTCCATCTGAATATTTTCCTGACGCAGGAGTTACATCTGGTGCTACAGGAGCACCATATTCAACAACATATTCAAATTCAACTACTTTACTATATACCCCAATAGAATTAACAGAAACTGCTTTTATCTTAGTTGTGCCTGTTTCTAACTTAATTGCTGTTCCATCATATAGTGTACTCTTAATATCAGGTTCTTTTCCATCAGTTGTATAATAAACAACACAACCAGAATCACATGTAAATTTAAGTTCAACATCATCATCATACGAACCCGGCTCTTTAGAAGCTGATGGTTCTTTTACAATATAATTCTTAACTGCATTGCTGCATTTTCCATCCTGATACTTTCTTATAAGCTTTGTTAAATTATCTGCATCCTCTTTCTTATAATAAATATCTGCAAGAGCTTTAACCGCATCTTCATAATTCTCATCATATGAAAGTATATCCTTCAGCACATTAACAGCTTCATCCTCATTTCCTGAGCTTTCATAGCATCTATACAATGTATACTTAAGGTTCAGATTCTTCTTTCCCTCATTTTCTTTAGAAGCCTTGCTAAGATATGATGATGCATCACCATAATTACCCTCTTCGTACAGTTTCATTCCTGTCTGATAATAATAATTATAATTATTCTTACTCTTCTTGTTAAGTGATACAGCAACTATAATTATTATAATTAAAACTAATGCAACTCCCGCAGCAACCCCTGCTATAATAAGCTTTGTCTTCTTATCCAGTGGTTTCTTAGTGGTGTCTTTCAAAATCTCTTTATCTTCATCTTCTGGTTCTTCATCGTCATCATCATCAAGTAAAATATCTCTATCAGTTAATTCTTCTTGTGTTGGTTGAGATGATTTATTAATTACCTGCTGTTCCTTAAGAATTTCATCTGTTATCTTAGGAACAACTCTCGTCCTCCCATCATTAATATCTGATGGCTGCTCTGCTTTATAATCATCAGCCTTTCCTACATAAGCTTTGGCAACTGTAGTTTCTTCTTCTACCATTTTCTGCAACGACTTTTCAATTTCGTCTTCTATGCTTGTATTCTTATTAAAATCGTCTGGCATATATAGACCTCCATACACTTAAATAACATTTTGATATTAACATATTAGAGAATATTAATCAATAAAATACATTTTATGATTTTTATTTTTGTTTAACTAATTGTACACATTTTGCTCACATTTATCATGTATATTCTATATTAGATAGCAAAGAGAATTCTTTCTATCTCCCCCTCATATTTTGAAAAAGGAGATGTTTGACCGCATCTCCTTTTTTTGTCCAAAAAATTATGACCATCAGTACAACACTGATGGTCATAATAATTTTATCATTACCTGAATTATCTTATGCTTGTAACTCTTACTGTGCAGCTTAATGTCTTATTATTAACAACAGCTGTTATTGTTGCTATTCCTGCTTTTCGTCCAATAACTTCTCCTGAAGAAGAAACTGTACATACCCTTGGATTACTGCTTCTCCATGTAATTTTACTATCTGTTCCTATTACATCTAATGTATATCTGTCATACTGCTCAAGAGTAATATTAGACCTGCTTATTGCAAGTGAATGAACTATACAGCTTGATTCAACACCTGCACCATCACTTATGACATAAACCTCTGCTTCACCAGGACCTACAGTTGTAATAACACCATTACCATCAACCGTAACTATTCCTGTATCTGATGAGTACCATTCATATGAATCATTATTAACAGCCGGCCTTACTATTACCGATAACTGTCTTGTTCTGCCTGTAAGCATATATATTTCTTTTGAATTAATTCTAAGTGAGGATATATTAACTCTTGGAGTTACATAAACCCAGCAGATTCCTTTGATATTATTACCATCCTGAGATGTTGCTGTAATCTTAACTTTACCGGAACTGATAGCAAACACCTCGCCATCCTCATCAACCACTGCGATTGATTCATTAGCTGATTTCCATACAACATCTTTAATTGTTGCATTATCCGGATATACGTTAACACCAAGTTTCTGTGAATCTCCAACAAACAATCTCAATGAATCCGGCACAACTTCTATTCCCGTAACCGGATTAACAACTCTTATGATACATGAATCTGTAACTCCGCTTCCATCCGCTGCTGTAGCTGTAATAACAGCATTACCAACTGATTCAGCACTAAGATTACCTTCCTGATCTACTGAACATATACTGTTATCTGATGATGACCACACTATATTCTTATTAGTTGCTGTATCTGTGCCAACCGTTGCAATAAGCTTTCCTGTTGCACCCACATTCATGAATTTATTATTTTCACTCAATGTAATAGTTGAAACATATTCCTTAACAACAATTGTACAAGCTGCTGTGAGATGACACTCATCTGTTGTAACTTCAATTACACAGTTACCACCCTTTAAGGCTGTTACAACACCATTTTCATCAACTGTTGCAACTGATGTATCACTTGAAAGATATGTGACTTTCTTATTCTCTGCATCTATTGGCTCAATTGAAGGTATAATAGCATATTTTGCTCCAACCCATAATTCCTGATAATCAGAATTAAGTGTTATTCCTGTTACAGGCTGTGTAACAGTAACAATACAATATGCTGTAAGTCCCGTGTCAACATTAGTACATATTATAGATGTTGTTCCTGCACCTGTAGCTGTAACTTTACCATCGCTTTCTACTTTACATACGTTTTCATCACGGCTTTCCCATGTAACAAGCTTATTATCTGCATTCTCTGGAAGACATGTGGCATTAAGCCAGAACACCTGTCCTTTTCTCACTGTAATATCTGTCGTATTAAGGACAATTGATGTAACAGGCTGCTTAACATATATATTACACATTGCTGTAACACCACCATCAAGTGACTTACAAAGTATTGTCGCACTACCTGTTCCGACAGCTTCAACCAGACCATTAGAATCAACTATACATACATTAGTATTAGATGATTCCCAACTTACAGTCCTGTTCGTAGCCGTTATAGGGAGAACTTCTGCTGTGATTCTTAATGTCTGTCCTATTGACATAATCTCATCTTTATAATCAAGTTTAATAGTCTCAACTGGTATGCTTATAATAAAATTACATGTTGCAATAAATGCACCATCTTCTGTTTTGCAGACAATTGTACAGTATCCTGGCTTAATATATGTTACAAGGCCATTCTCATCAACTGTTGCAACTGATTCATCTGAGGATGACCATGTAACATTTCTGTTCACACCGTCTCCTGATGGCTTTACAGTTGCTACAAGCTGATACTTTCCAATTGCCATAGTAGACTCAACTGTTGTCGCGTTAAGTGTAACTCCTGTTACTGGCTCTCTTACATAGACATCACAGGTTGCAACCTTAAGTCCGTCTTCAGTTATTACTGTAATCGTTGCATTACCACCAGATAATCCCTTAATAGTAGCTGTGTAACTGTCTCCTGTTACCGTAGCTACCGTTGTATCTGATGATGACCATAAAACATTGCTGTTAGTAGGTCCTGCCGGATTGAATAATACCTGTACTGTTCCAGTGCTTCCTCTGTCAATTGATATTGAAGAAGGATTAATACTTACATCTCCTACAGGAGTGGTAACATATATTACACAAGTCTCAGACTTAATAACTCCATTAATATTCTGTGAAACAGTAAGATGTGTCACACCCGACGCAACACCTGTTACTGTAAATACAGTACCATCATCTGACTGTCTTACCTCTATAAGATCATATGTAGGTATAACTCCTGCTTCATTAGCCTGATTAGTTACAGTATATGTAATCTGTGATTTACTTGGCTGATTAGTAACAAGAGCCTTAATGTCTATTGAACTTCCAATATTAACTGTTGTGCTTACTGTACTAAGGCCAAAACCATCTATAACTGTAATCTTATATGCCAGCTGATATGGCATATTATACACTGTGTATAATTCATCCTGTACTCTTGTTGCATATATTGTAGCTGTACCCGCGCCAACTGCCTTAACAAGACCAGTTGCAGAATCCACCTGAAGTACCTTGTTATCAGAAGTTGACCATGTTACTTCTGATTCAATTGCTGATGTTGACAACTGAAGTTCATCACCAACATTCATATTGCTCACTTCATTTCCCATCTTCTTAAATGGAACTACAACATTAACAGCATCTCTTGTAAACCACGATTCATTGCCTCCAACATCAATAGTAGTAAGTCCTGCACTCACCTTTGTAACTCCTGCATGTACTCCACATACTGTTCCAACTGCAACTGATGCTACATTTGAATTATCTGTCTTATATATTACGTTAGACTTAACAGGATTAACTACATTAGAAGGAATGTCCTCATATGTAAATGCTTCATAATCCTTATCTGAAAGAACCATATATCTGTTAGATGCATCGCTAGGAAGATGTGTTATAAAATGTCCCTGTGAATTAGATATACTCTCCTTAAACTTAACCTCTGCCCTTACTGTAAATGTATATGTAAGAGGATTAATTCCGCTTCCGTCTGCAGTTCTTGCCGTAATAACAGTTGAACCACCGCCAATAACCTTAAGTACTACTTTAGAAGAATCCCTATAATACATCTCTACGATTCCATCTGAACTAACCTCACCTGTTGAATCATTAGATGTTTCAATAAAAAGCTTATTACTCTCACAGGTATTGGCTGTTATGGTAATTAAATCTCCTTCTTTCAGAAGATCTGCCTCTTCAAGAACAGTATTACCTCTTTTCCTTTCAACATTAACATTAATAGGAACATATACTGCTGCTGTTGATGTAGCAAGTACATTATCATATACAACAGCTCCTGTATCTGAAAACTTCTTAGAATGATATGCTGCTGTTATTGTAGCTGCTCCTGCCCTGTTACCATATACTGTAGGATTAGTTGTTCCTGATACAGTCTGCAGATAAGCATCTCCGCCTGAACTTGGATTAACAAACTTTACAACATCATAATCTTCATCCGATATTGTCCATTCAAGTCTTACAGGACTTGCAATACCATTGTTCGAAGGATTGCTCGCGTCATAAAATTCATCATCCGTACCTGAAAGATTGGCATGAATAACTGTAGATGTAGATCCCTGTATTACACTTGACTGTGCCGGTGTCAGAGAAAGAGAAACACTTGAGTCAGCGTTAGCAAATATAAGTACTCCACCGCATGCAACACCAGAAACAAGCACACCTATAAGAATCTTCCATTGCATTTTAAGACGCATTGTCAGCTGTCTTATTTTTTTAACATTCTTCATATATATAACCCTCGCTTTGCATAAGTATATCTGTGCTTATATTAAAATCAAATAATAACTATTATATTATATCGAAATCTTTATTTATTAATATTACATCTTATACATACTTTTTTCAATATGCCTGCATACAATATTTTTCGCTATTGTTGTCAACTGCTGTTGCAATTTATCATATTTCTTATAAAACATATAAAAGTTTGGGTAAAATGATGGAATTAATCAGATTATTATGTTAAAATATTGTAGCAATAAAATATTTTTGGAGGTATCTAAAAAATGAAATTAAATTTAAGACCAGCTGAAGAGTGTA
>ERZ827522.2056-NODE-2056-length-14841-cov-3.292777_pt1 | contig 14841 bp, 9 predicted proteins | sample MGYA00519580_ERZ827522 | MGnify/ENA primary metagenome ERZ827522 (study PRJEB31778, sample SAMEA3449340) | human gut metagenome | biome: human gut; feature: human-associated habitat; material: faeces | place: United Kingdom | collected 2010/2012 ... | reverse complement strand
CAGCCACTGGTGCATGCTCAGCGAGTGTACGGTTTGGTAGTCCAATCGCAAGTCGAAGACGCTCTCCGACAATGGCTCTCTCTGTAAATACACTTTCTCGAAAGCTGGCCAACTCTCCCGGCACGATTTTATATGGAAGCTCCTCCAAACGGGAATAATCTCCGCCTTCGTAAGCAAGTCTTGCTACTTCGGTGAATATTTTTTCACGCATATCTGTTACATCGGTGTGAATTCCTCTGACGCTCATTTCATTCTCCTTCTTTTTGCTTCTTTCCTTACTTATCTGCTACGTTTTCAGTATACCCGATACACGTTCCAAATTCAAGAAAAAAATGCCTTGACACAAATCATGTGATCTTGTAAATATTTTCTTTTAGTGTTATACTTGTATTTATTCAAACGTAGCAGTATGAAAGTTCAATATTTTTCTAACTGCCGTAAAACTATTATACTATAATCTAAGAGAAAGGTTTGGGGTACCTTTATGGCAAAAACATTATCTAAGCGTTACTCAGGCGTACTCGCCCACCCAACAAGCTTCCCTTCTCCATACGGAATCGGTGATTTCGGAAAGGGTGCTTATGACTTTATCAATTTCCTGACTGGTGCCGGACAAAGCCTCTGGCAGATTTTACCGTTAGGCCACACAGGATATGGAGATTCTCCTTATCAGGCATTCTCAGCATTTGCAGGACAGCCGCTTTTAATCAGCCCTGATGAATTGATCAAGGACGGTCTTCTTTATGGTGATGATTTACGCAATTATCCGCACTTTAATCCAGATCACATCTACTATGGCGACGTTATTCCAGCAAAGCTGCGCATCCTGCATCGTTCCTATGAGATCTTTAAGGAATCAGCTGATCTGTGTATGCTTAAGGAATTTGATGTGTTCTGTGAGCACGAAAAGGATTGGCTGGACGATTATGCACTTTTCATGGCAGGTAAGGACGCACACGGCGGTGCATGCTGGCTGGAGTGGGAAGATGATCTGCGTGACCCTGATGAGGAGATTAAAGCTGCATGGCGTGAGCGTCTGGCTGATTCCATCGAATACTACAAGTACATTCAGTTCATCTTCTTCCGTCAGTGGAACGCAATTCGCGATTATGCACATGTAAATGGCATCAAGATCGTCGGCGATATTCCGATCTTTGTTGCACTTGACAGTGCAGATACCTGGTCTCACCCGGAGCTGTTCCAGCTTTCTGAGGGCTGTGTGCCCAAGGCAGTTGCCGGGTGTCCGCCGGATGCATTTTCCGCAACGGGACAGCTTTGGGGCAATCCTCTCTATGACTGGGAATATCACAAAAAGACCGGCTATGACTGGTGGATCTTAAGAATCGGTTACAGCTATCGCCTCTACGATATCGTCCGCGTAGATCATTTCCGTGGCTTTGAGGCATATTTCTCGATTCCTTACGGAGACGAAACTGCAGTCAATGGTCACTGGGAAAAGGGACCTGACTTCGAGCTGTTTGCAGCGATGAAGATGAAGCTGGGCAAAAAAGAGATGATCGCAGAGGATCTGGGTGTGATTACACCTCCTGTCCGCAAAATGATCAAAAAATGCGGATATCCGGGTATGAAGGTATTGCAGTTCGCATTTGACAGCTATGACAGCGAATACCTGCCGCACAATTATGATAAGAACTGTATTGTTTACACCGGAACCCATGACAATCAGACGACCCGCGGCTGGTACGAAGAAAACAACCGCAAGGTGCAGAAATACATTCGTGAGTACCTGCGGGTAAAAAGCGGTAAAGATGTGGTAGAAGCGATGATCGCAACAGCGATGTCCTCAACCGCAGGAACCGCAGTGATCCCGATGCAGGATTGGCTCGGACTCGGACGAGAAGCCCGCATGAACTTCCCGTCCACCCTTGGAGACAACTGGAAATGGCGCCTGACGGACGGACAGCTGACGGATGCACTGGCAGCACATATGAAGGACGTGACAGAGACCTATTGCAGGTGATCTGCCCTGACAAACAAGAAATCCCGGAGAGCTGCAGCTCTCCGGGATTTCATTTGTGTTGACAGTGAACACTTATATCCTTTGCCTGATCCTATAATAGTATAGCGACGATCCGACGATCTTATTTCAAGATCAAATTCGAATTATGATACGCCGGATCCTTCGTCACATCCTGGTCGAACCAGTCCGGCGGTGTGAATGCGTTTGCTTCCTCGATGGATGGAAATTCTACTTCTGCGATGATAAGCGGCGCCAGAGACTTCTCAAAAACATCCAGCTCGATGGTATAAGGATCCCAGGGGATCAGATATCGTTTTTTGGAAATACAGATGCCGTCGGCTTTCGGAAGCAGATGCTCATAGGAGGACTGATTGAGCGGAAGATTATATTCTTCCCGCGCCATCAGTCCTTTTCCTTTGTAGGTCAGATAATATTCATCATCCTGTCTGCGGATGCGCAGGACGGGGTCGGTGTTTAAATAAGCCTGCTCGATGAGGTGGAAGGGATAGCTGTCCAGATTTTCCGGCAGAGCTTTGACTGTGAATTTTCGTTCGATTTCCATAGGGGGCATAGCGGTACTCCTTTGTGTATTTTAGATGCTCGATAGGCTTAGTATAGCACAGATACGCAGGATTTGTGAATTTTGTTGTGGAAGCACCCTGAATTTTAACATTCTTTAGAAATTATTCATACTTTTTCCCTTTTATGGAACAGAGATTTCTGCTAAGATAGGAATGGTTCAAATGGCAGGCTGCGGAAGCGCTCAACGGAGGAAGGTGACGTTTAAGCAGGCGGCTGCCGGACATCAGAAAATGAACTTAAGAAGAAAGGGGACATACAGATGGCGAAAATTGGTGTATTTTTTTCGGCTGGTTATGAAGAAATAGAAGCGTTGACAGTGGTGGATCTCTGCAGACGGGCGGGCATCGAGGTGACAATGGTTTCCGTGGATGAGACGGCGGCGGTGACCGGTTCGCATCAGATTACCGTGCAGATGGATCAGCTGCTTTCTGAGACAGATTTTGATGCGTTCGATCTGCTGGTGCTTCCGGGGGGAATGCCTGGAACCCTGCATCTGGAAGCCTGTGATGGATTAATGGAACAGCTGGATCGTTTTTATAGCGCTGGAAAATGGGTTGCAGCGATCTGCGCGGCCCCGCAGATTTTCGGACATCGCGGATATTTGAAGGGGAGAAAGGCGACGAGCTTCCCTTCCATGGAAAAGGAGCTGGACGGCGCCTTTGTGACGCACGGCGCAGCAGAGGTGGATGGCAATGTGATCACCGGACGCGGCATGGGCTGTGCGATCGATTTTGCACTGAAAATTATCGGCTGCCTGATTTCGGAAGAAGAGGCGGCAGCGCAGGCGGAGAGAATCGTATACGAAAGGTAGACAGAATTTACAGATGAATATTTTATTCTTTTTGACACCAAAGAGCGAAGTCGCTTATGTGGAGGAAACTGACACACTGCGTCAGGCACTTGAAAAGATGGAGCATCACGGTTATGCTGCAGTTCCGCTTTTATCTACGGAGGGCAAATATCTTGGCACGCTGACGGACGGGGATGTGCTCTGGGGATTAAAAGAACTGAATTTTCCCAGCCTGTATCAGATGGAAGAGATTCCTGTCATGCAGGTGAACCGTTCCCGGGACAATAAGCCGGTTCATGTGAATGTGGATATGGAAGGACTGCTGGAAAAGGTCAGCGCTCAGAACTTCGTGCCGGTTATTGATGATGAAAAGGTCTTTATTGGGATCATTACGAGACGGGACGTGATTCATTATCTGGCGAAACAGTGCCGCAGTCGGGAATAAGTGTTACAAAAACAGCGCTTTCATTTACCAGACTGAGGGCGCTGTTTTTGTGTTCGAAAATTCCTTGCCCACAGCCTGTGAGTTTGATATACTTAAATGCAATCAGATTGAAAAATGGCGAGTATGGCGTCGGCGTAGCAAACGGTTTTCATTTTCTAAAATGCGGCGGTTGACGACAGGAATCAGAGTGAGGAAAGAATGTCCAAAATAAAACAGAGCAATATCAGAAATTTTTGTATCATCGCGCATATCGATCACGGCAAATCGACGCTGGCAGACCGAATTATCGAAAAGACCGGTCTTCTGACGAGCAGAGAAATGCAGGAGCAGGTGCTTGATAACATGGAGCTGGAGCGGGAGCGCGGCATTACGATCAAATCCCAGGCGGTGCGGACGATTTACCGTGCAGAGAATGGGGAAGAATATATTTTTAACCTGATCGACACTCCCGGACACGTGGACTTTAACTATGAGGTCAGCCGTGCACTGGCAGCGTGCGACGGCGCAGTTCTGGTCGTGGACGCAGCACAGGGCATCGAGGCGCAGACGCTGGCGAATGTGTATCTTGCGCTGGATCATGATCTGGAGGTATTCCCGGTCATCAACAAAATCGACCTGCCGAGCGCAGAGCCTGAGCGCGTAAAAGAAGAGATCGAGGATGTGATCGGTCTGGATGCGGAGGATGCACCCTTGATTTCCGCTAAAAACGGATTAAATATCGAACAGGTGCTGGAGCAGATTGTGAAAAAAATTCCCGCGCCGGGCGGCAGCTTAGAAAACCCGCTGCAGGCGCTGATTTTTGATTCCCTCTACGATCCCTACAAGGGCGTGATTGTCTTTTTCCGAATTATGGAAGGACAGTTAAAAAAAGGTACCAAAGTCCGTATGATGGCAACAGGTGCAGAGTTTGATGTTGTGGAGGTCGGTTATTTTGGCGCAGGTCAGTTTATTCCGTGCGAAGAGCTTTCAGCCGGTTTGGTTGGCTATGTGACTGCCAGTATTAAAAATGTGCAGGATACCCGCGTGGGCGATACAGTAACGAATGCAGACCGCCCATGTGCAGAGGCACTTCCGGGATACAAAAAGGTCAATCCGATGGTTTATTGTGGTCTTTACCCGGCGGACAGTGCAAAGTATCCGGATCTGAGAGATGCACTGGAAAAATTACAGATCAACGATGCCTCTTTGTATTTTGAGCCTGAGACATCCCTTGCTTTGGGCTTTGGATTCCGCTGCGGTTTCCTTGGACTGCTTCATTTAGAGATCATCCAGGAACGTCTGGAGAGGGAATTTAACCTTGATCTTGTGACAACGGCTCCGGGCGTTGTATACAAGGTGCATAAGACAAACGGCGAAGTCATTGACCTGACAAATCCGTCAAACTTGCCGGATCCGTCCGAAATTGATTACATGGAAGAACCGATTGTTTCCGCGGAAATCATGGTGACAAAAGACTATGTCGGTGCAATCATGACGTTATGTCAGGAGCGGCGCGGTGTCTATATCAGCATGGAATATCTGGAGGAAACACGTGCACTCATCAAATACGATCTTCCGTTGAACGAGATCATTTACGATTTCTTTGACGCATTAAAGTCACGTTCGAGAGGATATGCGTCTTTTGACTATGAGATGAAAGGATATGAGCCGTCTGAGCTTGTAAAACTCGATATTCTCATCAATAAGGAGCAGGTCGATGCACTTTCCTTTATCGTGTTCAAAGACAGTGCTTACGAGCGTGGAAGAAAAATGTGTGAGCGTCTGAAAGAGGAGATCCCAAGACACTTATTTGAGATCCCAATCCAGGCGGCAGTCGGTGGCAAAGTCATTGCGCGAGAGACGGTAAAAGCAATGCGTAAAGACGTACTTGCCAAGTGTTATGGTGGTGATATCTCTCGTAAGAAGAAACTTCTGGAGAAACAGAAGGAAGGTAAGAAACGTATGCGTCAGGTTGGTAACGTGGAGATTCCACAGGAAGCCTTCATGAGCGTATTAAAGTTAGACGAGGATTAAGATTTTGGAGTTATATATTCATATTCCATTTTGTGTGAAAAAATGTGATTACTGCGATTTCCTTTCTTTTTCTGCAGACGAACAGACGCAGAGGTCATATGTCGCTGCGCTGCAGAAAGAGCTGGTTTTTTATGGAGCTAAGTATAAGGGACGCCGCATTACGACAATTTTTATCGGAGGGGGCACACCTTCCTGGCTGAGAGAAGAGTCTATGCAGGCGGTCATGGAAACTGTATATCAGAATTTTGCTGTGGATGGGGATGCGGAGATCACGATCGAGTGTAATCCGGGTACAGTTACGGAACACAAATTTGAAGTTTACCGTAAGATAGGGATCAACCGTCTCAGCATCGGACTACAGTCAGCACATAATGACGAGTTGAAAATACTTGGCAGAATACATACTTACGAGCAGTTTCTAAAGACCTATGATATGGCACGGAAGCATGGATTTACGAATATTAACATTGATCTTATGAGTTCTCTGCCGGGACAGACACCGGATATTTTCTGTGATTCGCTGCATCGTGTATTGCAATTAAAACCGGAGCATATTTCGGCATATTCGCTGATCATAGAAAAAGGTACACCTTTTTATGATCTTTATAAATTTGATGCAGTCAGGCAGGAGGCTGGCATGCAGACGGAATCTCTCCCGACGGAGGAGGAGGAGTACCAGACCACGAAGATGACACAGCACATTTTAAAGGAGGCCGGTTATCACTGGTATGAGGTTTCCAATTTTGCAAAGCCGGGATATGAGTGCAGACACAATATCGGTTACTGGAAACGCGTCGATTATCTCGGTGTGGGACTTGGCGCATCTTCCCTGATCGATAATGTACGGTATTCCAATACGAGGGATCTGTACACGTATCTGTCAGAATGTGAAAATATTCACGATTGCTATATGCAGTATCCGTTAACTGAGGGTGTGACAGGCAGTGCGGTTTATTCTGCTGACGGCACGCACATACTGGTTCCGGCAGTAAACCTGCATGCGGCAGCAGAGCAGACTACAAGGAACGAGCAGATGGAGGAATTTATGTTTTTGGGTCTCCGCATGAGGGACGGCTTTTACCGGGAAGAATTCACACAGGCATTTGGCATTCCAATCGAGGCAGTCTACGGAGACGCATTGAATCATTTGCAGCAGGAAGAACTGCTCTTAAAACGTGAGGGCAGGATTTATCTGACTGACAAAGGGATGGACTTAAATAATTATGTGGTGGCACAATTTATGCTGTGATCTTGTGTAGATGAATGTTGTATTATCGGAAATTCGGTTTCGAGATTGGATGTTTCGGAAAGCAGTGTCAGTATCTTTTGTCCATGATTCCTTCTTTTGATATGAAAGATGGCTATTTTGTATTGGTGGATGAATCCAACCGGAAACAGGTGCTTTCAGATGTAAAGCAGTTGTACGGAGCATGGGAAGTGAAGTATAACGGTATGATCCACAATGAAGGTTATGAATATGCGTTTGTGACAGAGTCTAATCCGTATAAGGATCAGGAGTTTACATACCTGTATTACCGTGGCAGTGGGAAGCCGTCAGCTTATTTTACCATCCATAAAGAGATGCGGAACGAGGGACAGATTGTTGTCTGCACTCGGTTAGTTTATGCAGGGAAGGAAGGCCTTCAGGGATTTTTAGCACTGGTAAAAACAATGGAAAGCGATCATGTGCAGGTAATCTTTACGATTCCTGCATGCAAGACGATGGAATGTCTGGTAAAGGAATGGTCTATGGGAGCTTTTTCTGAAAATCAGATACCGCTTGGCATGGTGAGAGTGGTGAATGTGGAGCGTGTGTTGAAAAAGGCGGCTTACCGTGGAAACGGACAGGTGATCCTTGGGATAACCAATTCTGTATTACCACAAAATAACGGCAGTTACTGGATTCGTTTTACCAACGGAACACTGACTGCGATTGAGCGTATGCCACAGGATCAGGTGCCGTAGATTACCATGGATATTGCAGATTTTGCACACGGTATTTTCCGGGGATTTGCAGAGGGTGAGATATCAGATTACGATTCGGTAGAGATACTGGATCAGAAGGTAATACAGAATGGAACCATCGGGCAGATTTTTTATCCAAAGAAAAACTTTATTATGGAGTACTTTTAAAAAAATATTTCTATATGGAAAAAGGATACCTTTGTGAAAAAAGGTGTCCTTTTTTTGTGCCCGGATACCGTTATGCTGATAAGTGAGAGGGAGGAAAAAATCATGAAAAAAGGACACTGTGGGAAAATGCTGCTTTTATTCGGGGCAGCGTGTATGCTTATGACGGGGTGTGGAACAAAGGAAAGCAGTAAAATGGATACAAAAGATATGACAACAAGGGATGCAGAGTTTCATACAGAATTATTTGGCGAAAATACCTATATTTTTTCGCCGGAGGATGATCCGGGGCAGGTGGCACAAACATTGGATGCTATTTATGAGAAACAGGAAGCAGATCAGTTTGGGGAGGCGCGTTATGCCATCTATTTTATGCCGGGAGAGTATGACGAGACGATCGAGGCGGATGTTGGGTTTTATACACAGGTGGCAGGGCTTGGAGAACTTCCGACTGACACAAAATTACAGAGCCTGCAATGTACCGCAAGATGGCTTTCGGACGATCCGTCGAATCACAATGCGTGCTGCAATTTCTGGCGCGGAGTGGAAAACATCGAGCTGAAAACGAACACGATGTGGGCAGTCTCGCAGGCAACGTTTATGCGGAGAGTGCAGGTCGATGGTGCATTGTTTCTGCATGATGAATACGGATGGTGCAGTGGCGGATTTCTGGCGGACTCCAACACCGACCTGATGACAGATTCCGGGTCACAGCAGCAATGGCTTTCCAGAAACTGTAACTGGAAAGCGTGGATGGGGGCTAACTGGAATATGGTCTTTGTCGGCACAGAGGAAGGAAAAAATCCAACCGGAACCTGGCCGGTCGTTCCGTACACAGAGGTGGAAAAGACCGAAGCCATGCAGGAAAAACCGTTTTTGATCTATGATGATGAGGAAGGTTATATGGTCTATGTGCCAAAAGAGCGGGAAAATGCTATCGGTGTTTCATGGGAAAATGGCAGCGAGGGAGAAAAAATTCCGATTGACCAGTTTTATGTTGCAAAGCCGGAGAAAGATACGGCAGAGACGATGAATCAGGCATTGGAAGAAGGAAAAAATCTGCTTCTGACACCTGGAATTTATGACCTTGAGGAACCGATTGCTGTAAATCGTCCGGATACAATCGTGCTTGGCATGGGACTGGCAACCCTGCGTGCAGCAAAAGGAAATGTCTGTCTGGAAACAGGGGATGTACAGGGACTGATCCTTGCAGGACTGCTTTTTGATGCCGGGGAAACAAAATCGGACAATCTTCTTGTCGTTGGCAGCGAGGACCAGAAATCCGAGGATAATGGGAAAAATATTTATTTAAGCGATCTGTTTTTCCGTGTTGGAGGAACAGATACAGACACACCGGTAAGCGTCAAGTGCTGCGCTACGATCAACAGCAGCCATGTGGTCGGGGATAACTTCTGGGTATGGCGTGCAGACCACGGAGACAATGTGGCGTGGGAAGAAAACAAGGCAGAAAATGGAATCATCATCAACGGAGATGAGGTCACGATGTATGCGCTGATGGTAGAACATTTTGAACAGTATCAGACGGTATGGAATGGAGATCACGGAAAAGTGTATATGTATCAGAGCGAGATCCCATATGATGTTCCAACTCAGGAGGTCTGGATGAGCCATGAGGGACAGAAGAATGGATACGCTTCTTTTTATGTGGATGGCGCTGTGGATGCGTTTGAAGCATGGGGGCTTGGTGTTTACCTGTATAACCGGGATGCGTCAGTGGAACTTGATACCGCCATGGAGGTGCCGGATAAGAATGGAGTGAAAGTACACAATATCTGTACTGTGATGCTGACCGGATATCCGGGCATGAATCATATTATCAATGAATCGGGAGATTCGGTGACTTTTGCAGGAGAACGAAAAGTGATCTGTGAATATGAGAACGGTCTCATCCGGTAAGATATAAAAAAAGGACACCTTTTTGAAAAAGAGTGTCCTTTTTTGTGTCTTGTTTTTTCTTAGAATAAAAATATCAAAATAGGAAGGGTAGAATCAGGATGAAAGGATATCAATTTGAAGATACACAGGGAACATTCCATTTGAAAAAAGCGGAAAATATCAGCTATCTTTATTTTCCAATTGCAGGGGAAGCAGGGTTGAAAAGTTCCTTAACACCGAATCTCGGCGGTGATGCGAAGATAGATCAGAATACATTTTTACTGGAGCCGGTAAGTGCAGAAAATCTTGTCAATAACCGGAACAGCAGAAACTTCTGGTGCAATGTGAAGGGAATCGGAAGCTGGTCTTTGACTGGTAATGCAGCAGAAGCGTTAAGTAAGAAATTTACGGAAATGCAGGATGACAGTGAAGTGACAGCCGGATTTATGTGGCAGAAGACGACAAGGGAATCCAAAAAGTATCAGCTTCGCGGAGAAATACTTTCTTTTATTCCAGTAGAGAAAAACGTTGAGGTCATGCTGGTGACGATCACAAACACAGGACGCATGGCACAGACAGTTACACCGACGGCGGCGATACCATTATATGGAAGAAGCGCGGACAATATCCGTGACCACAGACATGTAACATCTTTATTACATAGAATTGAAACGACAGACATAGGCGTTCTGGTGACACCGACATTGTCTTTCGATGAGAGAGGACATCAGGTCAATCATATGACTTATTACTGCGTGGGCTGGAGTGGCAATGGAGAAAAGCCGGTAGATTTTTATCCGACAGCAGAGGATTTTGTCGGAGAGGGCGGTAACTTTGAGAGACCATATGCCATTGTAAAAAATGCAGAGGGTGTCAAAGCAGGAACAAGGATCGAAGGATTAGAGGCAGTTGGTGGTCTTCATTTTTCAGAGATTACATTAGAGCCGGAAGAGGAATGCAGTTATCTGATCTTTACCGGAATTACAGAAGATATTCAGGAGATCAGGAATCTTTCCAAAACTTATACAACCAGAGAGATGGTATTGGAAGAACTGGAAAAAACAAAGGCATACTGGCAGGAAAAAGTAAATGTCGCTTATCATACCGGAGATTCGGATTTCAACCAGTTTATGCACTGGGTAAGCTTTCAGCCAATTCTGCGTCGTATTTATGGCTGTTCCTTCCTTCCGCATCATGATTACGGAAAGGGAGGAAGGGGCTGGCGTGATCTCTGGCAGGATTGTCTGGCACTTTTGATCATGAATCCAGATGGAGTAAGACAGATGCTGCTTGATAATTTTGCCGGTGTCCGTGTAGATGGAAGTAATGCAACGATCATCGGAAGTAAACAGGGAGAGTTTGTTGCAGACCGGAATCATATCACAAGAGTGTGGATGGATCATGGTGTATGGCCAATGATCACAACAAAGTTTTATATTGACCAGACCGGAGATCTTGAACTGTTAGAAAAAGAGGCTGCTTATTTTAAAGACAAACAGATTGCAAGAGGAACCAGGACAGATACACTGTGGGATGAATCCTATGGCTGCTGGCAGAAGACCAAGCGTGGCGTGCGGGAAGAGGGCACGATTTTAGAGCATCTGCTGTTACAGAATCTTACCGCTTTTTATGAAGTTGGAGAACACAATAACATAAGACTGCGCGGCGCAGACTGGAATGATGCGCTGGATATGGCTTCTGAGAAGGGCGAGAGCGTGGCATTTTCCAATGCTTATGCAGGCAACCTTGCCGATATTGCAGAATTGCTGGAAGCATACCGGAAGAAAACCGGAAAAGAAACGGTTTCCCTTCTGGCAGAGATTGTGAGCCTTTTGGAAGATAATCCGGCATTATACGATTCTGTTGAGAAGAAGCTGCATGTATTAGAGGAATATTTACATACGTGTGAGCATGATACGAGTGGAGAAAAAGTAGAGATCTCCATTGAAAAACTGACTGAAAACCTGCGTCACAAATCGGAGTGGTTAATGGAGCATATCCGGAAAAATGAGTGGGTAAAGGATTCGGAAGAAAACGGCTGGTTTAACGGTTACTATGATAATCATGGACGTCAGGTAGAAGGAGATACAAAAACCGGTGTCCGCATGATGTTAACCGGCCAGGTATTTTCCATCATGGCTGGCACTGCAACAGAAGAGCAAATCCGGCAGATCACGAAGAGTGCAGACCGTTATCTCTATGATGAAAAAGTAGGTGGCTACCGTCTGAATACAGATTTCGGGGAAGTCAAGACAGATCTTGGAAGAATGTTTGGATTTTCCTACGGAGATAAAGAAAACGGAGCAGTCTTTTCCCATATGGCAGTGATGTATGCCAATGCGCTTTACAAACGTGGATTTGCAAAGGAAGGTTGTAAGTCCTTGCATGCATTGTACAGACAGTCGGCAAACTTCGAAGTAAGCCGCATCTATCCTGGAATTCCGGAATACTTCAATGGAAGAGGACGTGGTATGTACCATTATCTGACAGGAGCTGCAAGCTGGTATATGCTGACGGTGATCACAGAGATGTTCGGAGTAAGAGGTCAGATCGGTGATATGATCTTAGACCCAAAACTTTTAAAAGAGCAGTTTGATGAAGAGAAAAAGGCATCCCTTACACTGAAGTTTGCAGACAAAAACTGGAAGATCACTTATTTGAACTGTGAAGACAAGGATTATGGAGAATATCAGATTGCAGATGTAACGGTGGACGGAGAGAAGATAAATTTTGTGCCAAAACAGCATGATGCAATTCTTCCTAAGAATATGATCGAGAAACTTTCTGGCAATGAGACACATCTGATCGAAGTGGTTCTTGCCTAGGAAAATATTACATTATAAACAATTGCGAAAAATGGATTGGAGAAGAATATGGCAGAGAAAAAATTTTTAATTGAAAACTATGGAAAAAAGAGCACGTTTGCAAGCTTTCTTCCAGGCATTTCCGGAGAGAAGGGAATTCCTATCTGGTGCTATTATGTAAACCGTGGACAGTGCGTGGTCAGTTTCGGAGTCGACAATAAAGATCATTCGATCATGGAATTTTATCCGGCGCATCAGGCGTACCAGAATGTGAAAACGACAGGATTCCGTACTTTTGTAAAAAAAGATGGAAAAGTGACGGAGCTTTTTGCAGATGAAAACCAGACACACCGCATGGAAATTGCCATGAACGGATTAAAAATTGAAGAGGAAAATGACGTACTTGGAGTGAATGCAAAGGTAACATATTTTACACTTCCGGGAGAAAAAATCGGTGCACTGGTGCGTAAGGTAGAACTTACCAATGCAACCGGGGAACATGCCAAAATAGAAGTTTTAGACGGTATGCCGGCACTGATTCCATATGGAGTTGGAATTGACAGTATGAAAAATATGTGCCAGACATCCAAAGCGTGGATGCAGGTCGAGGATGTGAAAGAGGGACGCCCGTATTTCCGCGTGCGTGCCAGCATGGCAGATACCGCCGCAGTCACAAAGGTGGAGGGGGGTAATTTTTCCATTGGATGTCTTGCAGATGGTACGAGAATACAGCCGGTCGTTGATCCGACGATTGTATTCTCCTATGATACTTCCTTACAGAAACCGATTGGATTTGAAGAGACGGCATTAAAAGAACTGCTCGCAAAAGAGCAGATCACCATGAACCAGTTGCCATGTAGTTTTTATGGAACAGAGGCAGATCTTGCAGCGAATGAGAGCATTTGTTTCTATGAGATCATCGGACAGGTGGAGAACAAAGACTTATTAAAAGCATATGCAGCAAAAAAACTGGACGCGGCTTATTTTCATGCAAAAGCAAAAGAGGCAGAGGAACTGGTAGAACATCTTTGCAGCGGAATTGCGACAGAGACTGCGTCGAAAGATTTTGATGCTTACTGTCAGTATACTTATATGGATAACGTCCTAAGAGGCGGATATCCGATCCGGCTTGGCAGTCATAAGATTTTTTACGTGTATTCCAGAAAGCATGGCGATCTGGAAAGAGATTACAACTATTTTTCCATGCTGCCGGAGTTTTATTCACAGGGCAATGGAAATTTCAGGGATGTCAACCAGAACCGCAGATGTGACACTTTCTTTGCACCATTTGTGGGAAGGGAGAATATCAAAACATTTTACAGCCTGATCCAGCTAGATGGTTATAACCCACTGGGCGTGGAAAAACTGACTTATCAGGTTGCAGAAGAAAAAGCAGGCAGTCTGCTGGCTCTTCACGAAAATTTACTTACAACCGAGCAGGAAAAACAGGAGTTTTGTGAATATATCAAAAAACCATTCACACCGGGTTCCTTATATCGGAAAATCGAAGAGAATTTTGGCGAAAAAGAGACCGAAAATCTGTTTTTCCAGGTGCTCGATCAGGCGGATGGACTTGTGAACGGCAATTTCTTAGAGGGCTACTGGAGTGACCACTGGACTTACAATCTCGATCTTGTGGAAGATTATCTGGAAGTATTCCCGGAAAAAGAGAAAGAGTTACTGTACGAGAGAGATTACACGACCTTCCTCTCACAGGTGAATATCAATCCGAGATACAAACGTTATGAGGAGACGAAAAATGGTTTGAGACAGTACCATGCATTGAATGAGAAGAGCCGCAGAAATACGGAAGAAAAACTGGTGCATGAAGCAGGTCAGTCTGGAGAAGTTTTAAAGATGACGCTGCTGGAAAAATTAGTGTTACTGTGCGCCACAAAATTTGCAGCACTGGATGCTTACGGTATGGGTGTGGAGATGGAAGGCGGAAAACCTGGCTGGTATGATGCGTTAAACGGTATGCCGGGAATGTTTGGTTCTTCGATGGTAGAGACCTATGAGCTTGCCAGAATGTTGGAATACACGATCGGGGCATTAAAACGATATCCGGGAGAACTGGAACTGATTGAAGAATTTTCTGATTTCTTACAGCAGCTTGATCTGATCAATGCAAGTGAGAAAGATGCGATCGGTTTCTGCAAAAAGCAGAGCTATGCAGCTAAGGAAGAGATTCAGAAAGAGG
>ERZ827522.2034-NODE-2034-length-15008-cov-2.564970_pt1 | contig 15008 bp, 14 predicted proteins | sample MGYA00519580_ERZ827522 | MGnify/ENA primary metagenome ERZ827522 (study PRJEB31778, sample SAMEA3449340) | human gut metagenome | biome: human gut; feature: human-associated habitat; material: faeces | place: United Kingdom | collected 2010/2012 ... | reverse complement strand
ATATCAACAACGACCACAACATTCATCTTCGGGCGCAACGTGCAGCCGAGCGAGTTGCAGTGAAACGTGGCTGGAAGACTGCGGAAGAAATCCGAAGTCGCAACATTCCGGAAGTAAGTAGAGAGTGCATGGAGGTATTGAGAACCATGCCATCGTGGTCATGGGAAGAATACAAGAAGGCACTTACCCGGAGAGGCTATTCCGTATATGAACGGAAAGATAAGAAAGATGTTCTCCGTGGATATGCGATCCTCAAAGGAAATACCAAATACAAGGCTTCCGAACTGGGAGTGGCCCGTAACCTGATGATTTCCAAACTTCCCCGAACCTGGCAAAAACTCCACTATCGGGAGAGGCTTGCCGCTCAGGTCAATACTTCTCAAATCCATAGACCAGAACCTGTTAGAAGACCGACAGCCGATATGGACGACTATACTCACTATCGTTCCGGCTCGGTGTCCTACACGCTTTCTTCCCATAGCGGGAGGGAACAGCGTTTCTATATTCCGGAGCGGGTACTTGACTATTTCAACGATGAGTTTGACTATCGGGAGGTTGCCAACAGCAGCGAGCTGACCGACATAGCCGTAGCTATTTTTGTCGGGATGCTTGATACGCCAGCCGTATCTGCCGGAGGTGGTGGAGGAGGTTCGCAAAACGATCTCCCCTGGCGGGACAAGGAAGATGACGACCTGCAATGGGCCCGCCGCTGTGCACGTGCTGCTACCCTCCTATTAGGCAAGAAACCGAGAACAGGATTAAGACGATAAAGTCATGAAACAAGCATACAAAAAGCGGCCGCCTCGTGCGACCGCTAATAGTCCGCCAGGATTGTCGGATATGGGGGAAATTTATTTTATAAATCTGGAAAATTTAAAGCGCAAACGAGAGTGGCATACGCCATATTATGCACGCAAAAACATAACTCAAACAAAAATACAAACATCAAAAACACACTTTCCGTGTTTTTTGAACGCAAACACTTGTGTAAATCAGAAAAACATCGTAGCTTTGCATTGTCAACTCGAAATTAAGACCCTGGCCCAAGGACCAGAGAGTTGACATTGCATAATATGAATAATATATACTACGTAAACACGGTTGCCCAACCTACGGGAGAGCATGAAGTGCATAAGCTAGGTTGTCGGTATTTGCCTTCGGAGGAAAATCGACTCTTCTTGGGAATATTCTCAAATAGTAGTGAGGCGATAAGAGAAGCAAAGAAACGCTACTATAACGTAGATGGATGTTTCTATTGCTGTCCTGAGTCGCACACAAGGTAGGCAAAGGGAATTGGTATGTAACACCTAAGTGCACCGTAGCGGAATCGGGAGGTCACCGTATAATATTAACCACAAAACGTCTTAACCATGTCAAAAACAATAGACAAAGGCAGAAGTGCTAAAACAGGACAATTTGTTCCCATCTCCTATGCTAAAACGCATCCGAGCACAACTGTTATTGAAAAGGTCAAAGTTGGCCCAACCAAGCATAGGAAATAAATTTTGAAGAACCTGGACGACTCTTATCGTCTAGGTTCTCTTCTTCACATTACCTGATAAAATATTCTTAATAAAATTTCTCCAAGCGCTATTGTGTAAGGACATCCACTGATACCCGGTCTATCAAGCCCGCAAAATCCTTCCCGTGTCTGATCTCGCACTCCCAAACGATAATTACTTTCCAGCCGAATTCTTCAAGTTCGCGTTTTACGACTGCATCCCGTTCTTGGTTGCCTGATATCTTGTTAACCCAAAATTCCGTATTGCTCTTAGGCGTGTATGCATATTTGCATCCGGGATGTCCATGCCAGAAACATCCATGAACGAAAATGACCGTCTTGTATCGAGGCAGAACGATGTCCGGTTTCCCGGGAAGAGTCTTGACATTGACACGATAGCGAAATCCTCGGGCAAAAAGGGCCTTGCGAAGCGTAACTTCCGGCTTCGTACCCTTGTTCCTGATTCGGGACATGACCTCCGATCTTTTTTCGCTGCTCCAGATATCCATGGCTCTCGTCAATTGGGGAATCCAGCCTTCTTAAGCTTTTGCAGGTTGAAGTAGAAGGCATATTTCATTCTGTCTGTCAGTGGCTTAATCCCATCGGCGACATCCTTCATGGCTTTCCATTTCCAGTCTTCAAGAATTCGTCGACGTTTGTCCCATTCCACCATGGCCTGTATCAGTTCCAAGGTAATCTCGTCTTGACCGTTTACCGGAGACATGGTATCGGAAGTCTCGGCTGCTTTTGCACGATCCTGCTCGGCCAGACTGTCGGCTTCCTCAAGAAGTTCCGGATTGTGTTGCCAGACATTCTCGTAAATCAGATACCCTCTGGAGATATCGCTGTCGTTCAGCTTTCGGTTGTTCCTGATTTTGTATGCGATATCGCTGGCCAGAGAGGTCAGGGTCGGCTGCAACATTCCCGTGTCACGCCCCCATGTCTCTATCTTTTTCCAAAGAGAGAACGGGATTGCCCGTATGATACCCTCCTTGTGCCGTCTGTCCGATTCTTCGTCGCCAACATCGCTTTTGTGGTTGCGTTTGGGAGGATTCTTCTCATCAATGAAATCCTGACGAATCTCATCGAGACTGTAAACCCATTCATTTGAGCGGACTTTTAACCAGCACTCTTCCTTTTTGGCCCATTCGATATAGTGCGAGACGGGAGATTCTTTGAGAATAAATTCGTTGACCTGCTTCATCAGATCGTATATGAAATCCGACAAGGCTGACGATATCGACTGGTTTTTCCAGATTCGATACAAATCCAGTCGTCCCTCGGTAATGATATTCAGAAGAGACAATGTATACGGAACAACAACCTGTTTCAATTCACCGATATGATCTCCCGTGAGTTTGGTTCCGTATCGTTTGTCGGCAGCCTTGAAGAGAATGGCCTTGGCGATCATGTCTTCAAACCATGCAACGTCGATATGTTTGACGTCCGGGAGATTGTAGTTTATGAAACGGGCATAGTTCTTTTCATTTCCTCGTACTACGATGTGAGGTCCGATAGCCAGATTTCTGCCATTGTATGTTTCCTGCCATGCATTAACATATTTGGCAAGTTCTACTTTCGTAACGACCTGCTTCTTCGGGTATTTCAAATCAAAGGCCTTCTGCCGTGATTTCGTGAATCCTTCCTTGGCCCGCAGGGTCTTGTATTGTCCACGAGCACGTTCAAAGAACCATGCCGTCTGCAGATTGTTGGTCGGAGTCGCGGGTGCAAATATGTATCTTGAGATGCGCTCGATTTCCACAAGGGCCGAATTATTGGCCGAGAAGTCGGCATCATTGACCTTGTTCTGGGTATTGGCATAGCGTGATATGCGTGAAACTATTTCTGCATATTGATCCTTGTCCTTGATGACGGACAGCTTTACCTGAACAAGAATATCTGAAATGTCGGCCTTGTCCTTCTTGGCCGTATTGTAGATGGAGGCCGTAGTCTGACCGCCATTTACAATCTGGAGGTTGCTGATATGTCTGATGAAATGCCTTGTCTCATCCAGTTCGATGTGATCGGCTGTTGCCGCGATACCGTTGTTGTAGGCCAGGAACATGTGAGGTTCACTCTTGATGGTTTCCCTTATGCCCTTGTTGATCTTTCCCGTGAACTGAAGAAACGAACGCACGTTCTGTTCCAGCAGACGGGATCCGTAGCATTCATAAAGTTTGGCCAGACATTCTCCGGATATAATGGCAACGTATGCTTCGTAATCGGGATTGCTCAGATTTGCGGCAAGGCATGGAATTTCATATTTGTGTCCATCAAGATTCTCAAAATCCAGTTCTATGGGAACTCCTGCCTGTTCGGAAATCTTGTAAAGATACTCCACGTCTATAACCTTATAGTAGATGTTGTATCCGCAGATGACTTGGCTGGCCGGCAGTTCGCCCTTGTAGGTGCCGTTTGTCAGGATGAAGGCATTTACGCGAATCAGATTTTCGCGCAGTTCGGCATAATTGGCCAGCGTATTGGCGAATTCAAAGATTTCGGAAGATTCTGCAATCTCATTGACATAATCGTTGTATACAGCCCGGCGGAAAAAGTTCGTAATCATCTTTGAAGCCGTATCAACCTCGCTCTTGGGAATCGTACGGATCTCCGTGGTGTTGGCATAAAGGGTGATGAACAGATCCACGGTTTCGTAGTTGTCCGAGATCGCATATCCGTTTATCTTGTGTTGGCCCTTTTTCTTCAGATCGCGTTCGTCGTAGGCAACCGATACGTTCTCCGTTTCGGCTGCATCGGACAGCATGTCCAGACAGATTCGGGTAAATATCTGTTCTTGGGTATTTCCATCTTCATCACCCGACTGCATGGCGACAACGTCCTGCATAAGGGACTGGTAGAATTTTTCAATTTCTTTCATGATCAACTGTCGATTTGAAGAGTTCCGTGTCAGTCACTGCGTATTCCTCGCAAGCGGACGTGTTGATGGTGTATGTGACGTTGCTGACTCCATTGCGCAGATCCCGTTCCATGATACGGGGGAAATCCCCCGATATGCGATAGGCCTGCTCCCAGCGAATCTTGTAGCAGCGGTCCTGGTACATGGGCGCGTGTTCATCGAAATATCCCGCATGAGTCAGCCCGGTATTGAACCGGTGCAGCGCAATCGTGTCAGTCGCCAATGCTTTTCGCAGGTCTTCGATTGCCTGGTTCAGGGTCTGACCGTTTTTCCGGGATACTTCTACGGAAAGATGATATAGGAAAAGCCGGTCAAGCAACGCATCATCCAGTTGGCGTTCCCCGTTTATCGTAAGTCGATCCGAGCCGTTGGTCGCGGTTGTCTTTACCTCGATGGCCCAGTCCTCACCCTGAAAGTCCCTCATGGCCTTGTCGCACCCGACCCAATATCCGACCGCTTCCGTCATGTCGGAGGTATTTCGACGTATCATGCGAGACAACAGATGAAGCTCGCCATACAAACCTTGTTGTTCGGCCGGAGAAAGTCCGGCCGCAAGTCCTCGATCGAAAAGAGTTCTCCACTTTTCAAGCTGATTCAGGACAATGCGAAGTGCGGACTTTTCGGAAGATTCACGGGTTATGGCACTTGTCAAATCCGAGCATAAGGTAGCGAACACCCCGAGACAATCCGTGTGATGCAGCTGTATCAGCAACAGGTTTCTGTGCTCGAAACTCGTGTCCGGCATTTGCAGGATTCCAAGTTCCTTCAGGCTTTTGAACTGGTCAACCGGAATGGTCAGGCTACTGTCATATGAGAAAGCGATACCGTACAGGTTGTCCGGATGTCGGTATGTCCCGTATACGTACAAGGGTGACTCAACCGGAATTCTGCGTTTGGTGAGTCCGGCTTCATCTGCCAAGGCCAGATTGTTCCATATGTCCGTTATTGAATTACTGTTCATCATAAGTGTTGTCGTTGGTGCTGTCGAAGTTCTCCTCGGTAATTGCAAAGTCGGCTACCTGGTTGGCTACATAGGAGACGGCCTTATCAGTGTCGCTGTGCGGAAATGCGATGGCAAATCCGATGAACGGCTCGTCGTCTTTCGTATAGGAGACAGCATCCTTTACTCCAGACATGTTGGAATATTCCGGATTCAGCGGATAAATCATGAGCAGGGGAGTCTGTTTGGAGCGGAACTCCTGTCTGACGAGCTGCGGTGAAGGATATTCGTGTTTCCACTCTTCTTTAGCCCGGGTCTTCCGGCCTCTGGTCTCATCAAGAGCTTTCGACAGCATGTCGTCAGGAAGGTCAATGAATTCATCGGTCGGATTACCCACGATATGGTTCTTGCGGATATAGTATGTCCCGGCATTTTGTGCATCCTGTGCCTGCCGGCGGATGAAGCATCCTGCCTGTACGCCGTTCGAAAAGGTATGGACGCATGTGTTGCCATCTGCATTCTTGCTCATCAGTGCTATGTCCCAGGAAACAAGTTCTCCCACATCGTTCAGTTCCCGGATATAGTCGCATATGAGGTCGAGATTGACCTTGGTCAGGGACTCCGGCAGTTGGAACCGGGACAGGTAGTCGCAGACGGTATCGGAAGATATGCCGGTCCACAGATAATCGTTTTTGATTCTGTCTGGAGTTCCGAGTTCTGAAAGCAGACTGTCTGTTGCCGCCAGATTGTTCCGTTTGGAGACCGGATCCCGGAGCAGCTGGTAGGTCTCTACCAGACGACCGGCCCACGAGACCTGAATGTTCTTCGTGTGACGCATCTTGGATATGGACGTTATCTGCAACTGTCCTGGATGCGTGCGAACCTTCAGGGCATAGTTCTCCGGCGTTCCGCCAGATTCGGCCAGATATCTGAACTCTTCCCGAAGTTCGTCACTGGCAAGCGTTATGTGGCGGTACCATTCGTTCAGCTCGTTGCTGGTGAAGAGCCTGCAAAGATCCACATAACCGGGGCGATATCCGAACCATCGTCCCATCTGCATCAGTGTGTCGTACATTTTCGACGCACGCAGAAAATAGCTCACGGACAGCCCCTCGAGCGTAAGTCCGCGGGACAGCTTGTCTCCGCCAATGGCAATGACCGAAATGCCGTTCTTTTCGTTATCGTAATAGGTCAAACTGTCTCCAGAGGTCCCGTTGATGGACTTGACTTCTATCTTCTGTACGGCCCGATAGAGCAGAGGCCTGATCTCCTCCCATGTGTGGCTCCGTATTTTGTTGTCGATGCGGGAAAGAACCGGTGACTCGATGATTTCTCCGGTAATGGTACGGTATGAACGGTAATCGGGAGAGTCTTCCTCGAAAATCTGCCGGAGCTCTTCCAGCATGGTTGGATCATTCGCCTCTATTTCGCTCTTGTAGTATTTGAACAGACGGTCAATAATCTCCTTGAGATGATTCTGCCATGCCTGAAAACGGGAGACGTGAATCAGCATGGAGTTGTGTTTGTTCTCCTGACCACGGGCAATTCGAATGGCACAGGTAACGATAAAACACTTGATGGCTGTTCTCAACGATTCCGGAATATTATCTATCGTCGGTTTCGGATCGTCTCTCTTGTGACCTGCGGGCACAAAGGTGTCGCTGTCCGTAACCGGGAAAACAATGGGCAGAAGATCATCGTTCCCATCGGGATTAGCCGAAGTGCCGAAGACCTTTTCGGGACCGACGTAGTTGTCCGGAGCCGGAAGGTTGATGATAAAATCCTTTGGGAAAAGATCGTCCTTGTTGAGAGGAATAAAGATGTTTGCAAACGGGGTCGCCGTATAGCCGACATAAGCAGACCGATTGAACAGTTTGATGATCTTGCAGATATTAAAGGCGATCATAAAGACAAGAGAATCACAGATGCAGAACCTGTAATCGAGGCAAAAGGATTATCTCATAAGGGAACGATCAAACCGTTTGATATTACCATCAATAAAGGTGAGGTTATTGGTCTTACCGGACTTCTGGGTTCCGGACGTTCTGAATTGGTTCGTGCAATTTATGGGGCGGATAAAGCTGATACAGGAACTTTAAAAGTAAAAGGAAAAGAAGTAAAGATCAATACTCCGCTGGATGCCATGAAACTTGGTATGGCATATCTTCCGGAAGACAGAAAGAAAGATGGTATCATCGCAGATCTGTCTGTCCGTGAAAATATTATTATCGCACTTCAGGCGAAAAAAGGTATGTTCCATCCAATGAGCAGAAAAGAAATGGATGAAGCAGCAGATAAATATATTAAGATGCTTCAGATTAAGACAGCAAGCCGTGAAACTCCGATCAAGAGTCTGTCAGGTGGTAACCAGCAGAAGGTTATCATTGGTAGATGGCTTCTTACCAATCCGGATTTCCTGATCCTGGATGAACCTACAAGAGGTATTGATATCGGAACCAAGACAGAGATCCAGAAACTGGTACTTGATCTTGCAGATCAGGGAATGTCGGTTGCATTTATTTCTTCAGAAGTAGAAGAAATGCTCCGTACCTGTTCACGTATGGCAGTTATGCGAGACGGTAAGAAGGTTGGAGAAATTTCCGGTGATGAATTATCACAGGAAGGTATCATGAAAGCAATCGCAGGAGGTGAAGAGTAATGAGCACAAATAAATCAACATGGAAAAAGCTTACCTCTATGAGGCTTTTCATGCCACTGGTGTGTCTGCTTGCAATCATTATCGTAGCTACAATTACAATTCCGGGCTTCTTAAGCATGTCTCTTAAGAATGGAGTTCCATACGGATATCCGGTCGATGTGATCAACCGTGCATCCGAGCTGGTTATTTTGTCAGTTGGTATGACACTTGTTACAGCAGCTTCCGGAGGACAGGACATCAGTGTCGGAGCTGTTATGGCGGTCGCAGGAGCCGTATGCTGCCAGATCCTTTCCGGTGGGGAAGTATCTGTAAACTCTCTGTCAGCACCGATTATCGTTGCATTCCTTGCAGCACTGGTTGCTTCAGGAATCTGCGGTGCATTTAACGGATTTCTGGTTGCAAAGCTGAATATTCAGCCGATGGTTGCGACATTGATCCTTTACACAGCAGGACGTGGTATCGCCCAGCTGATCACAGACGGACAGATTACATATATCCGTGTGAAATCTTATCAGGTATTCGGAAGCTATGTCGGAAAATTCCCGATTCCGATGCCAGTTGTAATTGCAATTATCGTAGTTATCATTGCATATGTTATTTTGAAAAAGACAGCTCTTGGACTTTATATCGAGAGCGTTGGTATTAACGGAACCGCATCCAGACTGGTCGGACTTAATTCAACCATGATCAAGTTCCTTACTTACCTGATCTGTGGTGTACTTGCAGGTGTTGCAGGATTTGTGGCTTCCAGCCGTATCTACTCAGCAGATGCCAACAACATTGGTCTGAACCTTGAAATGGATGCCATCCTTGCAGTTGCCCTTGGTGGAAATGCCCTTGGTGGTGGTAAGTTCAGCCTGATGGGATCTGTGATCGGAGCTTATACAATCCAGGCACTTACAACTGTTCTTTACGGATTGAATGTATCAGCCGATCAGCTTCCGGTCTACAAGGCAATCGTTGTTGTAGTCATCGTTGTCCTTCAGAGCCCGGTATTCAAGAAATTTATTGCAGTGCAGAAAGAAAAAAGAACATCAAAGGCTGCAGTGAAAGGAGGAGCTAACTAATGAAAGCAAAAGTATCCGGAACAAAAAAGAAAATTAACGGAACGACATTCCTCCTTATGATTACAATTTTACTGTTTGTTGTAATGTACGCAGCGGGTATGATCGTATTTAACGACAAAGGTTTTGCAAAACCGCAGATGTTCCTGAATCTGTTCATTTCCAATGCAGGTCTTCTGGTTATCGCGATGGGCGAAACGATCGTTATGATCACAGCTGGAATCGATATCTCAGTTGGTTCTGTTACAGCACTTGTATGTATGGTTGCTGCAAACCAGATGGAAAATCACGGTGCAAGCGCTTATACCGCACTTCTTATGGCACTGGTGATCGGACTTCTCTTTGGTCTGGTTCAGGGATTCCTGGTATCTTATCTGGAGATCCAGCCATTCATTGTTACACTGGCAGGTATGTTCTTTGGACGTGGTATGACATCAATCATCAGTACAGATATGATTTCTATCAAAAATGCAACTTTCATGGCATGGGCTAAATACAAAATTTACATGCCGTTTGGTTCTTACAGTAAGAGGGGAAAATTCCTCCCGGCATATATTTATCCGACAGTTATCATTGCAATCATCGTTCTGATCGTAATCATAATCGTTATGAAGTATACAAAATTCGGACGTTCTGTATATGCGATCGGTGGAAATGAACAGAGTGCACTTATGATGGGACTGAATGTTAAGAGAACAAAAATGGCTGCATACCTTCTGGACGGCTTTCTTGCAGGACTCGGCGGATTCCTTTTCTGTATGAACAGCTGTGCCGGATTCGTAGAACAGGCAAAAGGTCTTGAGATGGATGCGATTTCAGCAGCCGTTATCGGGGGTACACTACTTAGTGGTGGTGTCGGAACTCCATTCGGAACCCTGTTCGGTGTACTGATCAAAGGAACGATTTCCAGTCTGATCACTACACAGGGAACACTTTCAAGCTGGTGGGTACGAATCGTACTTTCCGCACTCCTCTGCTTCTTCATCGTTCTGCAGTCTGTATTTGCAAGCCTGAAGAAGAAAAACTAAAGAAAGAACAGTACTTGAAATATTACAGGCGAAAAGAAAAAACGACGGGTATTGACGGAAACTTTTTAATTGCCTATAATAAAAAAGTAGGATTTAAACACCGGATGTTCATATCGTACATCCGGTGTTCTTTTTGTAAGTATTGAGTATAAAGGGGAAGGAGGAAGATGAGATATGAAAATAGGGATTGCGAATGACCATTCTGCAGTGGATATGAAAAAGCAGGTGGTAGAGTATCTTGTGGAAAAAGGATATGAAGTTGTCAATTACGGAACTGATTCTTATGAGAGCTGTCCTTATCCGAAATATGGGGAAAAGATTGGAAAAGCAGTTGCAGACGGAGAAGTGGATCTCGGAGTTGCAATCTGTGGAACCGGTCTTGGAATTTCCATGGCAGCCAATAAGGTTCACGGTGTCCGCGCAGCGGTGTGTTCTGAACCATATACGGCAAAGATGGCAAGAGAACATAATAATGCAAATGTGATTGCGTTCGGTGCAAGAGTAATTGGAATCGAGATGGCAAAGATGATCCTTGATACATTTCTTGGTGCAGAGTTCCTTGGGGGACGTCACCAGGATCGTGTAGATATGATTATGGCGATCGAAGAAAATCAATAGCGCGGATGAAAAACAACAAGAGCAGATAAAGGCAATGAAAAAAGCTTTTATCTGCTCTTGGTGTGTATATGGTGAGTCAAGTGCAGATTGGCGCCTGCACAAGGTTCTGCATTTGGTGAAGGGAAGAGGTTACAGAAGTACGTGAATCGAAAAAAGCTTGTTATACTTGTTTTGGTGGCATCAAAAAACAATACCATATTATTTGATGTTTTATAAGAAGTGCACAAAAGATACAAAAAGAAGAATACAAGTTAGGGCCTCGATGAAAAACAAATATGTATTCAAGTTGTACATATATAATAAATACAACTTAGCAAAAATATACAAAAGTTGTACGATAATTTGTAACATATTACGGGTTGAAAATCAGGTGTTTCTTAAGGTATATTAGAGGTAAGGAGAGCAGGGGATTTGTACGTAAATCAGGTGGAAAAGAAGAAAAAAGTGAAAGAAACATCAGCAAAATATGAAGGAATTGTAAGATGGATTCGAGAACAGATTGAAGCGGAAAAACTGCAGCCGGGAGAGCGGATAGAGTCAGAATACCAGCTTTGTGACCGGTTTGGGGTAAGCCGTCAGACTGTCAGACATGCGATCGCTGTTCTGGAAAAAGAAGGTATGATCGAGAAACGCCGTGGAAGTGGGACTTATATAAAGGAAAGTGGCATCATCGGGGTCAGACGGAAAAAAACGATGCAGATCGCAGTGATGACAACTTTTGTTCAGGAATATATTTTTTCTGGTATTATTCAGGAAATCGAGAACAAGATGTCACGCGCCGGATATGGAATCCAGATTTCCATCACCAACAATTCTGTAGACAAAGAACGTTTTATATTGAAAAGCATTCTGGATAAGAAAAGAGTGGATGGAATTATAGCAGAACCGACAAAGAGTGGCCTTCCTAATCCAAATCTCGATCTGTACAGGCAGATCATGGAGCAGGGAATCCCGGTGATCTTTATCAATAGCTATTATCCGGAACTGAAAGCGCCGCATGTAAGTCTTGATGACAAGATAGCAGGGAAGATGGCGACGAAATATCTGATCCAGTGCGGACACCGTGAGATCGCAGCGATTTTCAAGGCAGATGACGGGCAGGGACACAGAAGGTATGCCGGTTATATCGAAGCTTTAATGGAAGCAGATATCAGGATCGAAGATAAACGGATTGTCTGGATTGATACCGAAGATGTGCGCAATCGCAATATGCGTGAGGAGAGCAGCTGGATTTTAAGAAGGATTCAGGGATGTACGGCATGTGTATGCTACAACGATGAGGTTGCGAGCAACCTTGCGGCGACATGTCTGGAACAGAAGATCAAAGTGCCGGACAAGATGTCGATTATTGGAATCGATGATTCTGATCTGGCAAATTATTGCGAAGTACCGCTCGCTTCTGTGAAGAATCCGATCCGGGAGCTAGCGAAGAAGGCAGCAGAAGAGATCCTTGATCTTATGCAGGAGAAAGAAGTGCCGGACAGTGTGGAACTGAAACCGGAGATTATCAACCGGAGTTCTGTAAAAATCATCAAATAGAAATATTTATCAAATCAAATATATTTTATGAAAGGAAAGGTAAAGAAAAAATGAGTGATGTAAAAAGTATGATCGAAGCGGGAAAGACTTCCCTTGGAATCGAGTTTGGTTCCACACGAATCAAAGCAGTTCTGGTAGGAGAAGATAATGCACCGATTGCTTCGGGAAGCCATGAATGGGAGAACCGTCTTGACAACGGTGTCTGGACTTACACGTTAGAGGATATCTGGACTGGCCTTCAGGACTGCTACAGAGATCTTGCCGTAGATGTGAAGAAGCAGTATGACGTAGAGCTTACTACTGTCGGAGCACTTGGATTCAGTGCCATGATGCATGGATATATGCCATTTAACAAAGAAGGAGAACTTCTTGTACCATTCCGTACATGGAGAAACAACATTACAGGAGAAGCCAGCGAGAAATTGATGGAACTGTTCAACTACAACATTCCGCAGAGATGGAGCATTGCTCATCTGTATCAGGCGATCCTTAACGGTGAAGAACATGTAAAAGATATTGACTATATCACAACTCTGGAGGCTTATGTCCACTGGAAACTGACAGGAAAGAGAGTTCTCGGTATCGGTGACGCAGCAGGTATGTTCCCGATTGATACCACAAAGGCAGATTACAACCAGGAGATGGTTGATAAATTCGATGAACTGGTAGCACCTTACGGATTTTCTTGGAAACTTCGTGACATTATGCCGAAAGCTCTTGTTGCAGGGGAAGATGCCGGCGTTCTTACAGAAGAAGGTGCGAAACTTCTCGACGTAACAGGAAAACTGAAAGCCGGAATCCCGATGTGCCCTCCGGAAGGTGATGCAGGAACAGGTATGGTTGCCACAAACAGTGTTGCAGTTCGTACAGGTAACGTTTCCGCAGGAACTTCTGTATTTGCCATGATCGTTCTGGAAAAAGAACTCTCCAGACCGTATAAAGAAATCGACATGGTTACCACTCCGTCCGGACATCTGGTAGCTATGGCTCATTCCAACAACTGTACCTCTGACCTGAATGCCTGGGTAAATGTATTTAAAGAGTTTGCAGAGGCTATGGGTATGGAAGTGGATATGAATAAACTGTTTGGAACTCTTTATAATAAAGCACTTGAAGGTGATCCGGACTGTGGCGGACTTCTGTCTTACTGCTATTTCTCAGGCGAGCATATGACAGGCTTTGAAGAAGGACGCCCGTTATTTGTACGTTCTCCTGAGAGCAAATTCAATCTTGCAAACTTTATGAGAACCAATCTGTATACATGCCTTGGAGCCATGAGGGTAGGTCTGAACCTTCTGTTTGAGAAAGAAAATGTAAAAGTAGACCGTCTTCTTGGCCATGGAGGATTATTCAAGACAAAAGGCGTAGGACAGCAGATTCTGGCAGATGCTGTCAATGCACCGGTATCTGTAATGGCTACTGCAGGTGAGGGCGGAGCCTGGGGAATCGCACTTCTTGCTTCTTATCTGGTAAATAAAGAAGAAGGTGAGACTCTGGAAAGCTTCCTTGATAACAAAGTATTTGCAGATCAGGAAAGCAGCACACTGGATCCGAAACCGGAAGGTGTGGCTGGATTTAATGCATTTATGGACAGCTATATGAAAGGTCTTTCTATTGAAAGAGCAGCAGTAGAGTCTGAAATCTGGTAAATGTTGAGAAACAAACTGTTTGCCGGCGCATATGAAAATGAATAGGAAAAGAAGAATATAAAAAACAGAGCAGCATCGCAGATCATGAGACCGGCGATGCTGTTTTTTGCAGTTTTTCTGAAATTGTTATCAAGTGATTCGCAGCCGAATAAATACAAAGAGAAAGCCCCAGCAGGGGAGCTGCCGGGACTTTCAAGGGGAGTATAAATAATTAAATAAGGGGTTTATGTAAAAAAAATTTTTGAAGGGTAAATTCTTTTTACAGCTATGATTATAATATAGCTTGGTGAAAAAAGCAACATATTTTGATGAATATTCCCCCCGGTTTTTGGGATAATAGTCAATGTGAAGCACTTTCAGCGATGAAGTGTGGAAGAAAAAAACCGGATTTTGCAGAGTATCAGGAGATCCGGGCAGATAAATCTCATCAGGAGGAAAATAATAATGGCAAAAAACTATGAATCTGAGAGTAAAAACAGCAGAAATTACACAGGAACTTCAGATAAGAACAGCTATGGTAATGAAATGAACCATGCTGGTAATGCAAAAAACAGTGTGAAAAGCAAAAACGAGACAGATTGTAGAAGTAAAGCAAAAAATAAAACTTCCCAGTCTTACAGCTCAGAAGAAGACAGATATTGATTGGATCAGGAGGGGGAAATGCCCCTCCTGATCTGCTGTGAGCCAATTTATGTGTCGGCTGTTTTTTGTCAGGCAGTGGCACATCTGTCCCTGATATCATATGATATAACAAAAAGGAGTCTGCCATGTTTCCGGTGGAAACGATTTCTGCAAAAATGCTGGATTATTATGTGGGCCGAAGGGACACGTTAATCATAGATCTGAGAGAAAAAGAGTCCTATATGCACAGCCATGTAAAAGGAGCCGTAAACATGCCATATGGAGAAATAGACGGATATACAGCCTTTCCAAAAGGGAAAATACTGGTTCTGTACTGCGACAGGGGCGGGGCAAGCCTTCTGCTTGCAAGGCAGCTTGCAAAGCTTGGGTACTGTACCAGGTCTGTTATAGGCGGTTTTGGAGCATATCGGGGAAGAAATCTTGTAATTTCGCCATAAGCATGATAAGGTGT
>ERZ827522.2029-NODE-2029-length-15034-cov-3.953735_pt1 | contig 15034 bp, 10 predicted proteins | sample MGYA00519580_ERZ827522 | MGnify/ENA primary metagenome ERZ827522 (study PRJEB31778, sample SAMEA3449340) | human gut metagenome | biome: human gut; feature: human-associated habitat; material: faeces | place: United Kingdom | collected 2010/2012 ... | reverse complement strand
AGGGGCAAAGCCCCTTGGGTCTTCCAACGCCCTTGTCACCCGAACGGCGGCGGGGGGAATAGCGGCAAATCCGGACAAGTCGGCGCAGGGGTGCCGCACGCTTCCCATCGTGTCATGTAGGCTTCGACGAGCAGCTCAATCGTGCAATCAAACACAGGGGGACGGCAGTCATCCGCACACACAGGCGCGCCGCCGTCAATCAGCCGAACACACGGAAGCACCATCATCTGGTTGCGCCAGCATTCCGCCTGCACACAGCGAATCGGCAGCGCAACATCCGTTGTCAGCACACTTTCGCCGCGCAAAACCTGCCCGCACTCCGCCTGCACTTGGCAAACAACCGGAATATTCACCCGCAGAAGGCACGGCGCGGGTCGAGATGGTCGGCATCCGCGGCAGCCGCACGGGCGCGGTTCTTGGTACGGCGCAATCTCCCAATCCGCGTCACCGCACGCCGTAACGCCGACGAGCTGCAGTCGCCCGTTTGCATCCTCCGGCAAACCGCCGACGTACAGCGCCACACACGCGCGGCGCTGCCACTCCCGCCCGCTGGCGAGGATTCGCGGCAATAAAACGCCCTTCTGCGTCGGCGGATAAGACGGGCAAGCGGGGTTCGGCGGGCAAGGCGGTCTGGACGGGCAAGGCGCTTGCGGCGGCATGGGACGGCAGCAATTCGGACGCTGATTCATGGCGATTCCTCCCATCGTGTGAGCTGTTCACTCCCAGCATATGCGCGGCGGAAAAATCGGGCACAAAAAAACCCGGCACGAAGCCGGGAATTTTGCGATTAGTTCAAGGATTCGGTCTCGTTCTCGATGGTCACATCTTCCACCGAGCGAATCGCCCAGCGCGCAACAACCATCGTCTGGTCGCCCTTGCCGACGCTCAGGGTGATGGTGTCGTCCTTGATGCTCTCGATGGTGGCGTAGATGCCGCCGATGGTGCACACGCGGTCGCCCTTCTTCAGGGACGCGAGCATGTCCTGCTCCTTCTTGCGGCGCTTCTTCTCCGGGCGAATCATCATGAAGTACATCAGGACGAAAACCAGCAGCAGCGGCAGAAGGCTGAAGAGAATACCGACAATGCCGCCAGCGGCCGAATCCGTGGTGACGGCGGCAGGGTCGGCAGCACCGGTGGTGGTGGTGGTTTCCGCAACGGCGGTGGCGATGCCCAAAAGCTTGGTCAGAAATTCCATGCGAATTAGCTCCTTTCAGTAATCCGGAATACTCTATCTATTGTAGCATATTTTTTCGCGCTTCACAAGAGGGGAAAGCGGGCTTTTGCGCCATTCACAGAAATTTTGCATGACGGCATCAAGCATTTTTCCGCGAAGCTGCGCTTTCAGGCGCAAATTTGCATCTTTGGGGCACGGAATTGTAAAACTTGCGCATATTCGCTTGCAACAGGTGTTTTTTTTGATATAATGGTAATGGAATGCTGAAAAGCGCACAAACGAATGTCAAGGAGGCTGACGAATGAAGAAGCTGCTTGCGATTCTGCTGACGCTGGCGATGCTGGTGCCGATGTGTGGTTTTGCGGAGGAAAGTGCGCCCGGCGCGACAAGGACAGTCATTTTCCTGAAAGACTTCAATGCGAAGGTGCTGGGGGCGGACATCGACGAAGCGGAGGAAAAAGCCGTAAATGACTTTCTGGATGCCCTGCGGGTGATAGTCTATCAGCAGGGGACAACGTCAGCCGCCTATGAGGTGACGCTGAACGACCAGCCTATTGTCGATTATGCCGTGCAGTTCAGCGGCGCGGATGTCTATGTCAGCAGTGACCTGCTGGGCGAGACGCTGTATCTGAACCTCGACGAGGACATGCAGCATTTCGGGGAGCTGGTGTACCGCCAGCAGCTCAGCCAGCGCGGTCTTACGGCGGAAGTCATCAACGAGACGGTATCCTCTGGGTACTACGCGGAGCAGATTGCGCAGGTGGGACAGATGGGCGCAATGACGGCGAAGGTACTCAAAAATCCCCTCTTCACGGAAAACGTGCAGGCGGAAGAAGTGCTGAATAGCCTTGTGGCGATTGACTTTACGGAGATGCAGCGCCGCTTGGCGGAATATCAGCCGTCCATGACGATTGACCCTGTGACGGAGCAGCTCGAAGGCTGTGACCCGGTGATACAGGTGTGTACGTTCACGCTGACGAACGAACAGCTGGTCAATCGGCTGGCGATTCTGCTGGAAACGGCGATGCAAGTGCCTGTCGTCCAGAACTTCGCGGATTTGGCGGCGGATTATGACAATCTGATGCAGTTCATGTCGCAGACGACGACGGAAGAGTATGTGCCGCAGGAAATCGACTGGGCGGCGCAGGTGCGTCAGCAGACAATGCTGTACAGCGACGCGCAGGTGACGCTGTACACGGATGCGCAAGGGCAGCTTGTCAAGCTGATTGTGAACTATTCCGCGCTCCCGGACTGGGCGGAAAGAATGTCCGAGGTGGAGCCGACCGAGGGAATCCTGAAGCCCGTCACGTTCACGCTGAACCGGAACACGCTGGCGGACGGCTTGCAGTACGACTGGACGCTGGAAAAGGAAGAGAACAGCACGACGGGACGCCTCACCATCGGTGAAAAGAATGCCGAACTGGTGCTTATGCCGGATGACCAGACGCAGACGACGATTTCGCTGACGGTTGAGCCGAACCGCAGGGGCGGGAGGGTCGATGTAGAAGTGCGCACGACCTCCGAAGCGAACGGGACGGACAGCGGCATACAATTCGGCGTGTTTACGTCTGGTTCGAGCAGCAGTGTATATCGGGAGTCGAGAATTCGGCTCTTGTCTGGCGGTGAAGTCGGCTTGACCATCTACACGACGACCTTTTCGTGCAAACCGCGCCCCCTGCTGTCCGACGGCGACGTGCTGGACTTGGGCGAAATCAGCAGTGCGCGCTTCAACGCCTACATGCTGACCTTGGCGACGAGCATTTCGCAGATTCTGCCGCGCATCCTGATGAATCTGCCGAACAGCGTGCGGCAGCTCATGGACGGTACGACGACGCTGCCGAGCAGCACCATCATTTTGGATAACGCCGACTAACATCAACCGAAAGCATCACTGCCCCGCAGTGTTCGCTATAAAGAAAAAGGGAAACCAAACAACAAGGAGGAAAACCCCATGAAGAAATTGCTTGCGGTACTGCTCAGCATCATGATGCTGGCGATGCCCCTGACCTCGATGGCGGAAAACAGCGTGTGGGACAATGCTGCGCGTCAGGAAACCACCATTACCATCCACGACCTGAACGCTGACCTCGTGGCGGCGCTGGGCGGGGATGACACCGCGATGGCTGCCATCAACGACCTGCTGGCGGCGCTGTCCCTGACCGGCTATCAGCAGGGCGACGAAGCTGGCTTTGACCTGAACCTGAGCGGCAAGAGCGTGCTGGGTATGGCATCGCTGACGACTGCTGCGGAAGAAAACCAGCTGATGTATGTGTCCAGCGCGCTGCTGGGCGGCGTGATTGCTGTGAACAGCAAGGACGTGGAAGCCATCAAGGAAAAAGCCCTCCGCGCGACGATGAAGATGTCCGGTCAGAGCGACGAGGAGATCGACAAGGCGATTGAAGAATCGAAGGAACAGCTGAGCGGCAATGCGGAATACACCGCCCTGATGGAAGCAGCGGCGAATCTGAGCAGCATGACGGAAGAGCAGCTCATGGAAGAACTGACGCAGGCGGACACCACGGCGTTCATGACCATGATGAACGAAATACTGTCCGGTGCAGAAATGGCAGAAGTGACCGAGCAGCCCGGCGACTGCGACGCGGCGAAGAACTACGTCAAAGTCACCGTTCCGCCGGAAAAGCTTGCCGAGATGACGAAAGCCCTGCTGGAAATGATCCACAGCGTTCCGAGCATCGGCGCCTACATGGATGCGCTTTTTTCCGCTGCTGACACGAGCTGGGACGACCTGCTGAAAGAACTTGATGAAGCAGATCTCTACGCGGATGACATCGTTTACGAATACTGGATGACTGAAGCAGGCGAGCTGGTTCGCATGACGGCTTCGGTGAAGATCAACAACGGCGGCGAAGAACCCTTGCCGATGTCCTTCACTGCGACCCGCAACACGGCGGACGGCGTGGCGACGTGGCTTGTGACCATCAAGAGCGCGGAAGATACCGCGGCGACGCTGACCTTCGCAGGCGACTTGGAGAACTTCACGGCGAACCTGACCGCCTATGCTGGTGAAGACTCCGTTGAAATCAACGTCAGCGGCAAGGGCGTCGGCACGGACAGCAGCGTTGTTGATGTGGAAATCAAGGAAACGGTGGACGGTGTCGAGCAGGGCTTCGGCGTTGTGGTGACGACCGCTACGACGATGGACGGCGAACAGGGCGTCCGCAAGGTGGATGTGCTGGTGCGCTTCATGGGTCTGGACGTTGTGACCATCACGGCGGAAACCCGCACCTGCGACGCGAAGGACGCGCTGGACGTGAGCAAGGCGCAGGATTTGGGCGCGATGACGGACAGTGAGTTCCAGACGTGGTTCGTCAAGGTGATGAACAACCTGCAGAACCTGCCCATGACCCTGCTGATGAGTCTGCCGGAGAGTATGCTGACCCTGCTGATGGGCGGCAGCAACTGATACGATTTCCTGCATTCGCCTGTGCCATCTGCTTGCGCCCTTCCCATGCTGGCGTTTGCGTTAGCCAGAACGAATCATTTGCGGTGCATCTCGGCGCATTCTCATTTGGGAATAGTATCCGCATGGGAGGCTGACTGAAAAAGTCAGCCTTCTTTTTCATTGCCGGAACATGCTGATTTTCGACCAGAAAAGCAATCCAATTGTAAAAATATGCGCGGAATGGTTGACAAGTCGGGCGGATTGCTTTACCATAGTACATGGATTATTCTGTGACTTTACTCCGCACGGCTTGCGGATGATTCAGATGGAGGAACAGGCAAGATGAGGATGCTTGGCAAGCGATTTCTGTCACTCCTGCTCACGCTGGGAATGCTGCTGATGCTGCTTCCCGCGGCTGCGGCATCGGAGCTGACGATGCTGCAAGTGGATTTTCTGGGCATGTATGCCACAAGCGCGGGAACGTATGAATCCCGGAAATTCACGGGCGATTTTACTGTCATGCAGAACGGGGCGGCGGTCGGCACGATTCGCCTGACCGACTTCGGCAGCGACCCGATTTCCGTCCCTGGCACGGGCAATGTGCAGCTTGTCCCGGTGGCGGAAACAATGCCGGAGGACGCCATTATGGCGGCGAGCTACACCGTGTCGATTGTCGATGGACGGCTGAACAAAGCGGTCATTGCTGTGCTGACGGACACGGGTCTGTTCACCGTGCATACGGAGAGCAGCTCCTCTTTTGACCTGATTAACGAGCGCGGCGAGACGATTCTCTCCTTCGACACCGACAGCCGGGGCGACTATGCCCTGCCGGCGGCGATTCACACGGGGCTGTATACCCTGCGAATGACGAAGGCTTCGCTGGCCATTGAAAGCTGGCGCGACAAGATTATCAACATTGAGCGCTACACGGGTGCGGATTCCGTGACGAAGGTGAACGCTTCCTATTACTATGTGCCGCCGACGATGGCGCCGACCGCCACGCCTGAACCCACGCCTACGCCGACGCCCACCCCGACACCTACACCGACGGCAACGCCTACGCCAACGGCAACGGCAACACCTACGCCGACCCCGACGGCTACCCCGACCTTAGCGCCGACGGAAGCGCCGACCGAGAATCCGACGGAGGAACCGACGGAGAAACCCACGGAAGCGCCGACGCCAACCCCGACGGCTACCCCGACCCCGAGCCCGACGCCCACGCCGAGCCCGACGCCTACGCCTACGCCGACCCCCACCCCTGAACCCGTGGACGGCACGCTGACGATGCTCATGCGCGGCGTGAACGCGGCAGTGGCGTACCAGATTGTCAGCGAGGACGGCAAAACGACCCGCACGGGCTACCTGACTGATGGCGAGACGGTGGAGGAAGCCGACCTCTTCCACGGGACATACGCCGTCACGGTGACGCTGCCGGAAGGCACGCTGCTGACGGGCGTGAACGGCTGGCCGAACCTGCAGAAGGGTCAAGCACAGTGGCTGGTGAACATTCAGGCGATGCAGACCAGCCGGTATGAACTGGATCTGACGCTCAGCGGCGGCATGACCGGCAGCATCGACGACCTGTCTGCCCCGGCGGAAGTGACGATTTCCGGCCAGCGGATGAGCGAACAGATGACGGTCAGCGGCGCGTTTGCGCTGAACGACCTGTATCCTGATACTTATCAGATTACGGCAGCCCTGCCGCGCGGCCTGTATGACACCGAGGGCTGGACGCTCAGCACGACCGATACGGGCGTGACGGCGAGCATTCTGGTGGAAATCGGCGCGGGCGAAACCGTTGTGCTGCCGGCGCTGGCGAACCATGCCACCGGCGACGCTTCCGGCGTGGTGCTGGGGCTGGACGGTCAGCCGATGAGCGGCGTGCAGGTGCAGCTGGTCAATCAGGCGGGCGAAGTCGCGGCGGAAGCGGTGACGGATGAAAACGGCGCTTGGCAGGCGGAGTTCCTCGAATACGGGACGTACGTTGTCCGCTATGACGCGGGTGTGACCCTTGCCAACGGTGCGCTCGTCATTAGCGACGAACCCGCGACTGTGACCGCGAAGGCGGCGAATCCGGCGGCGCTGACCATCCACGCTTTCCGCGACAACGATAACAACGGTTCACGCGGGAAGTACGAGGAAGGCGTGTCCGGCGCGACGATGAGCCTCATCACCGAAGTCAACGGCGTGGAGGTTGTTGTGGCATCCGGCGAAACGGACAAGAACGGCGAAGTGTCGCTGGCTGTGCCGGCGGGGACGTACGTCCTGCGCAGCGAGCTGCCCGCGGGCTTCGGCCATGGTGCGCACGGCAAAAATGTCAGCGCGAACATGTCCATCATGGATGAAACGACCGAACAAGTGCAAAGCAGCGTGCCGCTGACCCTCGAAGCCGGTTCTGTGACCGACGTGGGCGTCGGCGTGATGACGATGGCGGCGCTGCAGGGCCTTGTGTGGCTGGATGAAAACGACGACGGCGTATATCAGGACGGTGAACCCGGTCAGGCGGGCATCAAAATCCGCGCCGTCGGCGTGAAAAACGGCTTGGTGTACGAAACCGAGAGCGGCGAGGACGGCAAATTCTACATCGGTCAAATGCGCTACGGCACATACAATGTCGAATACAGCCTGCCGGACGGCTTGGTGTTTGCGCGCTACAGCCAGACGGGCGGTAATCGCCGCTCCATCATCACCAGCGAATTCAAGCGCTCCGAAACGGATCAGGTGATTCTTGAACGCGGTGACTTGGAGGAAGTCCTCCTTGGCGTGATGAAGGGCTCTGACATCAACGGCATCTGCTTCCTGGATGAAAACAACAACGGCGTGTACGACGAGGGCGAAAAGACGCTGGAAGGCGTGAAGGTCGTCCTGTACCGTCAGGCCATCGGCAAGGAGCTGCTGAACACCGTCTCCGACGAGAACGGGCGCTTCACCTTCGCCAACATCCGCGGCAGCACGTTCCGCGTCAAAGCGACGATTCCGCAAGGCTATGTGTACACCATCGCGGGCGATGGCGAGTACGGCAACCTGTTCGCTCCCGGCACTGACCGCCGCGAGTACACGATTTCCGACGTGGTGCTGGAGAACGACAGCGAGATGACGATGGCCATCGGCGCGATTACTTACGGCAGCATCTCCGGCACGGTGTATCTGGATGACGACTTCTCCGGCAGCCGGATGGACGCGGAAAAGATGGTCAACAACTTCACCGTCACCCTGACGGATGAAAACGGCAATACCCGCACGGCGAAAACGAACCGCAGCGGCGTGTATACCTTCGATGACCTTGCGCCGGGGCAGTACACCGTGAGCGCGACCGCGAACCACGGCTTGGCGTTCACACGCACGGGCGACGGCAATATCCTCCGCAACCTCTCCGGCGGCGCGGGCGAAAGCGAACCGGTGGCGCTCAAAATGGGCGCGGATTTGACGGGTCTTGATATCGGCATGATTACCCCCGGACATGTGTCCGGCGTGGTGTTTGCCGACAAGAACGACAATGGCCTGCGCGACGCGGATGAAGGCGGCTTGCTCGGCGCGGTGGTTCACCTGATGGACGAAACCGGTGACGTGGCGACCCGCACCATCGGCGCGGATGGCAGCTTCCTGTTTGACGCGGTGCTGCCCGGAACGTACCGCCTGCGCTACGAGCTGCCGGGCGACGGCGTGTTTGCTCCCCTGACGGACGGCGGCAACACCATCGCGCCGGATTCCGACGGCACGACGGATTCCTTTACCATCAGCGTGGGCGAAGAAGTCACCGCGCCCCTGTGCGGCGCACTGGCTCTGGGCGACATTGAAGGCATGGTGTTTGCCGATCACAATGGCAACGGCGCGCAGGATGCAAACGAAGCGGCGCTTGCCGGCGTGACGCTGATTCTGACCCCCTCCCGCGAGGATTTGACGGAGCAGACCGTCCTCACCGATGCGACGGGCGCGTACAGCTTCACCGGGATGCGGCCGGACGCCTACACGCTGACCCTGCGCTTCCCGGAGGGCATGGTGCTCTCCAAGCTGGACGGCAATGTGACCCTGCCGCTGACGCACGGGCTGAACGAGCAGCAGGTGAACATCGAAATCGGGCTGGGCGAGGAATGGCTGAATCAGGCGCTTGGCGGCGTGATTCCGTCGAAGATGTCCGGTCAGGTTTGGGTGGATGAGAATGACAACGGGCGCATGGACGCGGGCGAAATCACCCCGGAAAACGAGACGCTGACCCTGCTGGATGAAACCGGCGCGGTGTTTGCGCAGGTGCAGACCGATGCGGATGGGCGGTTCGCCATCGACGGCATTGCCCCCGGCGTGTACAGCCTTGCCTACGACCTCAAGGAAGGTACGCAGGCGGCGCGTCTGGGCGACAGCACCTTCACCACCGAGGGCAGTCAGCTCGTCATGACCGAGATTGAAATTAGCGAAAACAACAACTATACTGCTCCGATGCTGGGCTTGAAGATTGACACAAGCATTGGCGGCATGGTCTGGTGCGACAACGCGGGCGAGATTGCGCCCCTGTCCGGCGCGGAGGTTATCTTGCTGGACGAAAAGGGCAGCGAACTGCAAACCGCGACGACGGGCGAGGACGGCATCTACCGCTTTGACGGCTTGATGCCGGGCAACTACCGTCTGCGTGTGACGCTCCCGAACGGCTACGTCGTCGTAGAAAAGGACGACACGCGCCTCAAGGACGGGCAGAACATCAGCGTGATGACGACCTACACCGCCCGCGAGGGAGAGAGCGACCTGATTGTCCTGCGCATGAGCCAGCATCAGCTGGAACAGAATATTGGCGCGGTGCAGCCGGGCACGCTGGGTGACTTCTGCTGGCTTGACCTGAACGGCAACGGCCTGCAGGACGCGGGCGAACTCGGTCTGGGCGACATGCGCATCGAGCTGTGGCGAAACGACCAGCTCGTCGCGGAAACGACAACCGACACGTACGGTTACTACACTTTCGAGAACCTGTATCCCGGCGTGTACACGCTCAAGCCCATCTACCCGGCGGAAGTTGTGCCGACGCGTATGCGCACGGATATTCCGCTGATTGCGTCGATTCTGGGCGAAAACGGCGAATCGAACCCGGTGCAGGTGACCTCCGCCAGTACGACCTACACGGCGGATTTGGGCTTCGTGCTGGTTGATGACGACGTGCTGCCGGCAAACTACGGCATCGGCGAAAAGCAGGACTGGACGAAGAAGTAAGGGACAATGCGGAATTGCGCATCCGCGGATGGCGGGGTGCTGCGGGGGCGAAAGCTCTCGCGGTGCCCCGTTTGTTGTGAAGGGGGCGGGAAGCAAAGTCGCTTTTACGGAAAGAATCAACTGTTTGTTTTGGTGAGAATTGAAAAGTAAATAAAAGTTACTTCACTCGCATTTCGTGAATGAAAATGGAAGCTGCTTCATTCTGAAATCCCAAATCCGCGCGAATCAACCGTTTTTCTGCGCGAAAGCGTATTGCAAAAGCGGCTTCCATTTGGTATCATAAATGTTACCAGATGTGGCTGTTCAATATGGAAAGAAATCAGCCGAATCATGCTGGAAATGAAAGGGCGGAAACAAATATGAAGAAACTCCTTGCTCTCCTGATGGCGCTCATGATGTGCTGCACTGCCTTTGCGTTCGCGGAGGAAGAAGCGGAAGTGCCGGCAGTTGAAATGAATGTCAGCTTCGAGGCGCAGACGGTTGCGCTGGGTGAAACGGGTCTGACGATGCAGATTCCGGCGGACTGGGCGGTTCAGGAAGTCCCCGCAGGCACGGAAAACGCCGAGAACATCCTGCTCTTCGCCGTCAACGCCGACCAGACGGTCAGCATTACGGCGCAGCTGTCCGCGATGAGCTTTGAAACGTTGCTGCAAGGTATTCAGGACGCGGGCGCGACGGAAGAAATGCTCGCTGAGCTGTATGTCAACGAAAACTATTGCCTGATGTACACGCCCGGCGACACCGTGCTGGCGCTGTATGCTTTCCTTGATGACGAGACGGTTCTCGCTGTGACGTTCCAGGTCGCCAGCAAGGAAGTGGGCGACGCGCTGGAAAACATGCCGCTGGAGATCTTCGGCAGCTTGGCGGCAGCGGAGTAATTCACTTCGTTACCATGATGCAGGACGAATGAGCGTCCTGCATTTTTTGTGCGCAAAAATGAACAGGGACTTGCAGAAAAACTTGCTAAATGCAACAACTTGGACGAAAATATTCAAAATACACGAGAAAAACATAAAAAAAACACAGTTTGTGCAACAAAACACTTGATTTTCTCCATACAGTGTTGCATAATAAAGCATCGACACGGTGAAGCCGGCTGGTTTGGCGTGTCGATGAACAAGAAACGCAGGCAGACGCGGCAGCGCCCCTGCCGGGAAGGTGGAGCGGATGAATTCCAAGATGCTGTTTTATATCCTCAAGCGCGTGCTGCTGGCGCTGCTGACCATCTGGATTGTCATCACGGTGACGTTCTTCGTGATGCACTCGATTCCGGGTGGACCGTTCGCAAGTGAAAAGGCAATTTCCGCGGAAGCGCAGGCGGCGCTGGAGGCCAAGTACGGGCTGGACAAGCCGCTGGGCGAACAGTATGTGACGTATCTGCGCGACGTGGTGACGAAGCTGGACTTCGGGCCGAGCCTGAAGCAGCGCGGCCGTCAGGTCATTGACATTATTCTGGATGGCATGAAGACCTCCGCGAAGCTTGGTCTGATTGCGGCGTTCAGCGCGGCGATTGTCGGCATCGTCCTCGGCGCGCTGGCGGCGCTGCGGCGCAACACCGTGCTGGATAAGATTATCATGGTGATTACGACCGCGTTCGTGTCCATGCCGTCGTTCATTATGGGGTCATTCCTGCTGATAGTGTTCTCAGTCAAGTTAGGCTGGGTACCCGCGAACGGCGCGACGGCCGAAGGGCTGATCCTCCCGATTATCACCCTTGCGCTCTACCCGATGAGCTACATCACGCGCCTGACGCGCTCCTCCATGCTCGACGTGCTGGGGCAGGATTATATCCGCACCGCGCGCGCCAAGGGCGTTTCGGGCAAGAAAATTATCTTCGGTCACGCGCTGAAGAACTCGCTGATTCCGGTTATCACCTATTTCGGCCCGATGCTGGCGTTCATCGTCACCGGCTCGATGGTCGTCGAGCAGATTTTCGCCGTGCCGGGCATCGGCCGCCAGTTCGTATCCAGCATCACCAACCGCGACTACACCATGATTATGGGGACGACCATTTTCCTCGCCTCTTTAATCGTGATTATGAATCTGATCAGCGACCTGCTCTACAAGGTGGCTGATCCGCGCATTGATTACGAATAAGGAGGCATCTGCACCATGATGATGAACAAGAAAAAACCCTTTAGCCTGCATCTGGATGTGGATTCCTTCATGCCCGCGACGGCGGAGGAAAAGGAAGTCATCTCCCGGATGCGGCCGTCCTCGACCTTTTTCCGCGACGGCGTGAAGCGCCTGCTGAAAAACAAGGTCGCGACCATCAGCCTGATTCTGATTGTGCTGATTACGCTGTCCTCCATCATCATCCCGATGTTCTGGCCGTATTCGTATGACCAGATGCTGGGGCAGACGAAGGGTCGCCCGATGGACAACAGCTACAACAACCTCGCGCCGTTCCAGTACGGCAAGACGGAATTGAAGAAAATCGACAAAGGGGAATCTGTTTTCCCGCACATCTTCGGCACGGATGCGCACGGACGCGACTACTTCATCCGCGTCGTCTACGGGACGCGCATTTCCCTCGCCGTCGGATTCTTCGCCAGCATCATCGTGCTGGTAATTGGCATGATGATTGGCGCAGTCGCGGGATATTTCGGCGGCAGGGTGGACTTGTTCATCATGCGAATCGTCGATATTATCTACTCATTGCCGGACATGCTGGTTATCATCCTGCTGGCGGTCGTGCTGGGGCAGGTGCTGCATGTGGAAGGCACCATCTTAGAGAAAATCGGCTCGAACATCATCAGCATGTTCATCGTCTTTGGTCTGCTCTATTGGGTGGGCATGGCGCGCCTGATTCGCGGTCAGATTCTGTCCCTCCGTGAGCAGGAGTATGTGCTGTCGGCGCAGGCGACGGGCGCGAAGGCGCGGTGGATTATCCGCAAGCACCTTCTGCCGAACTGCATCAGCGTCGTGATTATTTCGACCGCGCTGCAAATTCCGAACGCGATTTTCACCGAAAGCTTCCTGTCCTTCCTGGGTCTGGGCGTTAATGCGCCGATGCCCTCGCTGGGCTCGCTGGCTTCTGACGCGCTCAACGGCATCTATTCCTACACCTATCGCCTGATTATCCCCGCCGTGGTCATCTGCCTCATCGTGCTGAGCCTGAACCTGTTCGGCGACGGCCTGCGCGACGCATTTGACCCGAAGCTGAATGCGTGATGAAAGGAGCTGGACAAAATGGCATTGCTGGAAGTCAATGACCTGCATACATCCTTCTTCACCGACGCGGGCGAAGTCAAGGCGGTGGATGGCGTTTCGTTCCGCCTTGACCACGGCAAGGTGCTGGGCATCGTGGGCGAAAGCGGTTCGGGCAAGAGTGTCACGGCGTATTCCATCATGCAGATTCTTGCGCCGACGGGCAAAATCGTCAGCGGCAGCGTGAAATTCGACGGGCAGGAGCTGGTCGGCGCGGACGAGAAGCTGCTGCGCTCCGTGCGCGGCAACCGCATCTCGATTATCTTCCAGGACCCGATGACGTCCCTGAACCCGACCTACACCATCGGTCGGCAGCTGATGGAAGCGATTCTGCTGCACACCGACCGCAACCGCCATCAGGCGCGCGAACGCGCGGTGGAGATGCTGAAGCTGGTCAACGTCAACGAACCGGAAAAGCGCATGAAGCAGTACCCGTTCGAGTTGTCGGGCGGTATGCGGCAGCGCGTAATGATTGCCATGGCGCTGGCGTGCGAGCCGGACATCCTGATTGCCGACGAGCCGACGACCGCGCTGGACGTGACGATTCAGGCGCAGATTCTTGATTTGATGCGCGATTTGCAGAAGAAGATGGGCATGGCGATCATCATGATTACGCACGACTTGGGCGTTGTCGCCCAGATGTGCGACGAGGTCATCGTCATGTACGCCGGGTCTATCTGCGAACAGGGGACGGCGGATGAAATCTTCTACAACCCGCGCCATGAGTACACGAAGGGCTTGATGCGCTCCATCCCGACGGCGGAGAACAACGGACAGCGCCTGGAGCCGATTACCGGTACGCCGATTGACCTGCTGAACATGCCCAAAGGCTGCCCGTTCGCGCCCCGCTGCGAGGCGGCGATGAAGATTTGCCTGAAAGAGAAGCCGGTTCGGATGCTCATCAATGACGACCATATGGCAACCTGCTGGATGAACGTCAAGAAGGGCGTTGAGGACGGCAGCATCACGGAGGAAGGAGGAGTGCCCTGTGTCTGAAGCGCAGATGCACCAGCCGCTGCTGGAAGTCAAAGGACTGAAAGAGTACTTTGACATCAACATGGGCTTCTTCCGCACCAAGCCGCTGAAGGCGGTCGACGATGTGTCCTTCACCATCAACAAGGGCGAAACGCTCGGTCTGGTGGGCGAATCCGGCTGCGGCAAGACGACTGTTGGGCGCACCATCCTCCAATTGTACAAGCCGACGGCGGGCGAAATCATTTACGATGGCAAGCCCGTCAAGACGAAAGCGGACTTGCAGAAGTTCCGCACGAAGGCGACGATGGTGTTCCAAGATCCGTACTCCTCGCTGAACCCGCGCATGACCGTGTCGGACATCGTGGGCGAACCGCTGGATGTGCACCACCTGTATTCCTCCAAGAAGGAGCGGGAGGAGCGCATTTTGCAGCTGCTGGGCTATGTCGGACTGAACAGCGAACATGCCTCGCGTTACGCGCACGAGTTTTCCGGCGGTCAGCGTCAGCGCATCGGCATTGCCCGCGCGCTGGCGGTGAATCCGGAATTCATCGTCTGCGACGAGCCGGTGTCGGCGCTGGACGTGTCGATTCAGGCGCAGGTCATCAACATGTTTGATGATTTGCAGGATCGGCTGGGGCTGACATACCTGTTCATTGCGCATGACCTGCTGGTTGTGCGGCACATTTCGGACAGAATCGCCGTGATGTATCTGGGCAAGATGGTGGAGCTGGCGTCGGCGGAGGAAATCTACAATCACCCGCTGCACCCGTACTCCAAGTCGCTTTTGTCCGCCGTTCCGCTGCCTGACCCGAAGGCGGCGCGCGCGAACAAGCGCATTGCCCTCTCCGGCGACATTCCAAGCCCCCTGAACGCGCCGTCGGGCTGTCCGTTCCGCACGCGCTGCCCCCACGCCACCGAAGCCTGCGCGCAGTCGATGCCGCCCTTCAACGAAGTCGAGAAGGGGCACTTCGTCGCTTGCCACCGGGTGAAGGAATTGGGGTAAAAGGGGAGACGCCAGAGGCTCTGCCTCTGGACTCCGGCAGGGGCGCTGCCCCTGCACCCTGCAAGGGACT
>ERZ827522.2027-NODE-2027-length-15058-cov-4.265547_pt1 | contig 15058 bp, 13 predicted proteins | sample MGYA00519580_ERZ827522 | MGnify/ENA primary metagenome ERZ827522 (study PRJEB31778, sample SAMEA3449340) | human gut metagenome | biome: human gut; feature: human-associated habitat; material: faeces | place: United Kingdom | collected 2010/2012 ... | reverse complement strand
GCGCGCAATTATCTGGAAGCGAAAGCGCTTGTGCTGGGCCTTCCGGGGGAGTGAGACGCTTTTTGCCATTCACTGGCGGGCTACCTCGAACACGCGGAGCCAATCCGCGAGCTGCTGCGCAACACGGGCTTCACCTCCGTTACGACCGAGGTCGGGAGTCAGACATGCTTTCTCGTCAAGGTCTGACCGCCGGTAGGCCCAATATACAATCGGGGGGGCGCGCCAGACAAGCGGCAACCGATAGCACTGGGCGAAGCCCAGCACACTTCTGTGCTGGGCTCCGTTTCGTTGCGCAGAGGGCCCTATTCCTACGGAGGTCAGGCTGGTCAAGACAGAAAATTGTTCACTTGCTGTGCAAATTATGTCGAAAAGTATGTCAAAACTGCAGATTCTATTGTATACTCGACAGGAAAATGATATAATAAAAACCAATTTATTGCCGAAATACCGGGCATAATGAAGACACGGAATGCCTTGTCATACATACTGTTTTCAATGTGGTGGATGGGGCAGAGATGAAGAAAACAAGGCGTACTGCCAGCTGTTATATAGCAGCTTAAAACATGGTCGCGCAATGTTGCGGGGGGGAGATGAAGTACGGTGGATTACAGTTACTTTACAGACTTCGGAGATCGGAAGATAAATGAGGACAGAGTGGGGGCCGCCTTTCATGATGAGGCGTGTTGCTTTGTCGTGGCAGATGGCCTGGGAGGACATGGCGGTGGTGAGACGGCGGCGCAGACAGCGGTAGATACCGTATGTGTTCAATTCGTGGAGAATGGCTTTCATGATCACTTCTTTGAACGCGCATTTTCCGCAGCCCAGGAAGCAATTTTGCAGAAACAGGAGCGCATCGGCGCACATTCTCAGATGAAGACTACGCTTGTTGTGCTCGTGATAGACAGGAATAAGGCGTATTGGGCGCATGTAGGTGATTCGCGTCTGTATTTTTTCCGCGGCGGTAAGCTTCGCACGCGCACGCTGGATCACAGCGTACCGCAGATGTTGGCGCTCTCCGGCGATATATCGGAAGCGGACATTCGTCACCATCCGGACCGTAGTCGGTTGCTGCGTGTGATGGGCGTGCGTGGCGAGTCACCCCGCTATGAAGCGGCTGGGCCAGTTTTGCTCAGCGGTAATATGGACTTTTTGATGTGTACGGATGGGTTTTGGGAACTGATCTGTGAGGACAAGATGGCTGCAGCACTGAAGCAAACGCGGACGTGTGAAGAGTGGCTCGAGCATATGCACGCTATCGTGGAAGAGAACGGTGCCGAATGTGACCGTGATAATTGCACGGCGCTTGCCGTTCACACGCACACAGCACGTGGGATTGGAAGGCTTTTGAGATGAGTGGCCTGATGTTTGATGATTTCCGGCGCGTGAAGCGAGGAGAAGTTGCCGGTTATTCCGGAATTGGGCGGCGTGAAGAGCAGCAGGATGTTGGTTACATAACGGTCAATGATTCTGAGCTGCTTGCATTTGTGTGTGATGGGATGGGCGGCATGAACGGTGGCAGTCTGGCCAGTGCAACAGCGGCTAAAATGTTCTTGAATTGTTGCGTAGAAGGGGCGGCGCGTGGCGGGCCGTGCCTTCGTGAGGCCGCTGAGGCGGCGGATGATGCGGTTTATCATTTGCGGAACAAGCAAGGTGAGCGCATGGGCTGCGGCACGACACTGACGGCAGTGCGTGTTGACAATAAAGCACTCACATGGGTTTCCGTTGGTGACAGCCGAGCTTATCTCTTGCGCGGAGAAGAACTGGTACAGATCACAACAGATCACAATTATTTCCTGGAGTTGAACCAGGCGCTGGAGCGAGGCAACATCGACGAGAAGAAATACCGGGCTGAGGCTGTGAGCGGTGAGGCGCTGATTAGTTTTCTCGGGGCGGGTGGCTTGCCGCTGATTGATGTCAGTAAAGAACCATTTCCGCTTTTTCCGGGAGACATTCTTCTTCTGTGCACAGATGGTGTTTACCGCACGCTCTCAAATCAAACGCTGCGGCAACTCTTGCGTACGGCGCAGAATATGGAGCAGGCGTGTATGGATATTGCCGATGCAATCGAATATGCCAATCAGGAACATCAAGATAATTATACATATATTTTAATCCAAATCTTATAAGCAGGGGAGAAAAGATATGGCACAGGTCGTACGATGCACAGATTGTGGAGCGTATTATAACGGGCAGTATTACAGCGTTTGCCCACACTGCAAGAAGGGGCACGCAGAAAGTGTTCCAAAGCCGGAGCAGACCGATGCGCCGCAGAAGCCGGACGTAAAGAAAGATGAGCCTTCGGTATACGTACCGCCGCAGAGGGGGGAAACGCGCGCTTACAGCGATATGCCGCCGGAATGGAAAGAGGTGCAGGAGCCGCTGAAGACCCCGAAACAGGGGCCTGCCGAGGAACTGGCTCCAGATTCCGATGAGCCGGAACCCCCTTCCAACGAACCACAACCGCTGTTTACCGCGCTGCGTAACAGCGGGCGCACAATCGGAAGATTCAGTTCCGCAGCGGAAAATGGTGTTGATCCCGTGGTTGGCTGGCTTGTCTGTGTGAAGGGCCCCTATTATGGGCAGTCATTTCCGCTTAAGAGCGGGAAGAATCGGATTGGCCGTGCACAGAGCATGGATGTGCGTTTGCTGAACGACAGCAGCGTGTCACGTGATTGCGTGGCCGTGATTGTTTATGATGCTAAGATCGGCGATTTCTCCGTGATTCCGGGGGACAGCGACAGCCTGTGCTACTGGAATGAGGCGGCTGTATACGCCCGCGAACAGCTCGCAGCGTATGATACGCTGGAGCTTGGTGACAGCGGACGCAATGCGTTCATATTTGTGCCGCTATGTGGTGAACGTTTTTCCTGGGCGGACAGGCAGCCGGATGAGGCGCGGAGAGATTAAAATGGTACGTTGCGAAAAATGTTTTGAGAGTTATGATGACCGGATTGCTGCCGGCGTATGCCCGCACTGTGGTTACTATACCGGAGAGCCGCAGGCCGATCCGCGCTACCTTCCGATTGGCTTTGTACTGCACGATCGATATGTGATTGGCGGTGTCATTGGCGTGGGCGGTTTTGGTATCACGTATAAGGCGTGGGATCGGAAGTACGGCGTATGTAAGGCCGTCAAAGAGTATTTTCAGCAGGGCGTTGTGAATCGCGTCCCAGGAGAAGCACAGGTTTTTGTGTCGTCTGAGCGGCAGCGGGAAGAGTTCCTTTATGGCAAGGAACGCCTGATCAACGAGGCACGCATCGTGGCCAAATTCCAGTCGTCGAGCATCGTACGCGTCGAGGATTATTTCGAGGAAAACGGCACGTCATACATGGTGATGGAGTATCTGCACTATAAAACACTGCAGGATTTCGTTATCGACCGAAAAAGATTGCTTGACCCGGATGAAGCCATCGAAATTGGTGTGCACCTGTGTGAGGCACTCGAGGAGATCCACAGTGCAGGCGTAATTCACCGGGATATCAGCCCGGATAATATCTTTGTTGGTGAACATGGGGAGGTCAAAGTTATTGATTTCGGCTCAGCCCGCCTGTCTCGTGAGGATACGGATTCGCGACTGATCGTGTTCAAACCCGGTTTCGCGCCCCCGGAGCAGTATGAAAAGATCGATCCCAAAAATGATTTGCAGCAGGGGTGGACAGATGTATATGCCCTTGGTGCAACCTTATATACTGCCCTTACTGGAAGTCGCCCAGCCGAGGCGAGTGACCGTAAGGCCGACTATGACAACCACACTGATCGTGTGCCGTATCCGCATACGATCAATCCCAATATTCCGCCTTTTTTGAGCAACGCAATCATGACGGCGATGGCCATCAATATTCATGAACGCTTCCAGAATGCCACGCAGTTTAAAGAGGCACTGCTGAAGGAACGCAAGGTTGAACCGGTGGAGACAGTGCGTCGGAAAAAGCGAATCCGGCGTACAGCCGGCATTGGCCTTGGCATCGCGGCAGTGGTCGTGCTTTTGTGCATATTCTCGGGCAATCTGGCGAAAAACAAGGCGGAGGTTCTGCTGGAGCCTGCAGAAATCTCCGTATGGTATCCAGTCGGGGCGGATGGGGATACATCTTCAGTGCGCGACCAGGGTATGCAGGCTGTTCTGGAGGCACTGCAGGAAGGCGACCAGTTTAATTCCGTCACGGTGACACTGCGGCCCATTCCGGAGGATGTATATTCTGAGACCCTTCAGGCCGCATATGATGCCGGAGAGATGCCGGAAGTGTTCGCCTGTACGGATCCGGACGCGACGTATATGCAGGCGGCGCGTGGTGTCGAGTCGCTGCTCAAAGATGCATCAGCGGATTATGATCTTTCTGACGAGGCAGTGGCACAACTCGCTGCGCGCAAAATGGTGCCGATGGGTTTCCATATTCCGGTCGTCTATGTGAATACAACGGCGACGGGCTCTGTGGATGGCGTGAGTGTGTCGAGCATGGATGACGTGTGGGGCCTCGGCAACGGAGAAATGCAGTTTAAGCCTGCTGCAGTTTCGCCTGTACTGGAGGCGGCGTATACGGATATGGTTTCCGGGTTTTCTGATGCTCTGCCAGATATGATGGCGACGCGAACAGATTTTCTCTCAGGCGCTGCGGCGGCATACTATGCGGATACGGCGGACTATTTTGATGTTCTTGCCGCGCTGCCGGGGCAGGTCGCGATGCTGCCGATAGCAGGTGAAACCGTGCAGTGCCGCTTTGCGGATGCATGGAGCGTTTCGGCGACGGCTGATGAGGCAGTGCAGATAGCAGCGGATGCTTTTGTGATGTTTCTTACGACGAACAATGCTCAGGACAGGTTTTATATCCAGTGCAGCAATACGGGGCTTCCGCTGAATACTTCGGCCCGCAATGTATACGTTTCCAGCGTGCGCAGGCAGTTTGAACCAATTGTGCAGGGCATGGAGCACTATCAATTTCGTTGAGAGGAAGGGATGAAAATGGGCAAAGAGGTTCGCTGCCTTGGCTGTATGCGGCTTTATAACGATACCTATGACGTATGTCCGTACTGCGGATACGAAAATAATCAGGAAACGGTCGCGCTTTTACACATGGATCCCGGCACAGTTCTGCAGGGGCGGTATCTGATCGGGCGCGCGCTTGGCACCGGCGGCTTCGGCGTAACTTACCTTGGCTATGATACAAAGCTCGACAGAAAAATTGCCGTGAAAGAGTATCTGCCGAGTGAGTTCGCTACGCGCATGCTCCACAAGGAGGAGATCCTTGTGAGCAACAGCGGGAAGAGTCTGCAGCTTTTTGAACGTGGACGGGATCGTTTCCTACAAGAAGCACGCAAGCTTGCGCAGCTTGGCGATGTGGACGGTATTGTGCACATTTTTGATAGTTTCGAGGCAAACAATACGGCCTATATCGTGATGGAATACCTCGACGGTGAAACGCTGGAAGATCATCTGCAGCGGGTCGGCACTCTGCCGGAAGAGCAGGCACTGGAAATGATAGTGCCGATCTTGAAAACGCTCGATGAGGTGCACAGCCATGGAATCCTTCATCGGGACATCGCGCCGGACAATATTTTCCTTGTGCCGGGGGAAGACGGAAGATTGCATGTCAAGCTAATTGATTTTGGTGCGTCACGATTTGCGGCGACAACGCACAGCAAGAGCGTTACCATGCTCATCAAGCCGGGCTATTCCTCTGCGGAGCAGTATCAGAGCAATGGTGAGCAGGGGACATTTACGGACGTGTATTCTGTTGGCGCGGTGCTGTATCGAATGCTGACGGGGCAAGTCCCAGCGGACGCATTTGAGCGCCGCACGCAGGTGCAAAACGGCAAGCGTGATCCGCTTAAAGAGCCGTCGGACATTTGCCGTGACATATCGGAAGTTGTAGAAAATGCCGTTATGAATGCGCTGAGCATCCGCGCAGAGGACCGCACGCCGACGGCCGGAGAGTTTTTGGCCGAGCTGCAGTCTGACACACCGGCCAAGCGCCGGGTGAGCAGCGTGCGGAAAATCGATTTTCTGAAGTGGCCGCTTTGGGCCAAAATCGGTGTGCCGGCGGCTGCAGCTGCGGTCATATCGTTGATTGTACTACTGGCGTGTGGTGTGATCGGCTTTAATTTTGCAGAAAAGAATTTTGCTTTGCCAGACGGAATGTGTTATGTCCCGGATGTGGTGAATTATGATATCGACGACGTGACAAGCTGGGTAGAGGACGCAGAGCTCGTGATGTACAACGCAGGCGGTTTGTATGCGCCGGGGACACCAGAAAACATCGTGCTCACGCAGGATGTCCCGGCGGGATCGGTTGTCATGAAAAACACGCGCATTTCTGTCACGGTGAGTACCGGTAAGGAAAAATATCTGATGCCGGATGTCACAGGGATGACACAGGAGGCCGCTACTGCAGCTATCGCCTGCATGGGCGTTCAGGTGTCTGCTACAGAAGCGACGCAGCCGGGACTTGCCGCCGGGTGCGTGAGCACACAGAGCGTGAATCCCTATGAAGAGATCCAGACCGGAGATGTCGTTGAGCTCGGCGTTGTGCCGGGTGATCAGGCGAACGCGGCTGCAGCTCCGTTGCTTGCAGGCCTTACTTATCAGCAGGCGTTGGAGACGGCGTCGGCTGCGGGCGCCGCGATCACTGTAGAGACCAAGCAGTTTGCTCAGGGCTGCGCGGAGCCGACGGTCGTTTCCCAGGATCCGGTGGAAGGCGCTCCGCTGGAGGGCGGTATCGTTGCAGTTACGTTGGAGATTCCGTGGCATGAGTTCTCCATGCCAAACCTCCTGTTCAAAACCGAAGAGGATGTACTTCAGCTCTTGCAGAATATCGGCGTCGTTGCGGATATCGAGCACGAGACGAATGAAATGGTCGCAGCGGGCCTGGTTGCTTCGCAGAGTGTGGATAAGGATACGCCTGTTCGACCAGGCGATACCGTGACCGTCGGTGTTAGTACCGGTGGAAAGCCGTTCGCAATGCCAAGTGTGGTTGGTGCATCCGAGGAGAGCGCACTGAAGGAACTGCGCGCGGCCGGCCTGTCGGTCAGTGTAGAGTACAAATATGACAGCTCTGTGGCGGAAGGCAATGTCATCTCTCAGAGCGTGGCTGCCGGTGAAGATGTGACCCGTGGCACTGACGTGACGATTGTGGTGTGCAGCCACGAAAATACGGTTACGGTTTCTGACGTAGTCGGTATGGAGCACAGGGCGGCAGAAGAGACGCTCCGCGCGCAGGGATTTAAGGTGTCGGTCAACTATGTGGAGAGCACGAGCGCCAGCAAGGGGCAAGTGCTTAGCATGATACCGACGGCTGGCACTGAGCAGCGACAGGGGGCCAACATTATCATTACCGTTGGCAAGGGCGGCAAAGCCAGCCCGACAGATACCTCGCATGATCAGGCAGATGATCATAAGCCGTCGCAGCCCGGCCCGTGGTCGGATTGGACCACATCTTTGCCGGGAGGTGTGAGTGCCGATTCTGGCTTTGATGTCGAGGAAAAAACACAGTACAGTTATCGTGATAAGGAGACGACAACATCCAACACAGAGCTTAGCGGTTGGACACTGGACAACACGACATACAGCTGGAGCGACTGGGGCAGCTGGAGCGGCTGGTCACCCTATTCACCGGGGGGCAGTAGCGCTTCCCGCGAAGTGGATACCTGCACGACATATGAGTATTGTTATTTCCAATGTGCCTATTGCGGAAATCATTGGCATGGTTATGGCTTCCCGTGTTACACATGGGGTGGCGGCTGCGGACAGGGCACAATCCAGGAAGGCAGTTGGCATGAAGTTTGGGGAACAATACCGCAAAGTGAAATCAATTGGCAGGACTGGCACGGAACAGGTCATACTTATACGATTTATAATGGCGAGCGTGTGTTCCGCAATATTAATGAACCAAATGCAAGCCGTACAGAGTATCGTTACCGTGATCGGCAGGAGATTCCAACCTATCACTATTCCCGTTGGGGCAACTGGTCGTCCTATAGTGATAATCATGTCAGCAGCAGCTCGAACCGTCAGGTACGTACGCAGACGGTATATCGCTATCGTACGCGGTGAATATGTCAGGAAAGGAGCCCACCATGGATACACATGTCACGGAATTAAAAACAGAGCCGACTGGTATGAAGGCGGTGCTCCTGTATGCGAACCGCACATTGGAGACCCTCTGGCTGCCTCGGCGGCCGGAGGGGCGGTTCCGGTTTGTGCTTTCTGCGACGGGAGCAGAGTTCCCATCCTTTTATATCGAGGGAGCGAACGGTCGGTGGTTTGCCTGCTGTAGCGCTCCATGCGTCTTTACCAATTGCAGTGATCAGGAGCAGCATCGTACGGTACTTGGGGATAGCACATTCCTGACCATTCAAGACGGAAAGATGGAGCATTTCCTCTATATGGAGGCTTGCAATACTTACAGCAATCTTTTTCAAAATTTTCGGATCTGCGGTACACAGCCGCTGACGATCGGGCGCACGCCGGACAATGATATTGCATATTGTTTGGCATGCGTGTCCGGCAGCCATGCTGCACTGTACCCAGAGGGAAATGGAATGTGGCGGCTGGAAGACCGCAGCAGCAAGAATGGAACCTATGTCAATGGAATACGCACGCAGATGCAGCGATTGCGGCCTGGTGATGTGATCGCTGTGATGGGCATGCGGATTATCATGGGTGTTGGTTTTTTGGCGGTCAACAATGTTGGACGCGAGGTATATCTGAATACAAACCGACTTGCGCTGCTTTCTTCAGGCGGTGGCAGTGCACCGCCGGAAAACGCCGCCGCTGCAGGGACGTACTTTAATCGCGCACCGCGTCAGCGTATGAGCATGGACGCAAAGCCAATCGACATCGAAGGTCCGCCCATGTCCATGAAAAATGGGCAAATGCCGCTGCTGCTGCGTATGGGTAGCTCTATGGTGATGGGCGGTGCATCGCTGTTGGCAGGAAATGTGACCATGGTGCTCTCTTCTGTTCTCTTTCCCCTGCTTTCAAGTCGGTATACAGATAAGGAACGGAAGGAATATGAGCAGCGGCGCGACACGCTCTATCGAAAGTACCTGGCTCAAAAAGAGATGGAGATCAGGCACGAGTGTGAGCAGGAGGAATATCTGCTTAATACAAATGATCCCGAGTTGCGTGTGGTATTGCAATTTCCGCAGGATCGAGAGCGCCTATGGGAGCGCCAGAGGACGGACGATGACTTCCTGCATGTGCGCATTGGTGTTGGCAATCGGCCGATGCTGGCAGAGATCCGATACCCCGAGCAGCGTTTTTCCATGGATGATGATCCGTTGGAACAGCAAATGTATGCACTGGCGGGCAAGCAGGTTTTTCTGGAGCGGGTGCCGATCCTCACGGCGCTTGATGAGCAGTTTATCAGCGGCATCGTAGGCGGACACACTCTGGTGCGTACTTTTCTGCGGCAGCTGTTAATGCAGCTGGCGGTGCTGCATAGCTGCGAGGATGTGAAGATTATACTCTTGTGCAGTGAGACGGAGCTGAATTGGTTTGAAGACATGCGAGACCTGCCGCACTTTTGGAATGACCAGCGGGATTTTCGCTTTCTGGCCACAACAGAGGCCGAGGTATACCAAATCGGTGAGTACTTAAAAAACGAGCTTCTTGGCGACTTGGAAAAGCCGAGACCGTTACCGGAGATCCTGCGAGAGCGGCCGTATTATGTGCTGATTGCAAAGAACAAAACGCTCTTTGACGGCATGGGAATACTCAAGGAGGTGTTACGGGCGGAGCGGTCATGCGGCATTTCGATTCTGACGGCGTTTGACGATCTTCCAAAAGAATGCCGGCAGGTTTTTCGCTTGAATGCAGCAGGAGAACATGCTGTGCATTATCCAAAGCAGCCGGAGCGCCCGTTTGACTATTTCCAGTTTGACACAGTCGAACCTGCAGCTATGCAGGCATGCTTGCGCAGATTGGCGAATGTTGGCGTTCGCGTGGAAAAGGCAGGCTACACATTGCCTAAAATGCTGACGTTTTTGGAGATGTTTGGCGTTGGTCGCGTAGAGCATCTCAATGCCGCCAAACGCTGGGCTGAGAACGGGACAGTGAAGTCGTTGGCCGCGCCTGTTGGCGTTGGTGCGAATGGAGCACTTTTTTCTCTGGATCTGCACGAAAAATATCAGGGACCGCACGGGTTGGTGGCTGGCATGACCGGGTCTGGCAAGAGCGAGTTTCTTCTGACATATATTCTGTCTATGGCAGTGCAGTACCATCCGGATGATGTAGCCTTTGTATTGATCGACTACAAGGGGGGCGGACTTGCCGGTGCATTTGATGATACGGAGCGGGGCATCCGCTTGCCGCATCTTGTCGGAACGATCACAAACCTCGATGGTTCGACCATTCAGCGCTCTCTTATCTCTCTGCAAAGCGAGCTCACACGCCGCCAACGCATTTTTAATGCAGCCAAACGGCTCTCAGACGAGGGGACAATGGATATCAGCCTCTATCAGCGGCTGTACCATAATGGCTGCGTGGATGAGCCGTTGCCGCACTTGTTCCTGATTTCGGATGAGTTTGCTGAGCTGAAACAGCAGCAGCCGGAGTTTATGGACAAGTTGATCAGCATTGCGCGTATCGGTCGAAGTCTGGGTGTGCACCTGATCCTCGCAACGCAGAAACCGGCCGGTGTGGTAAACGATCAGATTCGCAGCAATACGAAGTTTCGCGTCTGTCTGAAGGTTCAGGATCGCAACGACAGTATGGATATGCTCAAACGCCCGGAGGCTGCAGAGCTGAAGGAGACCGGACGGTTTTATCTTCAAGTTGGCTACAATGAGTTCTTCGCGCTTGGACAGTCGGCGTGGAGTGGAGCGCCTTATGAGCCGCAGGATGAAGTGCATGTGCAGCGGGACGACGCGATCCAATTCATTGACCCGCTCGGGCGTACAGTGCTCGCCGTGAAGCCGAAGGAGGCACCAAAGCGTATGTGCGGTTCGCAGCTCACGGCAGTGGTGCAGATGCTTTCTGCGCTCGCTGCGCATTTGAACTTGCCGCAGCACAATCTCTGGATGCCGGAACTTCCTGAAAAACTTGACTGCGCCGACAAACGTCTTCATTTAGATCCGAGAGACGGCAGAGGCGGCGTACTGGTATGCCCTGGGCTGCTGGATGACCCGGAGAATCAGCGACAGTTTCCGCTTAAGCTGGATTTGCAACAGTGTCAGCATTTACTGATTACTGGAAGCTCCGGCAGCGGAAAATCGATGCTGCTGCAGTCAATGCTGTTTTCCCTCGTGCGTGACTATTCGCCAGGGCAGCTGCAGTTTTACGTGCTGGATTACTCCAGCGGGATGCTGCGGCTGTTTCAGAAATTGCCGCATTGCGCAGCGGTACTGACAGAGGATGACAACGCAGCGTTGGATGTTTTTTTCGACACAGTTCGCAAACTGGTCACTGCGCGAAAGCGCTTATTTGCCGAACTTGAAGTGGACAGCTTTGAGGCGGCGCGTGCTGTTCGGGAACTGCCGCTAGTTCTTATCGTGATCGATAATGTACCACTGCTTGGTGCAAGTAAGAACGGGGAAAAGCATCTGTATGCTTTGAGTGACTACTTGAAAGAGAGTGCGGCCTACGGCGTGAAGTACATTCTCACCTGCAGCGGCCTTAATGAAGTGCAGACGCGTACGCGGCAGGCAATTGGTACACGGCTGTGTCTGCATATGAAGGACAAGTATGATTATGGTGAAGCGCTTGGCTGTAAGGTTCAGTATGTACCGCCGGATCAGCCGGGACGCGGGCTGTTTTGCATTGGGGAACGGGCACTCGAGCTGCAGTGCGCCATGTATCGCTGCGAGCTGGAATCATCGGCACGCCTGCAGGCACTCAAGGCAGAGCTTGAGCAGATCACGAAGCGTTATTCGAAGCAGGACGCAGCACCTGCGCTGCAGATCGCTTCCGAGACTGCAACATATGAGATGTTTTTACAGCAATTTGCGAAGGGGCGTATTCCGCTTGGATATTCCGGCCGGGAGCATAAGCCGGTTGCACTTCCGCTGCGCCAACTTACAACGTTGAGCATTTATTTTGGAAATCCGGCGAGTACGGTTCCGGTTACACAGAATTTACTGCAGGCGGCGCTGCGCGAATGTATGGATGTGTGGTTTTTCAAATGCAGGAGTGAGAGTGTGCTCGGTGATCTGAATATCCCGGAAGAGCATATTCGTGTGCTGGGAACAGATAATGCATCTCTTACCGCTTTGTGGCAGGAGCTTGCCGCAGAATTTGGACGGCGGAAAACAGTGCTGGAGCAAGTTGCGGAACAGGAGGGCGTTCCTGAAGGGGACGGCGCGGAGGCGTTTCGGCTGCTGCAGACACATACGCGGCCGATCCTGCTGTGGATTGAGTCGATGGAGGAGTTTTCTTCCGGGGCGGATGGTATGACGTCATTGATGTTCAGCAGGTTGTTTCAGGCGGGACCGCAGCGAAATGTGTACACTGCGGCGTGTTTTGCACCGAACCATACGTCTGACGAAGACGCCGGGGTGCTGTACCAGAATTTCTCGCTGTCGGGAGATGCTTTGCTTTTTGGCGGACAGTATGCACGTCAGAATTTATGTGATATTCCTGACAGCGCACAGGGGGCAACCCAAATGCTGCCGCTGAATCGCTGCCTGATGCGCTACCGCGGCGGTGTATACCCTTTGGTAATGCCGTGCGGCGAGCTGAACGAGGAACCGGTGGACGAAGATGCCCAGAGCATCTTTTGACCATAAATAATGATATGCGCTTGGAAAGGAGAATGTGTGGAAGTAATAGAAGCGTATCTCTCCCGTTTTTACCGCTTGTCAGAACTGCTCGAAGAGGACGGCCAGTCAGCGGAGATGTGTATGCAGGGCGAATTGCTCGCACGATATCGTCAATGCCTTGCACAGGAGCGGGAAATGCTGCAGAAAGAAGAACAAAAAATACGATCACAAGGAGGAAGTTAAGACATGGCAGCAAATATTTCTATTGACGCAGAAAAAGCAGAGATTTGGGTGAAGGACGTAGAAGCAGAAATCGAAGAAGTGAATGGCGTGCTCAATCGCGTGACGGGCGTGCTTACGACCGTTGCGGGCGATGATGACACCATTATGCAGGGTATTTATAATTATGGCACGCGCCTTCAGGATTCCTGGCAGCAGATGTGCAAGGGCTTTAGCGGCGCGGTAGATTTGCTGCATCAGGCGTTCCGGCGCCACGGCGAAGTTGCAAGTGAACTGCTGGAGGGCGTTCAGGGCCTGGCCGGAAAAATTGCCAAATAAGGAGGAAACGTTATGGCTATCATCAAATATGTACAGTCGCAGTATGAGGCGAAGATTGCCGAACTGGAGCAGTATTACATACTGCTGCAGCAGCATCTCAACAAGATGGAGAACTTGAAGGAAAATATGTTCCAGTTTTGGGACGATGATAATGCCCGTCAGGCCGGTCAGGTGCTTGCGCTGACGATCCGTCAGGTTACAAGCTCTATGACCATGACGCAGGAGACGCTGGCATTTTATAAGAGTGCCGTTGCGAAGCTTGGGGCGACAAAGAGCGTCACCAGTGGTTTGCTGGATTCGGCATTGCAGCTTTTGAGCGGTGGATTTTGAGCGCGGCGGAGTCCATGGCGCAATTTCAGGTAAATCTACGGCAGCTTGAAGCGCATATGGACACGGTGCGCGCTGAGCAGCGCTTGCTGCAGGATCTGGAGACGCTGCTCGGGCAGCTCACATGTGCGGATATATCAGAGCCGTGGCTTTCGGACCGCCGTGCATTCTTAGATGCCGCACAATACGCTGTCACTGAGCGGCTGCGCTTTTTGCAGGATGCGTGCGAGCGGCTGGCGGCACTCAATCAGGATACGTTGATGCTGATCAACGACGCGTACCGAATGTTGCGGGAGCGTGACGGTGATTGACCATGCTGTACTGCTTGTGCCATGAGGAAGGTGCGTTTGTATGAAAACTCTGGTTCATTTATCTGTGCCGTCTGTTTCGCTGCGGCATGATATTTTGCTGCCGGCGGATTTGTTGGTTGGTGAGGCAGTCGGGCTGCTTGTCGAGGCGGTGGTCGAGCTTTCCGCTGGACGATATGCTTCTTCTGGCCGGGAGGTGCTCTGCCTAGCTGAGGGAAATATCCTGCTGCGGTCGGGTCACAGCTTTGCCGAATATGGTTTAAAAAATGGAGATCATTTGATTCTTCTATAGCTCTTAACGCCTGGCAGCCACCCACCACTGGTTGCCGGGCGTTTTTATGGATTTACGGCTTGCCTTTATCGCTTCGCACTTCCTAGAGTATGGTAGTTGCGTGGCTTTGTGAATGTATGGGTGCACAAATAGCGGATTGGTTCGTTTGTGTAGAAATAAGCATCGGCGTGTGGGCAAGCCGCGTATTGCAGATGATTTTCCGCCGGTGCGTGCGGTAGAAAATGCGCAAACGCTGTGGTATGCTATTGCAAGAATGTGTCGCAGAGAGGAGGGGCGCGTATGCAGCAGGCGGGCGCGGACAGCCGCCGCGAGAATGCGCGGCCGGAAATGAAGAAACGAAAAGTTTCCAATTTTTACACCGGGCTCAATGTATTTATGAGTTTTTTCTTCTTGGGCGGGACTGCTTTTTTTTCATGGATTCTTACAAAGTATGTACCGAATGATCCTTCGCGCCCATATGATTTCGGCTTTTTCTGCGGCGTGATTTTTATTATAGTAGGTGTAGTAGGCTTTTGCGCATCTATCTACATGGTCTTGAAGGGGGCATTTTCGGCTGCATACATGGTAGATGCAGAAGGCATGACAACCTATTGGCGAAAAAACACATACCGGCTTTTGTGGACCGACTGTGTCGAGTTTGAGATCGTGCAGGTCCCGATAAATTGGGGCACTTCAATAGCAATCATATATTGCTCCACGCGCGTCCTCTCCCAGAAAGAAAAAGAGAATTTCTTCTGGTATCATAAGAACGATTTTGCGCACGTGCAGTATTTCCAGTACAGCGATGAGGCCGTTTTTCAGGAGTTTTTGCATTGCGTTCCGGAGCGGGCGCGCAATTATCTGGAAGCGAAAGCGCTTGTGCTGGGCCTTCCGGGGGAGTGAG
>ERZ827522.2026-NODE-2026-length-15061-cov-34.715647_pt1 | contig 15061 bp, 16 predicted proteins | sample MGYA00519580_ERZ827522 | MGnify/ENA primary metagenome ERZ827522 (study PRJEB31778, sample SAMEA3449340) | human gut metagenome | biome: human gut; feature: human-associated habitat; material: faeces | place: United Kingdom | collected 2010/2012 ... | reverse complement strand
TCATGGCTGGTCAATGATGAAAACAATCTCTCAGGTATTTGTCACAGGTGTTAAGAGCATAGTCGATAAGGCAAAAGAAAAGGGAAGATCTGCATTATACAGGTTGTATGAGTTCTTAGGAATTAAGAAAAGACTTCTTGATATCAGAGAGAATGTAAGAGGTGCAATCAAGACAACGGATAAGGATATAGCAAAGACAGAACTTCTTGCAAAAGGATTTCGTGAAGCCGGTCAGACAGTAACCAATGCATTTCGTACTTTTGCTGACAAGCCAGAGGTGGATTATTCACAGAAAGAGCAGAAACATCCCATTACAAAGGCGGTGCTTGCCCCTATGAAAGCAGTGAAAAAGATGCTTGTATTAATGGAGATTCATTTGGACGCATCCATAGATAAGCTGGATAATCTGGCGATGGATGTGCAGCTTGATAAGGAAAAGCATATGGAGAATGCGAAAGCGCAGAAATAGACAGAGCCGGAGAGGGCAGAAGCTGAGCGAGTAGAAGCAGAGGTTGTATATGCACCAATGGTCGCTGAGCCACAGGAGTATCAGTATAATGCAGATGCATTTGAGGCTAGAGGTGTGGATGAGGTGAAGCAGGAAGCGGCACATAAGGAAGCACCGAAGGTAAGAGACGATAAAGCCAGATAAATGCGAGGACGTGGGAGAGATCCTGTGTCCTTTTTTAATGCGGATATGTTGCAATACTAAACATTAATTCGATATACAAGGGATGATTATTGGACAGTATAAAGTACTATAAGGATCATAAATGATCATAAATGATAGAATCTGCTCTGGCATTTTCAATGAGATCAAGGTTTGGATACTCTTTGACAATGGATACAAGATTCTGCTTTGTATACCAGCTGTCACAAAGTATGATAACATTTTTTTGTGATGAAAATTCAGGCATGACATGACGTACCATGGATGCAGCAAGCTCAAGCTTTGATTCTTTTTTCTGCCACATGCGGTATCCTAACGGCACCGCAAGATATGATATTTTATCACGATTCCACACGGGCACACATAACATCAGACTTACAAAACAGTGTCCATTAAGATAATTACAGCCATTATGCGTTGCATGATCAAACAGCTTTGATACATTTTCAAATTTTGTACCAAATTTGGAGATTATTGTATCATCAATGCAAAGAAACACCGGCTGTGATTTAAGCTGTTCCGGAATAAGGTGCAGTGCCATTTTGGCAGTTACATTCATAAATCTTGAATAATCAGCTTTGGCATAAGAGCAGGCATGATAAAAAGTATTCAGGGATTTTTCTGTTATCACGGCAAGAAAATGCTGGTACAGGAATCTGATTGAATGAGCTGACTCCAATGCGAGTATTTAAAGTACTAGTAAAAATAATGTTTCTGCCGTAGGAACAGAAAAAGTTGTAAGTGGTGTATATAAAGTGAGTTAATTATTATTAAAAGTATATTTGACAGTTGAAATATATATAAAAACTTTATACTAAACTTAATTTGTGTTTGTAAATCATTAAATATACTGTATTATTATAAGTATAATAAGAAAAATTTGAAATAGAAAGATAATAACCACTTTAAACTAATTTGTTGGATTGACTATATTCTATGAATAAACATTAAAAAAACGCAAGGAAATAAGGAAATGATTGAGTATTCTGAATACAACAATAAATACTTTTCGGAGAAAGATGCTCATTATTATTATGGCGATCCGCTAATGTATTATAAGGCGGACGGGACTAGACAATTTGGAAGTATAATAGAATTGCAGTCTCAAAAAGAAGTAGCTATAGAAGATATTACACCTCTAGTGCGTGGCTCAGAAGCTGATTCATTAGGAACTTTAAATATCGATAATTTTTTAATAAAAACAAGGGCTGTATCTAGCGATAGTACATCTCATAATTCTGGAACCTATACAGTAAATGATGGATGGGGAAATGTTGGAATAAATATTAATTCGAGTTATACAGATGGGGGTGTTGATATTGGGTAATAAATCTGTTGTAAAACGCAAGTCGTATATTACAATGTTAGTGTTTATATCCACGATAATTATACTTTTTTTAATAGTGAATATGAATGAAAATAGTAGCAAAATAAAGGTAAAAGGTGGAGAAGGATATGGTATGTTTGATAAAGCAACAAGAATAGAGATTATATTTAATGATAATGAATATATTGTATCCAATCCAGATGAAATTGAACAAATAATTCGTTTGTGCCGTCAAAACTGGGAGCCATCAAATACTCATATTACAAAGGAAGATTGTGATATGTGTGTTAAGTTTATTGGTACAGATACAGAGGTTTGGGTTGATACTGAAACATTATCATCATATATAGGGGAAAGTTTTGTACAAATGCCAGAAGATTTATTTAAAAAAATTAAAGAAGTAGTCTCGTTAAGTAATACACTTCGGCCTGGAAAATTTGTGTATAAATTAATGTTTCTCAAATTTTCCAGGCTGATATTTTAGATGAGGTATGTGTATGAAAAAAAATTTTTTACAATTTGTGCAATAGTGTTTCTAGGATTTACTGGATGTACGCATAGAGAGAGTGCGAATATAGATCTAACAACTTCATCTGTTGGAGTTATTGAAACAAGTGGTAATAGTAAAAAAAGTAGAATTTACTTTTATAATCAAAATTTAGAAAAAACAGCTACGCTTCCATTGGAATACGCTTCATTAGGAAGTATTTTTTATAATCCAGTAATTTATGAAGATGAACTATATTTGATTCCTCAAGGAAAAACTAATGTTAAGGATGAAAAAAAGGTTCTGAAAATTGAGTTGAAAAGTGGGAATCAAAAAATCTATGAAATCAATCAGTTGGCAATGAATAGTATTTGTGTTAATGATAAAAATATTTATACTTGCAATACGTTAAACGGTGATTCGTACATTAATAAATGTAGTAAAGAAAATAATCAAGTCGTAAGTGAGAAAATTGAAGGTGTTTATGTAAGCAAGCTATTGTGTAGTAAAGATATGTTATTTGCATTTGCTACTACAAAATACGGAAAAGAGATGAATTCTTACATTTACATTTATGATGCTGAAGAACTGAGTTTTGATGAGAAAATTGATATTACAAATTATGGAGGTACTCATTATAAAGCAATTCTTTTCGACAACAACATATTGTTTTCAAACTCAGTAGATTCTGGTGATCATCCATGTAATACCGTTTGCATATATTCGATAAATGACAAGACGATAGAAACAATTTCATTTGATCAATATTATCCACTAGATTTGGCCGTATGGGATAACATACTTATCGTTTCTCACTTTGACTTGGTAAAAAGAGAAGGTGGAAGTATATCTATATATAACTTAGAAACCAAAGAGTTAAATAATATAGAACTTGGACATGATGTAGAGCAAATGACGATTAATGAGAATGTTATCTATATTTTATCAGATAAAATAATTTATCAATATGAATTAAAAGATATGAATTTGTATCTAAAATGTAAGACTCAAATAAAAAAATCAAATGAAGAAAATTATCTTTCGGGGATTTTTTATATTAAACCTGAATCCATGAAGTTCACTCTTTAATAAGTCAAACCTGCCAAAGGTAAGTTGGTTTCATGATTGGAGTATACTTATATGACATTTTCGGTGCTAGTGCTGGGAACAAAAGCAGTCACCCAAAAGATGAAAGTAATAGTATTACCAACCAGAGAAATCTTATTATGGAATATATCAAATCTGACGCAGTTCTTTCAACTTATACTGTTAGAGAATATATTGATGATGGTATAAGCGGAACAAGGTTTGACAGAGAAGCATTTGAAGAAATGATGACACAGGTCAAAGAAGGCAATATACAAGTTATTATTACAAAAGATTATAGCCGTCTGGGTAGAGATTATCTGGAAGTTGGAAGATATCTGGAGTTTGTATTTCCGGTGCTAAAAGTAAGGTATATATCAGTAAATGATAATTATGACAGTAATAATTTTACAGGAGCAACAGGAGGAATGGAGGTTGCGGTAAAAAATGTTATAAATATGATGTATAGCAGAGACGCATCAAAAAAGGTACGAAGTGCAAGAACAACATTAGCAAAGGCTGGTAAGTTTATAGGACCGCAGGCTCCATATGGTTATAAGAGGTCTGAAAGTGATAAACAAAAGCTTGTTATTGATGAAGAACCTGCAGAGTTGTTGTCCAAAATGGAGACATTTGACTTGGATATTATTCGTCAGGTTGTAAAGCGTATCACAATGTATGATGACGGCAACATTCAATTTGAGTGGAATGTGGATGATTTTTTACAAGTTAAATGATATACTTTATACAAGAAAGCTTTCAAGAACTATCGTTTTTTGATAGTTCTTGAAAATAAATTTTTTTGGTCTTTACTTGACACAAGCAGAGGTGGACCATTGTAATGGGGTGGTCATATGAAGCTAAAGAACATATTAATAGTAGTGGACAATATCGAAGAGTCAATCCACTTCTATAACGAACTGTTTGGTCTTAATGTGATTTCGAGACAGGTGCTAAGTAATGACTGCTTAACAACACGCTAAAATTTATGCGTTGTTGATAAGCTGTCATTAAATAGAATGACCAGTGCCGTTTCAAATAATTTTTAAAGTGAATTGATTTCTTTCTCTAATTGGCGAACTGATTCCATAATAGTATTGAAGCTTGGAATATCGCCATATAACATTTCTTTCATGGCTTCATAATCACTGTTCAGGGCAGGAAAGCGGTATTCCGGTGGAATCAGCTTTAAGGTGCCGGGAGTTGCTTCTGGATACTTAGCCCATGCTCTTGGATAAAATTTCATTTTAAAATCAACGACCGTTTTCAGAAGATCTATTTGAGAAAAAGCAACATCTTTTACTGGGGTCTGAGCCATTCTATAGAGATCATAGTAATGTCTGGAATATCGTTGTGGCATATCCAGATGCTCCGGTCTGTTGGCTTCGTGATGAAGAATTGTTGCCTTTTCCCAAAAGGTACGCTCTGGTGAAACGGTAAGAATTTCAGTATTTTTTTGCTCGAAGATTTTTGGGTAGTATACAGCTGTATATGGTTCAATGCTTGCAAGCTTAGCAGGTGTCCAGGCTGCTAATGCTCCGATTTCCAGGCGGATTACCTGTAGGGTAGAAGGATTTGTGAACAGATTTGGATAAGCGAAAATAACAGTCTGTTTGTCATTCTCATCTATGTAAATATTAGCGTCACACCTCAGTTCTAATGACAGTTCCTTTTTTATGGTAGGACAGAACTGTTCTGCAAGAAAAATCTCAGCCCGGTTATTAGCTTCTTTATTAAATGCATCCTGTTTTGTATTGGATCGTTTTTCCCAGGGTTCCAGTTTTCCATAGCCCAGTACGCGCCAGTCAAGGATCAAATCAATGTCTTCTGAAAAACGGCTGATCAGATTAAACGCTTTTGAAAGGCTTGTTCCACCTTTAAAGGTGATGGAGTCCTTCCAAGGACAGCGGTGAAACAAATAATCCAGGGTAAAGCATACCCAGAAGTCTTTTTCTACAATAGCATCATTTAAGCCCATTTTATCAGCGGTATTTCGGAAGAGTTCTCTCCGGTCATCATCTGGCAGACATGCAATTTTTCTCATAGTGTATTGCCTCCGCATATTTGTCGTATTGTATCATAAACCCAGTCGGTGGATTCCGTTGCTTCTTTCAGACAAGCCTGTTTTTCTGAGAAAGAGAGTTTTGTTGAAAGAGTCTGGATAACTTCCGGGGTTACATTATTTTTCCCTAAGGTTTTCAATGCCTGAATTGTCAGACTTGTCATATAGGACAGACCGGTAACTTCTTTATTGGTTCGGTGTTTGAATTCAAGTTTTGTAGAATTCCATTCATAGGTTTTATAAGGTCCGTCACTAATATAGGACCAAACAGCTGTTACCTGAGTGGAAAGTCCAAGTAAATTAAGGGCAGTGTTTCCACATGGAGCGATGGTCCAATGATAACTGCGGGCTAATGCCTGTGCAACGGCAGCAGGATCAGCAGCTACATATTCATCGAGTAATTTACTGTATTTTGGTTTTTCATAAATTCCATTTATAATTCTGCGAAGAATATTATCCTTAACAAGGCGATATAATGCTGAACGAACCGTGTTGGTATCAGCGATATCCGCAAAATCAGAAGTGGAAAAAACTGAGCCATCTTCGGAAGCCAGGATTCGACTTTTAATTTCCTGCATATAGTTTTTTGACATATAAAAACCTCCTTTGCAACGAATATTATATATTATTCGTTGCATCTTTGCAATTACATATGGTTCATTATTTATATATTTGCAAGAAATAAAAAATTATTTAGTTGACTGAATACCTTTGTTACCGAAATACATTACATAAACTTTCAAGATCGTGTTGCAGTAAATTCAATAAATCAGTATTATATCTTTATGCATACAAAAATCCTTTAATGGAGCATTATGAGTGTGATGGCCAGATAAACATGTTCAGGTATCTGGATAAATAATCTCGTTTATTTGAAGAGGCTGGAAAAAATGCAAATATTTGCATATGCAATCCACCAGTCCGGTAGATGGTACACAGATGAAAATATCGACCGGATGCTTATGGAGAGACACCTTAACAAGAAAGCCAGACGAAGCTCACATAAGAATCATATCAAAGGACCGAAAAAGCGCACAGAGGAAGATGATGAGAGGTTTGCACAGTCGTTTGAGAAAATGATACTGATGGCAAAATCAAAGGAAGACTAAGGAACACAGGACGGTAATAATATTTGTATTTTGCCCCTCAATCCGCTATACTATAGCTAAGTATAGCGGATTGATACGTTTTGTGGAGGTTCATATGGTGAGTACTTTAAAACTGCCGGTAGGAATTGATAGTTTTGAAAAAATCAGAAGGAACAACTTTTATTATATTGACAAGACAAAGCTCATAGAGCAATTGGTTGAAACCGGTGGAGAGGTCACCCTTTTTACACGCCCGAGGCGTTTTGGAAAGACTCTCAATATGAGCATGCTAAAAAGTTTTTTTGAGGTTGGCACAGATGAGTCATTGTTTGATGGCTTATATATTTCAGGCAACAAAGAGCTTTGTGACAAATATATGGGAAAGTACCCGGTTATTTTTCTGTCACTCAAGAGTGCTGAGGGACGTTCATTTGATGATGCAAGATATATGATTACTGAGCTCATTGGGAGGGAAGCAGAAAAATTTAAGTTTCTGGAGCATAGTGAGGCTCTTTCAGAAAACGATAAGGACAGGTATAGGGCTATCATTTCGCTGTGTGATGGCAAATATACGATGGATGAGCAGCTTCTTGTATCAAGTCTGCAGAGTTTGTCGCAGTTATTGTTTATACACTATGGTCAGAAGGCTGTTATCCTTATAGACGAGTACGACGTCCCTTTGGATAAGGCATTCCAGAATGGTTACTATAAAGAGATGGTTTCACTTATCAGAGGACTCTTTGGAAAGGCACTCAAGACTAATGAGTTTCTGCAGTTTGCCGTACTCACAGGCTGTCTTCGTGTATCCAAGGAGAGTATTTTTACAGGTCTCAACAATTTTGAAATCAATTCCATTGTAGATATCGCGCATGATGAACAGTTTGGTTTTACTGATGATGAGGTCAGGAAGCTGCTTTTAGATTATGACAGGTCTGAGCGATACCCTGATGTAAAGGAGTGGTATGATGGCTATCATTTCGGTAATACCGACATTTATTGTCCGTGGGATGTAATCAATTTTGCCAAGAAGCTGGTTTGGGACCCATCAGCCAGGCCGAGTGCATTCTGGATTAACAGCAGTGGCAATGACATGGTGAAGCGCTTTGTGGACAAGGCGGACCAGACTACGAGAGATGAGATAGAAAAGCTCGTGGCTGGTGGTTTTGTTGAGAAACAGCTCCGCCTTGACTTGACCTATGATGAGATTGACAATACTATAGACAATCTGTGGAGTGTACTTTTTACAACAGGCTACCTGACTAAGGCTGGTGAGGTCAGGCTGCCTGACAGCGAGAGCTATGCCTACAAGCTGGTGATTCCAAATAAAGAGGTGCGTGAAGTGTTTGTTCTCCAGATTCAGGAGTGGTTCAAGGCTGTTGTCGCAAAAGATGATGATACCATGAAGCTTTTATCCAGAGCCATCCTTGATAAAGATGAGAAGCAGATTGCAAGACAGCTTAACATCGTGATGAGCCGCATGATAAGTATACTTGATACAAAGGCTTCTGATGATATGAAAGAGAACTTCTATCACGGTCTGCTCCTCGGCCTGCTTCGCGGAAGCAATCCGGGCTGGCTTATTAAGTCAAATCGTGAGTCGGGAGACGGTTTCAGTGATATTTTAATCAAGCCGGAGGATCCGGATGCAGGCATCGTTATTGAAGTGAAATATGCAAAAGAGATGAAAAACCTTGATGCAGCGTGTGAGGCGGCTATGACGCAGATTAAGGAGAAGAGATATGATGAGGCTCTGCGCGATGAGGGCAGGTGCGATATTTTAGCATATGGTATTGCTTTTTGCAGGAAGAGGTGCAGGGTTGTAGGAGAAAAAATAAATGATTAAAAACATAATATTTGATATAGGAAACGTGCTTGTCAGGTTCCAGCCGGACGAGGCAATGCGTGAGATTGGCATTGAAGAAAATAAAATAGCAGCTTTAGCCCATGCAACATATGAAAACCCTGTCTGGGTTGAGCTGGACCGTGGTGTAATTCCTGAGAACGAGATAATTGATGAGATGGTTAAGGTGGCTCCACAGTATGAGGCGGATATCAGGAGATTTTTCAAAGAGGGAAAGGCTTTTGTCGTAAAGGCATTCGACTATGCAGCAGACTGGATTAAGGAGTTAAAGAGCAGAGGCTATAAAGTGTATTTGTTATCGAATTATCCAAAGGACTACTTCGAGCTTCATACGCACAGTGAACTTAGTTTTGTGTCACTTGTTGACGGCAAAGTCATTTCAGCTATGGTTGGGATGATAAAGCCTGATGCCGGTATCTATCAGTGTCTGTTTGACAAATATAATCTGAATCCGGAAGAATGTGTGTTCATAGATGACAGACTGGAGAATATCGAGGGTGGCAGAAAGCTTGGCATGGAGGGAATAGTGTTTACAGACTATGAGACCGGAAAGAAAAAGCTGGAGAGGATGCTGTCTGAGAAATAAAACAGTATTGTAAAGGAGTAAGGTTAAAATGAAGATGTTTAGCCACAGCTTACCAGTCTGTGCACGTCAACTATTGAAAGCACCGTATACCGAACGGTACGTACGGTGCTGTGAGAGGACGGTGGTTAATCACAGCCTCCTACTCGATTAGTTATCCAACAACCATTTCCAAATAGGAATTACCTCAATATTGATCCCATCGCAATCAATCACCGCCTCTTCGCTATTAGTAATGAGAATACATTTGGCGTTGGGGATAAAATTATTTAGCTTCACAAAGGCTCTGGTTTCACGTTCTCTTGTATCTATGTTATCCAGAACCTGCATACTGACCTGAATAGCAAGATTGTCTAATGGTATATAAAAGTCAATTTCTACATTATTCTCAAAGAAATAGACATTTTCGGTACCATAACGTCGTATCAGTTCGATTGCAACAAGATTTTCCAGCTGAGCAGATTTGCAGTCTAGCAGCATAAGTCCTAGAAGTCCGGTATCCATAAAGTAATACTTAGGAGAAGTCTCTTTTTCTACAAGTTTGGCGGCATAGTTTTGCAGAGTAAAGAGCAGGTAGGAGTCTGTCATATAGCTGACATAGTTTATTACGGTTTGTTTACCGATAGACATTCCACTACTTTTTAATATATTAGTCAGTCGGTTATACGATAAAGGTTTTGTGACAGATTCTGCAATTTTCTTTAGGATTAGCCTTATTGCAAAATCATTGGTGATTTTATTTCTGGTTATAATATCACCGAGATACACAGTTTGATAGATGCTGTTTAAAAAAGCTCGTTTATTTCTTATCTCAACTAATTCTGGAAATGCTCCATAGGTTACATATTTGTTATATTGATTTTGGACATCTGCCCTGTCTTTGGTGCTAATAACATCCAGGTAATTCTTTGTCATATTATTTGCAATAAGATATTCAGAGAAAGAATATGGATAAATATTCATAATAACAAAACGCCCGCCTAAAGTGGAAGCTATTTCGCTGCTTAGCATTTTACTATTACTGCCGGTAATATTGATTCGATACTTCATATCTGCAATTCTGCGAACGAACTTCTCCCATCCGTTAATATTTTGAATCTCGTCTAAAAATAAATATGGCTTGATATCAGTTTCGGATATTTCTAATCCAATTTCTAAAATGAGATTTAAATCTTCAGCAGTCATTTCCAAAAGACGCTCATCTTCAAAATTTACATAAATAATTTGGGATAGGGGAATTCCATCGGCTTCTAATTGTTTTATTTGTTGATACATCATATATGACTTTCCGGTTCTTCTGATACCAACAAAGCAATAGTTGACATTGGCTTCTAGAAAATATTGTCTTGTTATTAATGGATTGTTGAGATAAATATCTTTTTGATCAATCATGATTTGTTTTAAAGTATCTCGATTCATAATATATGTCACCTCTTTCTATATGAGATAATTATATATCAATATTGTCTTGTACACAAGACATTATTATAAACAAGTTGTCTTATTCAATGCGTATAGAGATATAGATAGTATATGCGTATTGATGGGTATTATAACAGGGAGCCGATTGGCTTGCCAGATAATCCGGAAGAAGGGTGATGCTTGTTACCATTATCACCAATATTATTGATGGAGCATTAACAAGCATTTGGCTGTTAAATGATAGGATTATGAATAGTGGATTTTTTGATGGTATTGAGCAGTTACTTGGAACGGATGCAGAAGGTATTTCACATGTTTTTATACACTTTAATAAGGTATTTCTATCAATCATCATTTTGGCATTAACAATTAATTGCATTGAGACAGTCGTGAAAGCAGTAAAATACAGTCGACAATAAAATAATTATAGATGAATCAATCTCCATTTACAAAAATGCTACAATGCATATGATTTTATTATTGCAACGTATTCCTTACATCACCTGACAGATGATGTGAAAATTCAATTTATTCAATTATTAAAAACATTATTAAAAGAGGGTGGTTGTATTCTGATCGGAGATGTAGCATTTCAAACAAGATCAGATTTAGAAAAATGTCATAAGGAAAACAAGGATGGATAGGATGAGGATGAAATCTATTTTGTGGTAGATGAGTTAAAGAAAGCATTTCCTAAATTTGAATTTACTCAGGTATCTTATTGTACGGGGTTACTGGTGATAAAGAAGTAAATACAAACCTGCAAGACAGTGTTCTTTTTGAACACCTGAAATAAAAACAGAGGTCAGTATGCGGTTAGGAAAGTAAATTTTGGAAGAAATTGGAGTAGATTTTGCAGTAGGTACGAGATATAATAAAGGAAAGAGAAATGGGAAAGGAGTTGATATACATGGGTATTGCAGAATTAACAGCAAAGATAGAAAGTCTGTCAGCAGAAGACTATAATATGGTAATTATGCTTGTTAACAAATTATCTGAAAAGCCAGAAAACAATGGACTGAAAAGATTAAGCGAGAACGAGTTAGTAGAAGAACTTTCCGCATCAATCAGAAAAAGTGACACTGGAGCAACGAAGTCAGCAAGAGCAGTTTCAAAGAGCATGAGGGAGAAGTATGCAGTTTAATGTAGAACTTTCAGAGTTGGCAGAAAAGCAATATGATATTATTCTGTCATATATATCCAATGTATTAAAAAATCCGCAGGCTTTAGAAAATGTTATGGATGACTTTGATGATACAGTTGGAAAATTAGAAAAAATGGCTGATACATTTAATTATTGTAAAAGTGATAGATTAAGAGAATTGGGGTTGCGAAAAATAAGTTTTGCAAAGCATAGATATTTATTGGTTTATAGAGTGGCTGGAAATAGGGTCATCATAGAAGGTATATATCACGAATTACAAGATTATGAAAATTCAATCATGTAAATTAGGGAGGACAGTGTTGAGAGGACACTGTCCTTTTTGTATTATCTACACTATCGCTAATCCCATATCAAAATCCTTGGCTATTCCCATCACTGACACCACATTTTTTCAGCGTTATTGTATTAAATGTAAGGAGGACATGAATTGTGATGACACCCTATAATATAGGGCATAATATGCAAAACTTAAAACGCAAAGGATAAACTTGTTGACATGATGTGTGATACACAGTATACTATGTTAAACACATAGTGTGCGACACACAATACAGTGCAATAAACACAGTGAATTTAAATAAAGGATACTAGGGAGGAGATTGGATGAATTGTGATGAAATTGTTTCAGGATTAATTTTAGAATTCAGACGGGGCACACTCATCATGGTAGTGTTAGCACAACTAAATAAACCAATGTATGGATATTCATTGGTAAAGGAATTAGAAGGAAAAGGTATTTCAATAGAAGGCAATACATTATATCCTCTGCTGAGAAGACTAGAGAGTCAAGGTCTGCTAAAAAGTGAATGGGAAACTGAGGCAACGAAGCCAAGAAAATATTATATCATCACAGAAGATGGGAAGCTGGTTTATAAAAAAATTAAAGAACACTGGAAAAAATTTTCACAGTCAATCAATGTTTTAATGGAGGAAGAATAAATGGTAAAAAATGATTTGATCGACAGATACATTTATGCAGTTACAAAACATATGAAATCCGCCATGAAAAAAGACGTGGCGGCGGAATTAGAGACGATCATACAAGATATGTTGGAGGAACGATGTGAGGATGTTACTCCAACGGAGCGTGATATCAAAGTTGTTCTAACGGAACTGGGAACCCCGAATGAGTTAGCTTCGAAATATAAAGGTGAAACACAGGATTGTTTGATTGGACAGCCGTATTACAGTTTATATGTGTATGTATTGAAAATTGTGACAGTGTGCATCAGTGGAGGAATGTTACTTGCCCAAATTATGGCAGCATTAACATCGCATACAATCTGGTATATAGCTATCTATAGAACCATCGGTGGGATTTTTGGCGGTATATTGACAGGATTTGCATTTGTGACATTATTATTTGCATTCTTTTATAAAAAAGGAATTAAGGTGGATGGGTTAAATGATGGAATAGATAATTTGCCTCCTGTTCCACAAAAGTCTAATAGGATTTCAAAAGTAGATGCGATTGTAGGAATTGTTTTTTCGGTTATCTTCACTCTTGTATTTCTTGTATGCCCACAGATTTTATGCATTGCATTTGTAAAAAATGGGGTAGTTGTGTATGAACCACTTTTTAATTTAGAATATATCAGACAAACATGGTATTTCATTCTTGTATTTGGAATTTTGGGTGTTACAAGGGACAGTGTGAGACTTATTGATGGCAGCTATACCAAAAGGGTGATGCTTGTTACCATTATCACCAATATTATTGATGGAGTATTAACAATCATTTGGCTGTTAAATGATAGGATTATGAATAGTGGATTTTTTGATGGTATTGAGCAGTTACTTGGAACGGATGCAGAAGGTATTTCACATGTTTTTATACACTTTAATAAGGTATTTCTATCAATCATCATTTTGGCATTAACAATTAATTGCATTGAGACAGTCGTGAAAGCAGTAAAATACAGTCGACAATAAAATAATTATAGATGAATCAATCTCCATTTACAAAAATGCTACAATGCATATGATTTTATTATTGCAACGTATTCCTTACATCACCTGACAGATGATGTGAAAATTCAATTTATTCAATTATTAAAAACATTATTAAAAGAGGGTGGTTGTATTCTGATCGGAGATGTAGCATTTCAAACAAGATCAGATTTAGAAAAATGTCATAAGGAAAACAAGGATGGATGTTTTTTTGGAAGAAGTATATGTCAGACAATAAAGAAAATTGATAAAATTATGTTTTATAAAGATGAATTGTGTTGACACCCTATAATATAGGGTGTAATATGGTTAAAAAGAGAAGGGAAAATTACAAATGACAAGAACTTTTATAGAGGTTCCGTTGTTTTCAAAAAGATGGAAAGAGATTGGATTAGGTGAGGATGAATTACGAGCACTTCAGATAATGTTACTTAAAGATCCTGTGTCAGGACCTATAATGGAAGGAACTGGTGGAATTCGCAAGGTCAGATTTCCTCTCCAAAATAGAGGTAAAAGTGGTAGCGTACGAGTTTGTTATACTGATTTTGCGGAGTATGAAGTAATATATCTGATTACAGCATTCAAAAAAAAGAGTCAGGAAAATCTTACAGAGGAAGAAAAAAGCGTTTTAAAGAAATTAGTTAAATCGTTGAGAGAGGAAGCTGCTAAAAATAGGAGGTGATTTTTCTATGAGTTCATTATTTGAGGATTTAAAAGAAGGACTCGAGGAAGCTATAGCTTATGAGAAAGGATATGGAGCGGGTAGAGTAAAAACATATATGATTTTGCCGGTCAAAGAGTATAGTGGAAAAGAAATACGTGATATTAGGACAAAGGCGGGGATGACTCAAAGTGTATTTGCTTCATATATGGGAGTTTCGATTAAAACAGTGGAAGCATGGGAAGGCGGTAGAACACATCCAACAGGACCGGTGTTCAGGCTTTTAGATATTCTTTCTAAAAACGAAGAAATGGAATATATTGTTGCTAAATGAGCATAGAAATGGGCAGTAGATTATCTGTCCGTTTTTTATAACATTACATGCAGTAGAATTCTTTTATTATGGCATAATTTGATGTTTGGCATAATTATTCTTGTATGGGGATTGTTATTCTTTTTTGGATGTTTTTCGGATGTGTATTGGATGGTTTTAGTGATTATAATTGTTATACACACAATCAGAGAGTAACGCAAAAGTTCAGAAATGTATATGATTTTTCATTTATAAGAAGGTAGTTTCATGTTTATTAGAGTACAAACTTCAAGCTTGCAAGGTTGAATCCTTTTGTCCATTATATTTAGTTGGAAATGAGAAACAGAATGAGAAAAATAGTAGCAGCTACAGAAGAAAATAAAGAA
>ERZ827522.2019-NODE-2019-length-15100-cov-5.494516_pt1 | contig 15100 bp, 9 predicted proteins | sample MGYA00519580_ERZ827522 | MGnify/ENA primary metagenome ERZ827522 (study PRJEB31778, sample SAMEA3449340) | human gut metagenome | biome: human gut; feature: human-associated habitat; material: faeces | place: United Kingdom | collected 2010/2012 ... | reverse complement strand
AAAGGGCTGTAATTTTGCTATAATCAGTCATGTGCATAACCTCCTGTGCGTCCATGTATGTGTCATTTACACTTAAAATTATGCACTCCAGACGAAGAACAAATACCTCCGCCGAATGCTGGATAAGGTCTCCGAGGAGGTGGGCGCCGGCTACTCCCTTGCCCAGAGCTTCGAGAACAACGCCCCCTACCTGCCCAAAACCTTTACCGAGACGCTGCGCGCCGGCGAGCAGTCCGGCACGCTGGAGAGCTGCTTCCAGCGTCTGCATGCCTACTACGACCGTTCCGCCAAGACCAAGGCCAAGATCGTCAGCACCCTGACGTACCCCGTGATGGTCATCATCGTGGCCATCGTCGTCTTTGTCATCATCATCGCCGTGGCGGTCCCCGCGTTCACGGACGCCTTCACGGACCTGGGCTCCGGCAGCCTTCCCGGCGTCACCAGAGCCCTGATGGCCGTCAGCGCCTTCTTCACCAAGTGGTGGTGGCTGGTGCTGGGCGTTCTGGCCCTGCTGGTCATCGCCTACCTGACCTTCCGCCGCACGGAGCGCGGCCGCGCCGCGCTGGCCGCCTGGAGCCTGACGCGCGCCCCGCTGCGCCGCATACACTCCATGAACGCCGCCGCCCAGTTCGCCCACAGCATGGCCACCCTGCTGGCGGCAGGTCTGCCGCTGCCCCGGGCGCTGGAGGTCACCGCCAACGTCGTGAGCAACTACACCTTCTCCCTGGCGGTCCGCCAGGTCCGGCAGGACGTGGAGCGCGGCCGTCCCATGGCTGAGAGCATGGCCGGCATCGAATGCTTCCCCGCCATGCTCACTGAGATGGTGGGCGTAGGCGAGCGCTCCGGCGCACTGGAGGAGACGCTGGACGTGATCGGCGGCTACTACGACAACGAGGTGTCCGTCACCACCGCCCGGCTGCTGGCCGTGCTGGAGCCGGCCATCACCATTGCCCTGGCCGTGCTGGTGGTCATACTGCTGCTGGCGGTCTACCTGCCCATGTTCACCCTGTACGGCGGCATATAACCAAGGTATCATTTCCGCGCGCAACGCCGCGGGACGATATAGAACTACAAACAGAAAAGGAGAAACTACCCATGCTGAAAAAACTCAATAACAAAAAGGGCTTCACCCTGATGGAGATGCTGATCGTTGTCGCCATCATCGCTGTTCTGGTGGCTATCGCCATTCCCGTATTCAACGGCGCTCTGACCAAATCCAAGGAGGCCGCTGACGTCGCCAATATCCGCGCTCTGTACGCCGAGTGGCAGGTCGGTATCCTGACTGAGAACAAGACCATTCCCGCTGACAAGGATAAGTTCCTTGCCGGTCCTGACAACAACGGCACAACTGAATTCACTTTCAATTACGCTGATACAAAGCTCACGTACACTAATGGCAAAATTGAGTACGCAGCTACCAAGCTGACTGATGCAAACGGTTCCAAGACCTACACTTGGACTCTGGGTCAAGAAAACAGCTAAATGATCCCCCGCCCCGGCTGTGCCGGGGCGGGGACACCCGCAACGACACAAAGGAGCCTGTTCCCATGCTGTACACTGCCCCCGCCATCACCATATACAGCTGCTTCATCGCCGCCCTGCTGGGCGCCTGCATGGGCAGCTTTCTCAACTGCGCCGCCTGGCGCATCGTCCATGGCGAGAGCGTCCTCCGGGGCCGCTCCCACTGCGACGTCTGCGGCCATGTGCTGGCGCCCCGCGACCTGGTGCCGGTGTTCAGCTATGTGTTCAGCCATGGCCGCTGCCGTTACTGCGGCGCGAAGCTCTCCCCCCGCCACGCGGTGGGTGAAGCGGTGGCCGCGCTGGTGTTCGTGTCGCTGCTGCTGCGCTATGATATCTCCCTCCGGACCCTCGAAGCCTGGGCCGTGGCCTGCCTGCTGCTGGCCTGCGCCTTCGCGGACCTGGAGGGGTACATCATCCCCGACCGCTTTATCGTGGTCGGCGTTGTGCTTTTTATCGTCACTCTGTTTTTTGTCCCGGACCCGGGCAAACGGGCGCTGGACGGCCTCATCGGCGGCGTCGCCGTGGGCGGCGGCGTCCTGCTGCTGGCGCTGCTGATGGAGAAGCTGCTCCGCCGCGACGCCATGGGCGGCGGCGATATCAAGCTGCTGTTTCTCACAGGGCTGTTTCTGGGCTGGCAGAAAAATCTGCTGTGCCTGCTGCTGGCCTGCGTCGTCGGCATCCTATGGGGCCTTGTCCGCGCCAAGCGCGGACAGCAGGGCCTTCCCTGGGGCCCCGGCATCGCGCTGGCCGCCTGGTGCGCCGCCCTGTTCGGCCAGAACCTTATCGACTGGTACCTGTCATTGCTGTAACGCTTACCATCGATCGACAAGGGCAAACACGCCTGCCAACGTGTCTTTCCGTTGCTTTTTGCCCTTTTCGCCTTGGCGGGCGTCAGCCTCGCTCCAAAGGAACGTCGCTCGGCAGCATTGGCGAGAATATGCCGACTCCGCCCGCCTGCGTCTCAAAAACTAAAAATCATTCGAAAATACATCGCCGGCAGGTGCGGAGCAGTTTTGCCGGAGCAGAAATGGGTCCAGACAAGAAAAGACCCGCAGAGAATACTTGCCGTATTGTCAAGGGGCTTGACGCAGTATGGGCACATTTCTGCCCGCCAAAACCGTGTCTGCCCTTGTCGATCGATGGTATCGGAAAGCGAGGATCCCCTTATGAAAAAAATCGTTGGCATTGATATCGGCGGCAGCAGCGTCAAGCTGGCCTACTTCGCCGGCAGTACGCTGAAAAAGGCCGCCATGGCCCCCCTGCCGGACAACATGGTGGCTGACGGCAGGATCTTGTCCATGGACGCCATGGCGGACTTCCTCCGCCAGGCCGCCCGGGACAACGGCATTCCCCTGACCAACGCCGCCGTGGTCCTGCCCTCCACCGAGGTCTTTACCCGCGAGCTGACCATGCCCGCCATGACGGAGCAGCAGCTGCGCTACAACCTGCCCTACGAGTTCCGCGACTTCCTTACGGACGAGAAAAGCAAGTACTACTTTGACTACTCCATGCGCGACATTCTCCGCGACCAGGACGGCTATCCCACCGAGATGACGCTGCTGGCCTGCGCCATGCTCAAGGAGACGGCGGAGCGCTACCGCGCCATGATGCGCCGCGCCGGCTTCAAGCTGCAGGTCCTCACCCCCAGCGAGTGCGCCTACGCCGGCGTGCTGGCGGCCTACTACCGCCGCACCGGCCTGCCCCAGCGGGATATGTGCATCGTCAACCTGGGCTACACCGCCGCCTATCTCTACATCTACCGCGGTGCCTTCTTCGAAAGCCGCCGGGAGATCGACCTGGGCCTGAACCGTCTGGAGCAGCTGGTAGCGGAGCACTGCGGCGTGGATATCCATGTGGCCCACAGCTATGTGCTGCAAAACTACAACGACGTGCTCTCCTCCGACTATGCCCGATCGTTTTACGCCCGCATCGCCGTGGAGGTGATGAAGGCCGTCAACTTCTTCAACTACAACAACCGGCAGCAGGAGCTCGCCGACCTGTGCCTGTGCAGCGGCGGCTGCAATATTGGCCCCCTGCGTCAGGCGCTGGCCGAGACCACGCACCTGCACCTGCACACCGCCCAGGAGCTGCTGGGCGACGATGTGGCCCTGGATGAGCCGTGGATGTATCTCCGCGCCATCGGCGGCGTGGACGAGGGACTGAGAGGAGGTCTGCAATGATCGCGGAAAAGAACGGTATCACCGTGGATACGCGCACTGCCGCGCCCGCGCGGAAAATGATAAAGTGCCCCCAGAAGACCGGCATCAACCTGAACCTGCAGGAGGACCGCCAGCGTGACCGCCGGACCCTGCTCATCGGTATTCTGGCCATTGCGGCGCTGGTAACCGTTGTGGTCAACTTCGGCGTGCTCCAGCAGTATCGCCGTCTGGACAAGGCCCAGGCCGCCTATGACCGCGTCCACACCCAGTATGTGAGCGCCCAGGAGGCCCTGTCCGACTATGACCGCGTCCTGCTGGAATACCGCACCTACTCCATGGACTGGATGACCGCCGCCGGCAGCGAGGACATCCCCGCCGCCGTGGACCGTCAGGCTGCCCTGGACCTGCTGGAGCAGGAGATGCTCAGCCATGGCTCCCTCACGGCGCTCCAGATCACCCAAAACACCATGAACGTGGATATGTCCGGCATGACCCTGGACCAGATCTCCGCCATGTTCGCCCGCCTGCGCCTCTCCCCCATCGTGGACAGCGTCTCCCTCAGCGTCGCCTCCACGGAGGCGGGCAAGGCCGCCACCATCATGGATTTCACCGTCCGCATCGAACTGCGCCAGCCGGAGGAGGTGTCTCAATGAACCGCGAGCTTACCAAGCGGGAAAAGACCCTGCTGCTGGTCCTGGTGGTGCTGGTGCTGGTCCTGGGCTACTGCAAGCTGTTTCTGGAGCCCATCGACCGCCAGATAACCTCCCTCCGCACCAACACCGACATCGAGCAGGCCGAGCTGGACACCGACCGTGTCCGTCTGGCCCAGCTGGAGCAGATGCAGCAGGCCATTGCCGCCATCAAGGCCTCCGGCCAGGAGCGTGCCCTGCCCCAGTACGACAACGACCAGGCCCTGATGACCGAGCTGGACAAGCTCATGGCCGCCACCCTGCAATACGAGGTGGACTGCACCGAGGGCACCACCCAGGAGGGCTATCTCGTTCTGCGCCCCGTGACGCTGACCTACCAGACCGCTTCCTACGCCCAGTCCCGCCAGATCATCGACGCGCTGAGCGCCAGCGCCAATGTCAACTTCCTCTCCAATGTGGACGTGCAGTATGACGCCGACAAAGCACAGTACAAAACCGTGCTTCACCTCATCTTTTTCGAGCTGATGCCCTGACTGCGTCCCCACCATTTTTACGCCCGCGTCCCTTTGCGGGGCAGCGTATCGATTGTGTTATGCAAAAAAAGCTCTCAAAACAGAATAATTCCGGCTTTACGCTGTCCGAAGTCCTCATCGCGGTCGCCATTCTGATCGTGCTGATGGGCCTGGCCATGATCCCCATCACCCGCCATCAGCGCGACCTGCGCCAGACGGAGCTGGACGCCAAGGCGGAGATCGTCTACCACGCGGCCCAGAACAAATTGTCCGAGCTGCTGGCCAATGGCCGCATTTCCGACTGCTATGCGGAGGATCTGCAGCCCCTGAACAACACACCGCTGGACGCCGCCGAGAGGAAAACCTCCCTGCACTATGTGACCTCCGCCGCCAAGACCGGCGAAGGCTCCGCCGCCGCGGCCATCCTGCCGAAGGATCAGGTGGACCGCCAGCTGTGGGACAACCATTGGGTGATCGAGCTCGACCCCACCAGCGGCAGCGTCTACGCCGTGTTTTACAGTGAAAAACCCCTGACCTACGACTTTGACAGCTTCAATCCCCTGCGGTTCCGTGATGGCCGGCTGAGCGCCGGCGCCACCGTTGGCTATTACGGCGGCGACAGTGTGCAGTCCGAGATCACCGGCAAGCTGACGCCCCATATGGAGATCATCAACAAAGAGCAGCTTCTTCTGCGCGTCACCTGCGACACGCCTATGGAGCCGCTGCACTTCTATGTGACCGTCTCCGACGGCGTCCACAGCACCTCCCGCATCGAGCTGACCGGCAGCGAGGTCAAGACCGACTATCTCACCTACACCGCCACCATGGTCCTGGACTCTCTGACGGACGGTATGCGCTTCGGCCAGCAGGCCCGCTTCAAAAGCAAAAATCTGACCCCCGGCGCGGACCTGACCATCACCGTGGAGGTGACGTGTGAGAACCGTCTGGTGGACTCCGCCTCCGGCACGCTGACCGCCAACAGCCTGTTTGCCGAGGTTCGCGGCGGCGACACCGCCGTTGTTACCTACGCCCGCCACCTGCAAAATCTGGACACGGCCTCCCGCTTGCCCGACAGCATCACTCGCGCCGTGCAGGAGCAGGATATCCAATTTGTCAACGAAAACACCGACGACGGCTGGGACCGTCTGTACGGCTCCCGCACGTTCACGCCCATCACCAACAGCCGCCTGACCTACTGCGAGAGCAAGGCCACCGTGAACGGTCAGGTCTACCACCCGGTCATTTACGGTCTGACCGTGAACACCACCGGCGACGGCGGTCTTTTTGCCGCCTTCTCCGGCACGCTGAAAAACCTGCGCCTTTGCGGCGCCGACATCACCGCCTCCGGCAATGCCGGCGGCCTGGCCGGCCGTCTCAGCGGCAAGACCGAGATCCTCGACTGTCAGGTGTACCTCAGTCCCACCCGCGACAAACTCAGCACCAAGACCGAACAGGACATCTGGCTCCGCGGCAGCACGGCGGGCGGTCTGGCAGGCCGCTGCGACGGCACGCTGACCATCCGCCGCAGCTTCGCGGCTACCGTGATTCAGGGCGTCCGCTATGCCGGCGGCCTGGTGGGCAATACGGACAGTGCTGCTCTGACTGTGGACCATTCCTACGCGGACTGCTACCTGTATGCCGCCGCCAATAACGGCGTCGCCGGCGGCCTGATAGGCGCCTGCAACGGCACCGCCAATATCGCCCTGTCCAACTGCTACGCCGCCGGCTTCCAGAGCGCCGGCACCACCGCCGGTCTCTCCGGCGGCGAGCTCTCCGGCGGCGACAGCCTCAAGGCCTGTTACAGTACCTGCGTCCGCCTGGGCACCGACATGAAGCTGACCTACTCCACCGTCAAGCCCCCCGCTGCCGGCACGGCTCCCGCCGACATAGACGCTGTCTATTACCTGTTCCCCGGCCGGAACGATCTGTCCGGCACCAGCTTCGTCAATTACGCCGAATGGAGCGGTCAGAACCGCGCAGAGGGCGTAAAGGTCCTGGGCACCGCCTTTACCGCGGAGACAAGCGACACCGTGGCCTACAACCTCATGGACAACATGGGCCTGAGCACCTACTCCTACCCCCGGCTCACCGGTCTGTCCCACTACGGCGACTGGCAGGCGGATTTCGAGTCCGGCGCGCTGGCCTACTATGAAAAATACAGCGACGGCACCTACGGCTTTCTGGGTGCCAACCGCTCCACCCTCCGTTCCGGCGGCACCGTCGTGGACGACGGCTACGGCATGGTCTACCGCACCCAGCCTACGGATGCCATCACCGTCGCCTATACCCTGGGCGGTATAGAAAATACTGACACGCTTTGGCATACTGAGGATATCGGCGGCGGCTACTGGCTGGTACGCCTGCCCGATGCGCTGGTCTATACCAGTGAGGTGTCCCCCGCCTTCTACCGTCAGGTGACGGTGGATGACATCTCCTACTTTTTCAATCCCCACTTCGCCTGCCGCGTGATCCAGAGCGCCGCCCTGCCCAGCGCCCCGGCGGAGGTTGGCATCCGCACGGCCCGTCATCTGCACGACCTGAGCCTGTATTACGATACCTACCGTACCCTGCTGGACAAGACAGCCGTCTTCCAGCAGGAGCGCCCCATCGACTACAACAGCTACGCCCGTCTCACGGTGCACACGCAGCCGCCTATCGGTGCCGCGGACGGCAAGCCTTTCATCCACACCTACGACGGCGGCGGCTATACCATCGCAGCGCCCTCCTTTACCGGCGCCGTCAACACCGACGGCACCAGCTATGTCGGTATGTTCGGTCTGAACCGGGGCACCCTGCGCAATATCATACTGCTCACCGCCAATAAGGATCGTACCGTTTCTCTGGAAGGTCAGCTCTCTCTGCAAACCGCCTGCATCGGCGCCCTGACCGGCTGCAACGAGGGCACGGTCTACAACTGCGCCGCCGCGGGCTTCTCCGTGAACGGCGACGCCCGTCACGGCAGTATCCTGTATCTGGGCGGCCTGGTGGGACGCAACAGCGGTACGGTCCGCGCCTCCGGCGTCAGCGCACCGAGCCTTTTCGCCAATAGCCTGTACGCCACGCTCTGCGCCGGCGGCTTCGCGGGCGGCAACAGCGGCGTTGTCCAGCAGTGCTACGCCATGGCCGACATTGAGATCGGCACGATCAACGGCGGCGGCGTGACGCTGGGCGGCTTTGCCGGCAGCAACACCGGCTCCCTCCGCGCCAGCTACTGCGCCACAGCCATGACTTCACCCAATGCGGATATTCACGGCTTTGCCCCCACTGCCGGCGGCGTATCCGGCTGCTGCTACCTCAACGGCGGCACATACCGCTTTGTAGACAGCGTTCACCTATACCAGTACACGGACAGATCCGGCGCAGCCCCGGTGAACGAGCCGGCCCTGCGCGGCATGGCCACCCGGCTGGGCGGCTTTGGCGCCGTCTCCGCCGCCAATACCTTCCAGCACGATAAGACCCTGGACTCCGCCGGCAAGGCCTACCCCTATCCCGGCATCGTCGCCGGCCACGACGGCAGCCGCGTCCATTACGGCGACTGGGTGACCCCTGCCGATATGGGCGTTCTGGGCCTGCTGTACTGGGAATATGAGTCCAAGCCCACCGGCAGCGGCTACTATTTCTCCTCGATCGGTGTCGAGGACGGCGAATACAAGACCAACAGCAGTCTCTGTGTCTCCCATGACGACGGCGGCACCGTCACCGCTTACGGCTACGGTTACTATTGGTCCGCCGGCAGCACCACCGAGCCTGTGCTCTCCACCGGCATCACCATGACCGGCACTCGCTATACCGCGGCGGCCGATGACCTGCACCGGCAGATGCCGGAATTCAATTTCGTCACCTACAAGACCTCCGATGACGGTCTGCACCTGACCAGCGGCACCCAGGCCAACGATGCCTGGACGCTGACCCACGAGGACGCCGCGCTGACCTACACCGTCAGCCCCTTCTTTGCCGATGCCTTCGCCCTGTCCTCCAGCAATGCGCCGGGAACGGCCTCCAAGCCCTACCAGGTACGCTCCATAGAGCAGCTGCAATACATTAACTGGAGCTATATCGACAGTCAGGGCAGCACGACGCGCGATGTCACAGGCAGTAATAGTGACTACAAGTATTATCCCTATCTGCAATACACCAACCGCCGCGACAATGCGCTGCAGACAAAGGCGATGGCGCTGGCCGGCGACAGCACCGGCGGCCCCCGTCCTATCCTCACCTGGCAGCAGACCCACGACCTCAACGGTGCAGGACACGGCACCGCCGCCGACGGCACGGCCGCAAACTATGACTTCCACCCCATTGCCGGTGCGGTGAACAACGGCCAGTTGAACAGGAGCAATGAAACCTATGATCTGACGCTGTACAACTGGTTCGGCGGTATCTACGACGGCGGCAACTACTACATCAAGAATGTGAACATCACCTCCCATTGCTACAACGTGGGTCTGTTCGGTACCACCGCCGGCGCGGAGATCAAAAACATCGTGCTCTACAGCGACAACGACGCCGTTATCCAGCGCAAGACCGACGCCACCCCCGCCTCCGGTGCCACCGGGCCGGAGAATTACGCCACCTCCTACGCCCTGGGCGGTCTGGTAGGCATCGCCTACGACTATGATGAAAACCTGAAGGACAAGACGAAGGTCAGCACCATCAGCAACTGCGCTATCGCCGGCTACACCGTGACCGACAACAGCAAAAACCGGCAGTTCTTGGGCGAAGCCGCCATCGGCGGGCTGGTGGGCGTATCCAGCGCCAATCTGAACAGGTGCTCCGCCGTGGTCAAGCTGAATATCAACTGTACCCACCGCTACGCCAGTGAAGGCGCCATGAACAAGGCCCAGTGGGGCAACTATGTCCGCGTGGGCGGCCTGGTGGGCGGCGTCCGCTATGATGTGTCGGACTGCTACACCGGCGGCAGCATCACCGTCGCCAACGATCTGCTGAACGAGCGCATCCTCACCGGCAACAGCTCCAACACCGCCTTCGTGGATCGCTATGAGTCGACGCCTAAGGCCGTCAAAATGACCCAGGGCGGCGCGGAGGCCGGCCCGGACACCTACGTGTACATCGGCGGCATCGGCGGCAGCGGCTTCTCCGCCACCTTCTCCAACTTCTCCGGCAGCAAGGACGGCCAGCCCACCTACAACAACTGCTACACCTACGTGACCTTCCCTGCCATGGAGGGCACCATCACCGGCATCTCCCTCATCGGCAGCATCGCCGACCGCGCCGGTGTGAGCGGCGGCACCGCCCGGCTGACCATCAACAACTGCTACTACCTGGACAGCAGCGCCGCGATCTCCTTCAACAGCCTCCCCACCTTCTACGGCAAGTCTACCCAGTCCAATGGACAGTACACCTACTACTCCCTGGCCACCCTGCTGAACACCGATGCCGCGCGGATGTATATGCTCCGTGGCGATCTGAGCTATCTGTCCAAGTACACCTGGAACACCGGCAGCAGCCCCTACAACATCAACGGCCTGAGGGCCCTGAGCTACGAGCAGATGTCCGGCCGTGCGGACATCGACGGAAAGCGCTTCACCGCGCTGCTGAACGGCGGCAGCGACAACGGCAGCTTCCACTGGGTCACCACAGAGGAAAACGGCCAGTCGGCCCACGGCAAATACAGCTTCCCCGGCAGTGCGGCAGCCCTCCGCGGACAGGACTACCCCTTCCCCACCGTATTGACCCAGGGCACCGCCTGCCTGCACTACGGCGAATGGCCCACCCGCGGCCTGTACTGGAGCAGCGGCGTCCTTTCACTGGACCGTATCACCACCCCCAGCGTCACACTGTCGCTGCACTTCACCCAGGACACCGACGCTGACGCCGTCCCCGTCATCACCTGCTCCCGCAAGGGCATCGTGGACGTCTCCGTACCGCAGGCACAGACGCCCCCGGCAGACGTCAGGCACAGCTACACCGTGACCCTCACCGGCCTGAAGGTCGGCTCCACCGAGGTCTTCGCCACGCTGGACGGCTATACCGCCCGACTGCTGGTGAGCGTCACCTCCACGCTGGACATCTCCGTGGACGGCCTGCCCGGCGATGACTTCTTTGTCGGTGACACCTGTAATTTAAGGCTCACCGCCCGCGACAGCCGCGGCAGCGCACTGGATGTCAAATGGACAGTCACGCCCCAGTACGGCGGCAGTGTCCTCACGGCCTCTGTTCCCGTTACCAAGGCCGACCGTACGGCCTCTGTCACCCTCACCGCCACCGGTGAGGGCGAGGACCGCACCATGGTCACCGCCACCTACACCGCCGGCGGCGAGAGCTTCACCAGCAAGCTGCCCCTTGTGCTTCCCGTCCGTATGCAGGGCGTGCTGGGCATCGCCAACACCTCCGGCGAACCCTCAGTCTACTGGCAGGGCGTCATGGATCGGGACGGCACGGCCTTCACGGACGACGTGCCCTCCGGCGCGCCGTACACCGACCGCCCCGCCTACGCCGGTGCCAAGCTGTACCTGTACAGCCGGGGCAGCGCCGCCACCTTTGACGGTCTCTCCGTCTCCGGCGTCACCGTCAAAGGCGGTGCCGACGCCACGGAGTACGTCCTCCGGCCCATGCCCGTCTCCAACGACGAGGACACCTCCGTCCTCCATCCCGACGTGTTCCGCGCCGAGAACGACGACTTCCGCGTCACCGTGGGCACACCGGCAAAGGACACCACCAGCGCCTTCACCTACCGTCCCCTGACGGTCAAGGGGCGCAGCCAAGGCCAGATTACCCTCACCGTCACATTGACGGACGCCGAAAACCACGCCTTCACCCTGTCCATTCCCTACACCCTGACGGAGGAGGACACCCGGGTGACCGCCACCCTCCGTGTGGATGAGCAGGCGTTCACCCTGTCTGTCCCCTACGGCACAGCACTGGCGGCAGAAGCCCTGTCCCAGCTGCTGACGGACAACGGCATCTCTCCGGACACCATCGACAGCTGGACCCCGGACATCACCCAGCCGCTGTATGCCGACACGGCCTTCACCGCCGTGCGCAAAACGGCGGACAGCGGCGGCGCCCCCACCGTCCCGGACGCCGATACCCCCGCTTCCGGCAGCAGGGACCCGGAGGACACGCCCTCCGACGATCCATCCGCCCCGGACAGCAGCAGCTCCGGCACCGATCCCACGCCCGAGCCGTCACCGGACACCCTTCCATGACCCACCGCAGAAAGGAGGCCCTCCCGTGCACAAACTGAAAAACCAACAGGGCGCCACGCTGATGATGGCCCTCCTTCTGCTGCTGGCCGCCAGTATGGTCAGCGCGGTGATCCTCACCGCCGCCACCTCCTCGGCCCGCCGTCTGGAGAATGACCGGGCTGCCCGGCAGGCGTATCTGACGGTCAGCTCTGCGGCCCGTCTGCTGCGTGATGATATCCTGAACGCCTCCTTTGTCCAGGAGACGGTGAAGACCACCTATACCAATGACACCTTCACCGAAACGAGCCGCGAAACGACCTCACCCACCGGGTTTACGGCCGCATGGCTCAAGGCCGGCAAGGCCGCCGTGGACAGGGACAGCGGCAAGAGCTTTACCGACACCATCACCCTCTCCGTGGACGGGCTGGATGATGTCTCCGCCGTCTTTACCATGGCGCCCAATTACGACATCACCATCGTCCTGCACCTGGCCGACGGCGGCGACAGTGACTGCCGCCTGGTGCTGACGCTCCGCGAAAACAAGGCCGATCCCACTGTCAGCACCGTCAGCGGCGGCGGTCGCTGGGTCCGCGATGTCACCACGACCACAACAACGATCTCCTGGTCGCCGGACAACGCCACCATCGAAAAGGAGGCGGTCGTATCAAAAAGCTGAACAGCACCCGCGGCGAAACGCTGGTAGAGACGCTAGTCTCCATCCTGATCATCGTACTGACCTTCGTGTTTCTGACCACCGCCGCCGTTTCCGCCGCCAAGATCAACACTAAGGTCCGTTCCGCCGACATCTCCTTCCACTACAGCAGCGCGGTGTCGAACGACACCGCTGCCCTGACCGCCTCCGGCGGCGGCACCCGCAGCGGCCGCACCACCGTGCAGGTCTATGAGGACAACGGCTGCCTCTATTACGAGGAGGTCACGCCATGAACAAGCTTCGTGACCGCCGCGGCTTCACCCTGACGGAGCTGCTGTGCGCCGTTCTCATCGTCCTGCTCGTCAGCGCCCTGCTGACCGTGGGCGTCCGCTTCGCCGGCCGCACCTACAACAGCTCCATGCAGCTGTCCGAGGCCCAGGAGCTGTGCTCCACCCTTACCAGCGTTATCAGCGACAAGCTGCGCTTCTGCGGCACCGTGACCCCCGGCGCGGACGGCAGTCTGGACCACATCTTCATTCAGGACCTGGGCAGCGTGGAGGGCGAGGGCGCCGCCTTTCAGGTGGATGCCGACGGCCAGCTCACCCTGGGCAGCACCAAGCTGCTCAGCAGCGCCGCCTATCCCCGGGGTCTTCGGGTCCGCGATGTCAGTCTGCGCTACGACAGTGCTTCGGGCATCTTTACCGTAGCCCTTCAGGTGGGCACCGCCGACAGCACCCTGGCCGAGACAGACTTCGAGGTCCGGCGCTTAAATCACACATGAAAAAGCAGCGCCTCCCGGTGCTGCTTTTTTCGTCTCGCTTCCATGAAGAAAAGCACCCCCGGAGGGGTGCTTTTCTTCACTTCTTAAAGCTGTCCTTCAGAGACACACTGCGGTTGAACACCATGTGCGCCGCGGAGCTGTCACGGTTGTCCAGGCAGAAATAGCCCACACGCATGAACTGGAACGTGGGCGCGTTGACGCCGGTGCGGTCGGCCTGCTTGTCGAACGCCTCCGCCACCTTCCGCATCTCCGGCTCCACCTTGCAGCCGGTGAGCACCGTAAGGCTCTCCGGGTTCAGGCAATCCAGGAAGTCCTTGTCCGGGCCGTCGGGCTGCTCATCGGAAAACAGATTGTCGTACAGCCGGACCTCCGCGTCCATGCAGTTCTCCGCGTCCACCCAGTGGAGCGTGGCACCCTTGACCTTGCGGCCGTCGGCGGGATCACCGCCGCTGGACTCCGGATCATAGGTGCACAGCACCTCGGTGACGTTGCCGTCCGCGTCCTTCACGCAGCCGGTGCACTGCACCAGATACGCGCCCTTCAGGCGGCACTCCGGACCGTTGGGGGTCAGTCGCTTGTACTTGGGCACCGGCACCTCCATAAAGTCCTCCGCCTCGATCCACAGATGGCGCGAGAAGGTGATCTCATGGGTGCCCTGCGCCGGGTCGGTGGGGTTGTTCTCCACCGTGAATACCTCGCTCTTTCCCTCGGGATAGTTGGTGACCGTCAGCTTCACCGGATGCAGCACCGCCATAGTGCGCTCGGCGGTGGCGTTCAGATCCTCCCGCAGGCAGTGCTCCAGCGTGCCGTACTCGATGACGCTGGGGGTCTTGCCCACACCGATCATCTCGCAGAAATTGCGGATGGAGGCGGCGGTGTAGCCCCGGCGGCGCAGGCCGCACAGGGTGGGCATCCGGGGATCGTCCCAGCCGGAAACATAGTGCTCCTCCACCAGCTTGCGGAGCTTCCGCTTGGACATGACGGTGTGGTCGATGTTCAGGCGGGCAAACTCGATCTGCCGGGGCTTGTGGTAGGGGATGGAGACGTTGTTCACCACCCAGTCGTACAGGGGACGGTGCTCCTCATACTCCAGGGAGCACAGGCTGTGGGTGATGCCCTCCAGCGCGTCCTGAATGGGATGGGCAAAGTCGTACATAGGGAAGATGCACCACTTGGTGCCCTGCCGGTGGTGGTTGATGAAGCGGATGCGGTAGATGACGGGGTCGCGCATGTTGAAGTTGCCGCTGGCCAGGTCGATCTTGGCGCGGAGGGTCATCTTGCCCTCCTCCACCTCGCCGTTCTTCATCTTCTCAAACAGCCGCAGGTTCTCCTCGATGGGCCGGTCACGGTAGGGGGACACGGCGGGGATGCCGATGTCGCCGCGGTTGGCCTTAAACTCCTCAGGCGTCAGCTCGCAGACGTAGGCAAGGCCCTTCTTGATGAGCTCCACCGCGTACTCATAGTTCTTCTCGAAATAGTCGGAGCCATAGAAGAACCGGTCGCCCCAGTCGAAGCCCAGCCAGTGGATATCCTGCTGGATGGCGTCCACATACTCGGTGTCCTCCTTGGCGGGGTTGGTGTCATCCATGCGCAGGTTGCACAGGCCGTTGTACCGCTCAGCGGTGCCGAAGTCGATGCACAGGGCCTTGCAGTGGCCGATATGCAGATAGCCGTTAG
>ERZ827522.2016-NODE-2016-length-15108-cov-15.469209_pt1 | contig 15108 bp, 8 predicted proteins | sample MGYA00519580_ERZ827522 | MGnify/ENA primary metagenome ERZ827522 (study PRJEB31778, sample SAMEA3449340) | human gut metagenome | biome: human gut; feature: human-associated habitat; material: faeces | place: United Kingdom | collected 2010/2012 ... | reverse complement strand
GTTCAGAGCTGCCATCAGGCATCCAAACGCACCCGCCCAGAGAAGGCCGGTATAGCACAAAGTCTTTTTCTTTGCGGCCAACTTTCCTTGGCAAAACTATACGGTTCTTGAATCGTTGCGGTTCGTCTAAATCTGCAAACAAAACGAAAGACCGCGCCGTAAACGGAACACAGCTTACGCAAGCAGGGCATTCGTCTATACAAATCCCTATTCCAGAAGGCTATCCTTCTGGAATACGCCAAGAAGAACCACTTCCCGAACCCGGTATTCTTTGTGGATGATGGCTGCTCCGGCACGAACTGCGACCGTCCCGGCTTCCAGCGTATGCTGACCGAGACCGAAGCGGAGTACCAGAATCATTATCGCGAAATATCATTGTGAGATCACAGGACTAAATCAGAAAGCCCTTGAAAACCAAGGCATTCTGGCTTAGTCCCTTCTTTTTTTGACCGAAAGCAAAGGACTTTCGCAAGAATCAAACAAGCCGGAGTGCCGGTTTTTTCACGGTAACTGCAAAAGACTGCCCTCCCCCTGTATTGATCAGGTGGTACGGCAGTCTTTATTTTGGGCAATACCGCACAATTCCCGCCTTACGGCTTAAGCACCGCTCCGGCGGCTGCGGCACGGCATCTGCGTTGCCAAAATGCTCGATAATACACAAAGTATTATCTGCGCTTTTGGCTTAGCAGCTGCCGCACCTCGCTCGCCGTATCGGCACTTAGAATTATGCGGTATTGCCTTTGATTTTGTTCTCTTTCCGGTGATCTTTACTCCACCTTGCAGACTGGTTCCCGGATAACGGTCTTGCATTTTTCCGGGGCAGTGCGGCGGGGATCGCTGAGGTAAATTTCGTGGTGTAGGCGAGCGGAGGTGCAGTCAATTTTATAGTGCCGCTCCGCCGCAAACTGCTCCATTGCGTTGAGCGTTGCGGGCTCGGCATCATAGTTGCCAAGGTGCATGCACTGCACGCACAGGCCCTCATCATAAGTAAAGTACTCCACTTTGCTGAGATCCAGCTTTTTCTTGGCGGTAGCTTCGGCCACGGCCCAAGCGAACTCCTGTTTGGTTACAAACTCCGGCAGGCGAATCATGGCGATCCAAGAGAATGTTTCCTTATGGGCGTAATCGACCCGGCTTCGCCCCTCCTGCCACCAAAGGCCCTCCAGCGGCGGCACCACGTATTCAAAATAGCCGGGGATCTGGTGGGTACCTTTGTAGCTCATTTTTATGGTAAAGGCAACCGCATACAGCATACCAATGGCCGCCTGATATTCTCCATCCTGCGCGTTGGGGTCACCATGGCCGCGCACCGCCACATAGTTCATGGGCGGCACTTCCAGCAGCTGCGGCTTTTGGGGCGGGAGATAAAATTCCTTATACTCCTTTTTATAGTCAAACGACATCGGTCAGGTCGCTCCCTTCTTCTTTTTGGGCTTTGGCATGGGCAGTTCGCGGCAGGTGGCCTGCACAAATGCAATCATGTGTTCCCGGTCATCCACATCCTCGTACAGAAAATAATCTTTTGCACCATCATACGGCGGGGCTTTGGGCAGCTGCGGAGCAAGGGCTGCCCCCTCTTTGGTAATTTTGATGAACAGCTGGTCATCACACACCAGGGCAAACATTTTGCCGTCCAGATACACGCCATAATCGCCAAACATTTTGTGGTAGGTCACCTGCCCGGCCGGGGCAAGCTGGTCCGCAATATACTGAACAAATTCGGGATTGGAGGCCATAAAAGGTTCCTCTCTTTTCATCATCATTTTATAATATTATATCATATTCCCTTACTCTTTACAACCTTTTTTCTTATATAACAACCAGTTATTGTATGCCGCCGATGCTATAGCCACATTTTTTAGCCGCATTTTTTACAACTCAGCGCTTTACAGTGGTGCTTGGTTCGGTGTATCATAAAAGAATATTAAGGCAACACCGCACAATTCCCGCCTTACGGCTTAAGCACCGCTCCGGCGGCTGCGGCACTCAGAATTATGCGGTATTGCCTTAAAAAGGAGATGAGCGCATGAAATGCCCGAATTGGGGTAAAATTTTGGCTGCGGCGGCGCTGTGTGCTGCGCTGTGTGCCTGCAGCAAGCCGCAGGATGTTCTGCCCGATCATACCGCCACGCCGGAAGCATCCGCCACGGTCGCCCCAACTGCCGCCGTTGTTCAGGCCACCGCCACCCCCGCCCTAACAGATACCACCGTGCCCACTATTCTGCCGCAGACAGCAGATGCCGGGCGCAGTTATGTGGACGACACCCTGTTCATTGGGGATTCCAACACCGTGCGCTACACCATGTACGCCGATGACACCGGAACGGCGTTTTCCACGCTGAAAAACAACATTGGCGTGGTCAGCATGGGGGCCGGTTCCATCACCACCCTGAAATGCGAAAAGTTCAAGGGGGACAGCACCCTGTACACCATTCCGGATGCCGTTGCCAAGTTGCAGCCCAAACGCATTATCATTGGTTTCGGCTCCAACAACCTTGGTGGCAGCTCCACGGATGCCACCAAGTTCATCGCGCAGTACCGGGAGGGGCTGGCCGCCATCACCAAAGCATGGCCCTATGCGGATATTATCGTCAGCGCCATTCCCCCGCTGGACCAGCAGCGGGACAACACCAACCTGACCATGACCCAGGTAGATGCCTACAACGCCGCTCTTGTGACGATGTGCGAGGAGAACGGCTACAAATTTTTGAACACCGCCGAAGTACTGCGGGATGACGCCACCGGCTGGGCTAAAAAGGACTATACCCTTTCGGACGGGGTGCATCTTTCCAAAGAGGCTGTCACTGCCTATTTTACTTATGTGCGCACCCACGCTTACGTCACGCAGGACCGCCGCCCCGAAAGCACAGTCGTCATCCCGGAACCGGACGGCGTACCGCTGGGGTTAATCTCCTCGGATCCGATCGCCGTGCGCGGCGCTAAAGTGCCGGTGGAATTTGTGGCCACATCCGGCGGCAGCATCAGCGGTTCCACCAGCCAGAAAGTGAAAAAGGGCGGCACCTGCTCCACCGTGAAAGCCGTACCCAATGCAGGCTGGAAGTTTGCCGGGTGGACGGCGTCGCTGGGGGCGGCCTCCAGCAGTTCTTCCCTGAGCTTTACCGTGCCCAGCAATGCGGACGCCAACGGCGTGATTGTGACAGCACACTTTGAGCCGGACGAACACGAACATGAATTTGTGGAAGTAAAGGATACCCGCATTGAGCCCACCTGTTTGGAATACGGCACCGTAAAAGTCAAGTGCACCATCTGCGGCAAGGTAAAAGAAAAAGAACTGCCCGCCCTGGGGCATGACTATGACAAGGGCATTATCACCTTGCAGCCCCAACCCGGTGTGGCTGGGGTGATGACCTACACCTGCCAGCGCTGCGGCTACATCAAAACAGCGCCCATTGAACCGCTGCCCACCGCAACGCCGACAGCTTCGCCCACGTCACCCCCTTCACCGACACCGGCAGTTACCCAGACGCCGGAACCTGTTGTCACACCAGAGCCGATAACTACCCCGGAGCCTACGCAGGAACCTGTCATTACGCCGGAGCCCGAACCGACGGGTGCACCGGAGCCGGTAATTACCGCGGAACCGGCCCCTGACCCGGAGTCGCCGCAGGAAACCGAGCCTGCCAGCGAAGCCCCCACCGAGGTTCCTGCACAGGAACCGGAAGCTCCGCAGGAATAACCCTGATTTTTTGAAAAGAAGAGGAACTTAATCTTATGAATGACCCCAGCCAGCAGCACATTGGCACCCCGGCGCTGATCCGCCGGTTTGCCCCTTACCTGATGCGATACAAACGCATTTTGATTTTTGATTTGTTCTGTGCCGCACTGACCACTTTGTGTGATATCGTGCTGCCTAAAATTATGAGCTACCTAACCAACGCCGCCACCGATCCCGGCATTGTGCTGACGGTTGATGCGGTGTTAAAGCTCGCCCTGCTGTATCTCATTTTGCGGCTGATTGATGGTGCCGCACAGTATTTTATGTCCGGCACCGGCCACATCATGGGCGTTTACATTGAGACCGATATGCGGCGGGATGCCTTTGCCCACCTGCAGCGGTTGAGCCACACCTATTATTCCAATACCAAAGTTGGGCAGATCATGGGCCGCATTACCAACGACCTGTTTGATGTGACCGAATTCGCCCACCACTGCCCGGAAGAATTTTTTATTGCGGGCATCAAAATTGCGGCTTCGTTCATCATCCTGTGCGGGGCCAGCGTACCGCTGACTTTGGTGGTGTTTGCCTGCGTGCCCTTGATGGCGGTTGTATCCATCAAGCTGAACCTGAAGCTTCGCGCCGCGTTCCGCCGCCAGCGGTTCCAGATCGGCGAGCTGAACGCTTCGATTGAGGACAGCCTGCTGGGCCAGCGGGTTGTGAAGGCGTTCGCCGCGGAAGAGGAAGAGAACAAAAAGTTCGAGCAGGGCAACACCGCGTTCCAGACCATCAAGAAGAAAACCTACCATGCCATGGCCGCGTTCAACACCTCCACCCGGCTGTTTGACGGGTTAATGTATCTGGTGGTCATTGTGGCAGGTGGCCTTTCGCTGGTATATGGCACCATCAGCGCTGGCGATTTGGTTGCCTATGTGCTGTATGTTTCCACTCTGATTGCCACCATCCGCCGCATTGTGGAGTTTGCCGAGCAGTTCCAGCGCGGCGTGACCGGCATTGAGCGCTTTTTTGACATTATCGATACCCCCGTTGAGATCACTGACGCCCCCGACGCCAAATCGCTGCAGGTGGAAAAAGGCGGCATTGAGTTCCGCGATGTGAGCTTTGAATACCCGGACGACCACAACAAGGTGCTGCGTCATGTAAACCTGAACATCCGCCCCGGCGAGAATCTGGCGCTGGTTGGGCCTTCCGGCGGCGGCAAAACCACCCTGTGCAACCTGATCCCTCGCTTTTATGATGTGACCGGCGGCGAGATTTTGATTGACGGGCAGGACATCCGCCATGTTACCCTGAGCAGCCTGCGCAATGCCGTTGGCGTGGTGCAGCAGGATGTTTACCTGTTCAGCGGCACGGTGGCCGAAAACATCGCTTACGGCAAGCCGGGTGCCACGCGGGAGGAGATCATTGCCGCCGCCAGGCTGGCCGGTGCTGATGGCTTTGTGCGGGAGCTGAAAGACGGGTATGATACCTATGTAGGCGAGCGCGGGGTCAAGCTTTCCGGCGGGCAGAAACAGCGCATCAGCATTGCGCGGGTATTTTTGAAGAACCCGCCCATCCTGCTGCTGGACGAAGCCACAAGCGCGCTGGACAACGAGAGTGAGATTCTGGTTGGGCAAAGCCTGGATAAGCTGGCCAAGGGCCGCACCACGCTGACGATTGCCCACCGCCTGACCACCATCAAAAACGCTGACCGCATTCTGGTGCTGGGCAAATCCGGCATTGAGGAAGAGGGCCGCCACGAGGAATTGCTGGCAAAGAAAGGCATTTATTACCGCCTGTGGAACGGGCTGGTCAGCGGGCAGACGCTGTGATGGAAAAGCGGACGCTATCCGATATAAAATATATAATGCAGAGCCACCCCGCCGTTGGGGCAGAAGTTTCCCGCGGCGGGGTGATTTTTGTGATTTTATAGGGAACGGTTTTGAGCGTTCTATTATCTGCCGCCTATCTCCAACACATAACAAACCCCATATTTTCTGAGCGGCGCCCCGCGCCGCGATCCACCGCCATTATTCATTATTATTTATTATTTATTCTTTTTCCGTCTCCCCGCCGCCCAATTCCTAATTTCTAATTTTCCTCTCAACTCCTCACTCCTAACTCCTACTTCCTAACTTCTTCACCATTCTCTCCGTATTCAGCCCGCAGGTCAGCAGGTTAGAGGCTGTCATGACCGCCAGAAAGCCCGGCATACCGTATTGCGGCATCAGCCACAAAATGCCTGCAATGCGCAAAATGGAATCCAGCACCGAATAGCGGAAGGTCGCCAGCTGCTCCCCCATGCCTTTTAAGATCGCATCCACCATGCTTTCCAGGTACATAAAGGGCGCCACAAAGCCCAGTACCTGCACATAGCGGCCCGCCTGGGCATCGTGATAGAGCAAAATGGCGGCATCCTTGCCAAACAGCACCAGCGCGGCCCCCACCAACAGCGAGAACCCGCCCGTCAGCCCCATGGCAAGCCGCACAAGGCGGCGCAGGGCAGCGGTATTCCGGGCGGTGTGGGCACGGGTGATCTCCGGCATCAGCAGGCCGGAAAGTGCCGCCAGCACCGAGAACGGAAAAAAGATAAGCGGCAGTGCCATGCCTTTTAAGGAACCATACTGCGCCACGGCTTCGGCGCGGGTGCCAAGGTAAGCGGAAAGACAGGCGGGGATCAGCACGCTTTCCCCTGCCTGCAAACCGCTGGCCACCAACCGGCTGCCGGTCACGGGCAGCACAATTTCCCACAGCTCCCGGCTGGTATAGCCGCGGGGCGGGTCATCGGCGCATGGGCGGAAGCTCGGTTCCTGCCGGGCAAACAGCGCCATAATGCCGCAGGAGACCGCCTCGCTGACAGTATTGCCGATGAGCACCGCACAGCAAGCGTAAGCCGCGCCCCAGTGGGCCAGCTTTACCAGCGCCAATGCGGCCACGGCCATACGCACGATCTGCTCCACCAGTTGGGCGATGATATTCGGTTCCACCCTTCGCCGCGCCAAAAAGCACCCCCGCAGCGCCCCGGCCGCCGCAATAAACGGCAGGCTGGGGGCCAGCGTACACAGCCCCAGCTCCGCGCGGGAATCATGCAGGGCAAAGCGGGCCAAAGGGTCCGCCAGCGCCAGCTGCGCCAGCATGGCGGCGGTGCCCAATACGGCCGCTGTTGCCGCAAGGCTGCGCAGCGTCGGGGCCATGCCGCGCCCACGGGTCAGGCACTGCGCACCCAGCCGTGTGGACGCCACATTGATGCCCGCCGAAGCCAGCGAAACAAACACCATATAGACGGATAAGATCAGCTGATACAGGCCCATACCCTCCGGCCCCAGGCGCGCGGCCACAAACACCCGGAACACCATGCCCAGCGCCCGCAGCGCAAAGCCCGCCACTGTCAGCAGTGCTGCATTTTTCAGATAGGTTTTCCCCCGCAGTGCCGTTTTTGCCGCCCCCTTTGCCCGTATAAAGTCAGTATATTCTGCATTGCTGCGGTTTATGGCAGGGTTCTATGAAGAAGTATCACCCATACAATTCGGACATTTTTGCTGGTTTGGCGTGCTATTCGTTTTGATAGTACTTGCATTTTGTGCTCTGACGCGGTACACTAATAAAGTGCGGCCCATGCCGCAAAACGGAGAACGGTGCCGAAGCGGGGCAGTTGCAGCGCCCCGCCCGGCACAGATAAAAGGAGCTATACCCACATGAGTGAAGCATGTACCCACGATTGCAGCAACTGCCACGCTGACTGTTCCAGCCGTGCGCCGCAGCATGAACCGCCGCACGCAAAAAGCCACATCAAAAAAGTGATCGGCGTTGTTTCCGGCAAGGGCGGCGTTGGCAAAAGCATGACCAGCGCCATGATGGCTGTTTCCATGCGCCGCAAAGGCTACAAGGTCGGCGTGCTGGATGCTGACATTACCGGCCCTTCCATCCCCAAATTGTTCGGCGTTCATGGCCCGGCCATGGGCACCGAGGACGGCATCAACCCGGTGGAAAGCCACACCGGCATCAAGATCATGTCCATCAACCTGCTGCTGGAAGATGAGGAAGCTCCCGTTGTGTGGCGCGGCCCCGTGATTGCCGGTGCGGTCAAGCAGTTCTGGCAGGAAGTGATCTGGGACGACGTTGACTTTTTGTTTGTCGATATGCCTCCGGGAACCGGCGATGTGCCGCTGACCGTGTTCCAGACCCTGCCGGTAGACGGCATCATTATTGTATCCAGTCCGCAGGAGCTGGTCGGCATGATCGTTGGCAAGGCTGTGCAGATGGCCGAAATGATGAAGGTTCCCATCCTTGGCATTGTGGAAAACATGAGCTATGTGCTCTGCCCGGACTGCGGCAAGCATATCAACGTGTTTGGCGACAGCCATGTGGACGAGACCGGCAAGAAGTACCACCTGCCCGTGCTGGCCAAAATGCCGCTGAACCCCGAATTTGCCAAAGAGGCGGACGCCGGCATGATTGAAACCTTTGCCGGGGATTATCTGGACGGCGCAGCAGACGCTGTAGCCAAGCTGTTGAAGTAACTTTTTTATTTTGGAATCCGGGCTCCATGCCCCGTTTGCAGCCTGTGTGGGGCATGGCCCTGAAAAATTTATCCATACAGGAGGAAACACATTATGAAAAAGTTCCTGGAAGAGTTCAAAGCTTTTGCCCTGAAAGGCAACATGATGGACATGGCCATCGGTGTTCTCATCGGCGGCGCATTCTCCACGCTGGTCACTTCTTTGACAGACAACATCATCAACCCCATCATTGGCATTTTGTTCCAGACAGATTTCAGTGATGTTGTGCTGCACCTGCCGTTTGACATCAACCTGGGCATCGGTGCATTCATCTCTGCCGTCATTAACTTTATCATTCTGGCATTCGTTCTGTTCTGTATGCTGAAAGCCATGAACAAGCTCATGGACCTGGGCAAGCATGAAGAAGAAAAGCCCGCCGAGCCGGAAGCCCCTAAGGCCCCGACGCAGGAGGAGCTGCTGACCGAGATCCTGACCGTTTTGAAAGAGCAGCAGGCTGCAAACGGCAAATAACACACCGTTTTGCCCGGCAGTTATTGCCGCAGCTTAATTTTGTTAAGTTTAGCCATTGCAAAGCAAAGCAAATAAGGTTTTTGCGTTAATTTCATAAAAATCTTTTGTTTGATGATTGCCATTCCCCTACTGGTGTGGTATAGTACATATAAGAACAAAGACGTTCCCACAAACGGGTTAGTGTACCCGTTGGGGGACGTCTTTTTTCGTATCTATGCCAGGGTGGGAAATGTGCGTTCCCGCCCGGCCCCGCAGGAAATTACGGGAAGGAGCAAAAAACGGATGGAAAACTTTACAGAGCGCAAGGCCCCCGCCGGGCTGTATGATCCGCGGTTTGAACATGACAACTGCGGCATTGGTGCAGTTGTGGATATCAAGGGCCGCAAAACCCACAAAACAATCGACGATGCTTTGCAGATCGTGGAGCACCTGGAACACCGTGCCGGTAAGGATGCTGAAGGCAAAACCGGCGATGGTGTCGGTATCCTGCTGCAGATCGGCCACAAGTTCTTCAAAAAAGCTGCCGAAGAAGCCGGCATTACGCTGGGCAACGAGCGTGACTACGGCATTGGCATGTTCTTTTTCCCACAGGAAGAGTTGAACCGCAACCAGGACAAAAAGCTGTTTGAGATCATCTGCAAAAAAGAGGGGCTCAACTTCCTTGGCTGGCGCGAAGTGCCCACCTGCCCGGAAATTTTGGGCCACAAGGCACGTTCCTGCATGCCCAGCATCTGGCAAGCATTTGTGGAACGCCCGGCCCGCGTAAAGCCCGGCATTGACTTTGACCGCAAGCTTTATGTTGCCCGCCGCGTGTTTGAACAGTCCAGCCAGGATACTTATGTGTGCAGTCTTTCCAGCCGCACCATTGTGTACAAGGGCATGTTCCTGGTTAAAGAACTGCGCCTGTTCTATCCCGATTTGCAGAGCGAAGATTATGAATCTGCCATCGGCATGGTGCACAGCCGTTTTTCTACCAACACGGCACCCAGCTGGAACCGCGCCCACCCCAACCGCTTTATCCTGCATAACGGCGAGATCAACACCATCCGCGGCAACGTGGATACCATGCTGGCCCGCGAGGAAACCATTGGTTCCAACTACCTGAAAGAGGATATGACCAAGGTTCTGCCCATTGTGAACCAGGGTGGTTCCGACTCCGCCATGCTGGATAACACGCTGGAGTTTATGGTTATGAACGGTATGGAGCTGCCGCTGGCTGTTATGGTCACTATCCCCGAACCGTGGGAAAACAACCATAGTATGGACCCCAAAAAGCGTGCGTTCTATCAGTATTACGCCACCATGCTGGAACCGTGGGACGGCCCCGCTTCCATCCTGTTCAGTGACGGCGATGTGATGGGCGCTGTGCTGGACCGCAACGGTCTGCGCCCCAGCCGCTACTATATCACCAAAGACGGCCGCCTGATCCTTTCCAGTGAGGTCGGCGTGCTGGATATTCCCGCCGAAAAAATCGTGCGCAAGGACCGCCTGCGCCCCGGCAAAATGCTGTTGGTGGATACCGCCAGGGGTGAGCTGGTGGACGACGAAAGCCTGAAAGCCGATTACGCCAGCCGCGAGCCTTACGGCGAATGGCTGGACCGCAACCTGGTCAACCTGGCCGATTTGAAGATTCCCAACGAGCGCGTACCCAGCCACGAGCATGACGAGCTGGTGCGGCTGCAGAAAGCATTCGGCTACCAGTACGAGGATGTTTCCACCATGATCCTGCCGATGGCAAAAAACGGCGCAGAGCCTGCCGGTGCCATGGGCAGCGATACCCCGCTGGCCGTTTTGAGCCACACCCATCCCCCGCTGTTTGAGTATTTTAAGCAGATGTTTGCCCAGGTCACCAACCCGCCCATCGACGCCCTGCGCGAGAAGATCGTGACCTCCACCACCGTATACGTTGGCGCACAGGGCAACCTGTTGGAAGAGGACGCCGAGAACTGCAAGGTGCTGAAAATCACCAACCCCATTTTGACCGAAACCGACCTGATGAAGATCAAGGCCATGAAGGTTCCCGGCTTTAAGGTAGAAACCATCTCCATCTGCTACTATAAGAACACCGACCTGGAAAAGGCCATTGACCGCCTGTTCGTTGATGTGGACCGCGCCTACCGCGATGGTGCCAACATCCTGATTTTGTCTGACCGCGAAATTGATGAGTACCATGTCGCCATCCCCAGCCTTCTGGCTGTGGGCGCAGTTTCCAAGTATCTGGTTCGTACCCGCAAACGCACCGCCATGGCCCTGATCCTGGAAAGCGGTGAGCCCCGCAAGGTTCATGATTTTGCCACCCTGCTGGGCTACGGTGCCTGCGCCATCAACCCCTATCTGGCACAGGAGACCATCGGCGAGCTGATCAATGAGGGTCTGCTGGACAAAGATTACTATGCCGCCGTGAGCGACTACAATAAAGCCGTTCTGGCCGGCATCGTCAAGATTGCCTCCAAGATGGGCATTTCCACCATCCAGTCCTACCAGGGCAGCCAGATTTTTGAAGCGCTGGGTCTGAGCAACGAGGTAGTGGATAAGTACTTTACCAACACCGTCAGCCGTGTGGGCGGTATTACCATCCGCGACATCCAGAACGACCTGGAAGCCCGCCACAAGCAGGCATTCGACCCTCTGGGCCTGGATATCAGCATGGAGCTGACCAGCCTGGGTGAGCACAAGCTCCGCAGCGGCAAGCTGGCCGAAGATCATCTGTACAACCCGCTGACCATCCACCTGCTGCAGCAGGCCTGCTGGACCGGCGATTACAACAAGTTCAAGGCTTATACCGATGCCGTGAACGCCGAGGGCGGCGATGCCATGCACCTGCGCAGCCTGCTGGACTTCAATTATCCTGACGCCGGTATCCCGCTGGACGAAGTGGAAAGCGTGGATTCCATCGTACACCGCTTCAAGACCGCTGCCATGAGCTATGGCGCCCTTTCTGAGGAAGCCCACGAGTGCATGGCCATTGCCATGAACCGCATCGGCGGCAAGAGCAACACCGGCGAAGGCGGCGAAGCCGAAGACCGTTTTGGCACCGAGCGCAACAGCGCCATCAAGCAGGTGGCATCCGCCCGTTTTGGCGTGACCAGCAAGTATCTGGTTTCCGCCAGCGAGATTCAGATCAAGATGGCACAGGGCGCAAAGCCCGGCGAGGGCGGCCAGCTGCCCGGCGGCAAGGTTTACCCCTGGGTTGCCAAGACCCGCCACTCCACCACCGGCGTGGGCCTGATCTCTCCCCCGCCGCACCATGATATCTACTCCATTGAGGACCTGGCCCAGCTGATCTATGACCTGAAATGCTCCAACCGCAAGGCTGCCATCAACGTCAAGCTGGTCAGCGAAGCCGGTGTTGGCACCATTGCCGCCGGCGTTGCCAAGGCCGGCGCCGAAGTGATTTTGATTTCCGGCTTTGACGGCGGTACCGGCGCTGCACCGCGCAACTCCATCCACAATGCGGGCCTGCCGTGGGAGCTGGGCCTTGCCGAAGCACACCAGAGCCTGATCATGAACGGTCTGCGCTCCCGCGTGCGCATTGAAGCTGACAGCAAGCTGATGAGCGGCCGCGATGTGGCCATTGCCGCCATGCTGGGCGCTGAAGAGTTCGGCTTTGGCACCGGCCCGCTGGTTGCCATGGGCTGCGTGATGATGCGCGTGTGCAACCTGGATACCTGCCCCATGGGCATCTGCACCCAGAACCCCGAGCTGCGCAAGCGCTTTAAGGGCAAGCCGGAATACATCATCAACTTTATGCGTTTTATGGCCGAGGATCTGCGCGAATACATGGCCCGCCTGGGCGTGCATACCGTGGATGAACTGGTTGGCCGCACCGACCTGCTGAAAGTCAAGGATGCCCCGGCTGGTTCCCGCGCAAGCGAGATGGACCTGACTGCCCTGTTGAAAAACCCGCTGGTGGAAAACAGCAGCGTACACTTCAACGCCAAGGATGTTTACAACTTCGGCCTGGAAAAAACACCGGATATGCGCGTGCTGATGAAGAAGTTCAAGAAGAGCTTTGACATGGCAGAGCCCAAGCCGATGACCGTTGAACTGGAAGTTGGCAACACTGACCGCGCGTTCGGCACGATTTTTGGCAGCGAGATCACCCGCAAGTTTGGCAACACCCTGCCGGAAGATACCTTCCATGTGATCTGCAACGGGTACGGCGGCCAGAGCTTTGGTGCCTTTATCCCCGCTGGCCTGACCTTGGAACTGGTTGGCGATTCCAACGACTATATGGGCAAGGGCCTTTCCGGCGGCAAGCTGATCGTTTACCCGCCCAAGGATGTCACCTATGACCGCAGCGAGAACATTGTCATTGGCAACGTTGCCCTGTACGGTGCAACCGCTGGTAAAGCGTTCATCAACGGTGTGGCTGGCGAGCGTTTCTGCGTGCGCAACTCCGGCGCTACCGCTGTTGTGGAAGGCGTTGGCGACCACGGCTGCGAATATATGACCGGCGGCACCGTGGTGGTGCTGGGCAAGACCGGCAAAAACTTTGCAGCCGGCATGAGCGGCGGCATCGCCTATGTGCTGGATGAGGACTGGGATTTCTACACCCGCGTCAACAAGGATATGGTCAGCCTGGAGCCGGTGGAACACAAGTATGATGTTTCGCTGCTGAAGGATTTGATCCGTGAACATGTGGAAGCCACCGGCTCCCCCCGCGGCAAGGAAATCCTGGACAACTTTGGCGAGTATCTGCCCAAGTTCAAAAAGGTCCTGCCCCATGACTATGACAAGATGCTGCGCCTGATTGCCCAGATGGAAGAAAAGGGCGAGGACAGCGAGCAGGCACAGATCGAAGCGTTCTATGCAATGAAGAACGCTGCTAACAAATAAGGGAGGCGCAAACGATGGGAAAACCGACAGGATTTATGGAAATTGCCCGGCAGACCAGCACGGAGCTGCCGCCCGAAGAACGCATTCAGAACTTTAACGAATTTCACATCCCGCTGCCGCAGGATGAACAGCAGGCGCAGGGTGCCCGCTGCATGGATTGCGGCGTACCGTTCTGCCAGGCTGGCATGATGATTGGCGGCATGGCAAGCGGCTGCCCGCTGAACAACCTGATCCCCGAATGGAACGACCTGGTCTACCAGGGCAAGTGGGATCTGGCTGTACATCGCCTGCGCGCCACCAACCGCTTCCCGGAGTTTACCAGCCGGGTATGCCCCGCTCTGTGCGAAGCTGCCTGCACCTGCGGCTACACCACCGGCAGCCCTGTTACCGTGAAGGAGAACGAGCACGCCATTGTAGAATATGGCTATGAATCCGGCCTGCTGACCGCCTGCCCGCCCCCGACCCGCACCGGCAAAACCGTTGCCGTGGTAGGCGCCGGCCCTGCCGGCCTTGCGGTTGCCGATTACTTGAACAAGCGCGGCCACAAAGTGACCGTATACGAGCGTGAGGACCGCGTGGGCGGCCTGCTGATGTACGGCATCCCCAACATGAAGCTGGAAAAGCAGGTCATTGACCGCCGCGTGAACATTATGAAGGCCGAGGGCATTGACTTTGTAACCTGCGCCGATGTTGGCGGCAGCACCCCTGCCCAGGATGTGCTGGATGCACACGATGCCGTTGTGCTGGCCTGCGGTGCCAAGCAGGCGCGTGACATCAACGCCCCGGGGCGCGATGCACAGGGTATCTACTTTGCCGTGGATTACCTGACCAGCGTGACCCGCAGCCTGCTGGATTCCGGCTTTTCCGATGGCAAGGCCGTGAGTGCCAAGGACAAAAAGGTGTTGGTCATCGGCGGCGGCGATACCGGCAACGACTGTGTCGGCACCGCCATCCGCCAGGGCTGCGCAAGCGTGACCCAGCTGGAAATGATGCCCTGCCCGCCCACAGAACGCACCGCCGCCAACGCCTGGCCCGAATGGCCCAAGGTGCTGAAAACCGATTACGGCCAGCAGGAAGCCATTGCCGTGTTTGGCAGCGACCCGCGCATTTACCAGACCACGGTCAAAGAGTTCTATAAGGACGAAGCCGGTCAGGTTTGCGGTGCGCTGATTGCCAAGCTGGAAAGCAAAGTGGTGGATGAAGCCACCGGCCGCCGCGCCATGGTGCCCACCGGCGAAGAATTTGCCATCGAGTGCGACCTGGTGCTGATTGCCGCCGGTTTTACCGGCTGCCAGCCCTATGTGGCCGAAGCGTTTGGCGTTGACCTGACCAAGCGCGGCACCGTTGCCGATACTAAGTACGCCACCAACGTGCCCCATGTATTTACCTGCGGCGATATGCGCCGCGGCCAGAGCCTTGTTGTTTGGGCCCTGCGCGAAGGCCGCGATGCCGCCGCCGAGGTGGATAAGAGCCTGATGGGCTACACCAACCTGTAACAAGCCATTTTCTTAAGGCAATACCGCATAATTCTAAGTGCCGATACGGTGAGCGAGGTGCGGCAGA
>ERZ827522.2009-NODE-2009-length-15144-cov-4.744450_pt1 | contig 15144 bp, 11 predicted proteins | sample MGYA00519580_ERZ827522 | MGnify/ENA primary metagenome ERZ827522 (study PRJEB31778, sample SAMEA3449340) | human gut metagenome | biome: human gut; feature: human-associated habitat; material: faeces | place: United Kingdom | collected 2010/2012 ... | reverse complement strand
AAGCCCGCCGTTCTCGGCGTGACCGATTGGAACAGGGCTGCCTGAACCCGCTCTCCGAGGGGAAGGGCATCAAAGTCCACAAAGAAGAAAAACAGTGCCGGAAGGACGATCAGCACGAGTGTCGTAACGAGAATGACCTTGCTCTGCATTCGATAACGGTGGATGTGCAGCTTGTTTTCGCAAATGTCATCCCACGTCAAGAAACCGATGCCGCCGGTTATGATCAGCAGCATGATCGTGATATTGATCACCGGATTTTGGACGTAACCGGTAAGGGATGGATACAAGTTGTTGTTTGTTCCCAGAATGTCAAACCCTGCGTTGCAAAAGGCGGAGATGGAGTGAAATACCGCCAACCAGATCCCGTGCCATCCATAGTCGAGGCAAAACACCGGCAGCATGGCAAGCGCACCGATCAGTTCGATCAAAAATGTTCCCCGCAGGATGAACCGTGTCAGCCGGACGATCCCTCCTACCTTCGGCGCTGAGATGGCGTCCTGCATGGTGCTGCGCTGCATCAGAGAGATCCTTCGCCCGGACAGCAGCGCAAACGATGCCGCCACAGTGACAACACCGAGCCCGCCTATCTGAATCAGCGTCAGGATCACCGTCTGGCCAAAGACCGACCAATAGCTGCCGGTATCCTGCACCACAAGACCCGTCACACAAACAGCGGAGGTCGCAGTGAAAAGCGCTTCATGAAATGGCGTTACGCACCCGGCTGTTGTGGAAAGCGGCAGCATCAGCAGCAACGCACCCAACAGAATGACCCCGGCAAAGCCCAATATGATAATTTGAAAAGACGAAAGGCGGTGCTTTCTGCAAACCATTTCTTCCGACATCATCCTCACCCCTTATGAATCGTGCGATCGCTTTATTGTTCGCAGGTCAAACAGACGCCACATTGCCTGACTGTGATGAAGGATACCCTGTACGCACTCAGATCGGAGACCGTGATCTCCAAATTCTGAGCGGTAAAGGAATCGCCCTTACTGGGGACTCTATTCAGCTGCTCCATGACCCAGCCGCCGACGGAAACACTGTCCGATTCCAGCTTGACGCCAAAGAATTCCATAAAATCCTCCAAGCTGACGGAGCAGTCCACACGGTAGGTATTCTCGTCCAGCTTTTCAAAGTCTTCTTCCACCTCGTCGTGTTCGTCCCAAATTTCACCGACCAGTTCTTCCAGAATATCCTCCATCGTAACAATACCAAGCGTCCCGCCAAAATCGTCTACGACTACGGCGACATGGGACTTCTGATGCTGGAGCATTTTCAAAATATCCCGGATCTTCGTGTGCTGATAGACAAACAGCGGTTCCGTCATGATCTCCGCAATAGGCTGATCCGTCATCTTGCCGTTGATATAGAAGTCCTTCTGATGAAGAACGCCGACGATCTGATCGATAGTATCCCGGTAGACCAGTAGGCGGGAAAAGCGGGACTGCGTAAAGGCTCTGGCAATTTCCTCATGGCTTTCGCCGATGTCCACGGCCTCCAAGTCGATTCGATGGGTCAGAATTTCTGCCGCCGTCAGGTCACGGAACTCAAGAGCATTGCGCAGCAGCTCGCCCTCGTTTTTGTCAATGCCGCCGTCCTGCTCCACGTCCTGCATAAAAAGAAGCAACTCCTCGTGGGACATTTTTGCATCGTCATCTGTCTTGAGGAAGCGGGAAACCAGCTTTTTCCACTGGGAAAAGAGAAAATTCAACGGTGTCAGCACCCAAACCCAAAGGCGGATAAAGGGTGCGCTGAACAAAGCAAAGCGTTCAGGGGCGTCCTTTGCAACACTCTTGGGGGTGATCTCACCAAAAATCAAAACAACGATCGTTACGACGACCGTAGAAACCGTTGCGCCGATGTCGCCGTAAAGTCCGACGAACAGAAGTGTGCCGATGGACGCCACCATGATATTGACGATATTGTTGCCGATCAGGATGGTGGAAATCAGCTTGTCATAATCTTCGGACAGCTTGAGCGCCAGCGCTGCCCGCTTGTTTCCGTTGTCCGCCAACACCTTGAGGCGGGTCTTATTCAGAGACGAGAATGCCGTTTCTGTGGCGCTGAAATAGGCGGACATGACGATGCAGGCCACCATTGCGAAAATGCTTCCAAAATAATTCACTTCAAACTCCTTTATGTTCTGTTCATACGATCATTTCATGCAAAAAAGACACACCTATACCCGATACCGCAGCAAAGGGCGTAGATATGCCACATACGAACAGATCATATAAGAGCAGTTACCGTTATCGTCGCTACTGTCGTTTTCCACGGATTTCCTTCTCCTTTTTGCTGTGTGCTTATTGTGTGCTTATATTATAGCATTTTTCCGGTGTAGATTCGGTAAAGAAACGAGTGCGGCGCAATCTCCTCCTGTGAGAAATCTTGAAGCGCTTCCGCTTATGCGATATAATAACTGCCGGCAGTTATTTATACCACTGGATCTAAGCCGTTTTTCTCCCGGGCTTCGCCCGAAGCCGAAAAGCATGGCGTATGATACCGCAATAAATTTCAGGAGAAGCATGATGAAGAATCGACAGCGACAAAAGGATACTCTATTTTCGATCCTTATTTTTTGCAGTGCCTTTGCCGTCAATTTGCTGATTCAGAAGCTCTTTACCATGCAGACGCTGGTACCCATGATCTTTGTGTTCGGCGTGTTTTTGATCTCGCTGAAAACCCACGGGTATTGCTATGGCATCACTTCGGCAATCGTCAGCGTATTTGCGGTGAATTTTGCCTTTACCTATCCCTATTATGTCTTCGACTTTTTCGTGGGGGAAAGCATCTTATCTGCCGTCATTATGCTGGCAGTTGCCGTTTTCACCAGTACGCTGAACAGCCGCATTCGGGATCAGGAAAAGCTGCGGGCAGAGAATGAAAAAGAGCGAATGCGGGGCAATCTGCTGCGGGCGATCTCCCATGATCTGCGCACACCACTCACCTCTATATACGGGTCCTCCTCCACGCTGATCTCCAAGTATGATGCGCTGCCAAAGGAGCAGCAGCTCAAGCTGTTGGGAGAAATTCAGGAGGACAGCGAATGGCTCATCCGCATGGTTGAAAATCTTCTGTCGGTTACAAGAATCGACGGTGCGAAAGTGGAAGTCGTGAAGACACCCACGGTTCTGGATGAGCTGATCGACTCGGTTCTCATGAAGTTTTCCAAAAAGTATCCGAATCAGAAGGTCATCACACAGATACCGGAGGAATTTGTGGACATTCCCATGGATTCGCTCCTTATTGAACAGGTACTGCTGAATCTTCTGGAAAATGCCGTATTCCACGCAAAAGGCATGACGGAGCTGGCGCTTTCCGTTTCTCTTGTGGGAGATAAGGCGGTATTTGAGGTTGCCGACAACGGCTGCGGCATCCCGGAGGATGCGCTTCAAAAGATTTTCACCGGAAGTTATGAGAAGTCCGCCGCGCCGGTGGATGGGACCCGCAGCAATATGGGGATCGGACTATCCGTGTGCGCCGCCATCGTCAAGGCGCACGGCAGCGAGATCACTGCGGAAAATAGGAAGGGCGGCGGTGCGGTATTCCGCTTTGCTCTGGAAAGAGGGGGTGAGGACGATGGGCAATAACAAGTACAAAATCCTGATCGTAGAGGACGAGGCCAACATCCGAAGCTTTATCAAAGCCAATCTGGAAACCAGCGACTATCAGGTGCTCTGTGCGGAGACCTGCGAGCTTGGCATGATGATGTATGCCTCCCATCATCCGGACCTCATCCTTTTGGATCTTGGTCTGCCGGATCGAGACGGTATGAGCTTGATTCAAGAAGTTCGGGAGACAGACACCGTGCCCATCATTGTGCTTTCCGCCCGTTCCAATGAGAGGGACAAGGTGGAGGCGTTGGATCTGGGTGCGAATGACTATATCACCAAGCCCTTTGGCACGGAGGAACTACTGGCTCGTATCCGTGCCGTTCTCCGCAGCCATCGGCACAGCGAAGAGAAGGAAAGCAGTCCCGGCGGGAAATTCCGCCTGCAGGATTTGCTGATCGATTATGATACACGGCAGGTTTTTGTAGGGAAAGAGGAGATCGACCTGACCCAGACGGAATACAACATCATGGCGTTTCTCTCCGTTCACGCCGGAAAGGTGCTGACGTATGCCGCCATCATTCGGGCGGTCTGGGGGTATTCGGACTATGGCAGCGTCAAAAAGCTGCAAGTCAACATGAAGAACATCCGCAAGAAAATGGGCGTGACGCCCGGCGAAAAGCGCTACATCATCAACGAGCTTGGCGTCGGATACCGTATGCTGGCGGAGGATGAGGCATAGCGCTGCCAAAGTTCTGCGCCGCTTGACAGGCGTGGTACAACACAAATGAGCTTTTTCCGTTTCTATACCAAACGGAGGAGGCTCATTTTTGTTTGAAGGATCAAAGGAGTGAAACGCCTTGTATCTCTCTGCGCCGGTGCGCAGGGCAGCTTGAATATTCTTGGTAATGTTGCAGCAGGCGATTTTCGCAACTGCGTACCGCCGGTTCCTCTACGCCATTTTTACGCCATTTCTGCGTGGGGATGCGTAGGGAAATAGGAACTTTTATGTTTTGACTTCATCCGAAAATGCCTGTCCTATCAAGCTTTATCGGCATTTGTGCGTTTGCGGAGAGTTTCAGAAACCGGCTCGCTTTCGCCGATACCTAATTTCATAGTTTTTCGCTCTCCTTATGCTTTAGAGGCGGCAGAGCCGCCAGTTTTACCGGATAGAGGCGCCCCGGCAGGCCGATGCCCACCGAGACGAAGCGTAAAATCGCCGGAAGGACAAGCTGTCAGGCGTGTTTACCCTTGCTCATTACGGATATTATCATACCATGTCGGCGGCAGATGCACAATAGGAAAAAGGCTCCGGCGGCGCAAAATCTCCTCCCCTTCGGCACAGACGGGGGCAGGAAAGCCCTGCGGCCCGTGTGGGCGCAGGGCTTTCTCCCGATGAAGCTTAGTCCTTCTTATTCTTGCGCTTAGTGACAAGCAGCACCACCAGCACGATGATGCCCACGCCAGCCACAGCCAACACGACCCACAGGGCGGTCACGTTGCTGCTGTCGCCGGTGGCGGGGGTATCGGGCGTAGTGGGTACCTCCGGCTGGGTGGGCTGGGAAGGCTCACCCGGCTTGCCGGGCTCCTCATACCGCAGCAGGGAGATGTCCACCCCCAGGCGGATGGTCTTGCCGGTCAAGTCGGTGGTATTGCTGTTCACCAGCGCCGCCACACCCACCAGCTGCCGGGCGGTGGTGATGGTGAACTCGGTATCCGTCCCGTTATACCACGAGAGATCCACTGCCCTGTCCCAGCGGGTGGTGGAGAAGTATTCCACCGTGACCTGCTCTTCCGTTACGCCCTCCGGCAGGGTATAGGCGTAGCCGGAAACCGTCTCGGTAAAGGCCGCTCATTGCCTTCGCCGTCCGTATAGTGGATGGCGGCAACGTCATAGCCTTCCCGCCGCTCTGCCTGCACCTGTCCGTCCAGAGCCGAGACCGGCATCACCAAACGCAGCACCATGCACAAAGTCAGCAGCAGCGCCGATACACGCTTCCTGTGCAGGTTCCCTCCTCTCTGAAAATTTTTATATGCAGCCCCACAGGGCATGATATACAGCTTCACGGCTTGGCCGGGTCATAGACGCAGCTGCGGACCGTGCCACCGGTGACCGGCACCTGCGCCACCGTCAGAGGGATACGGTACAGGGTGTGCAGCAACTCCTCCGTCAGCATCTCCTCCACCGGGCCGCAGGCCGCCACCGTGCCGCCGTGGAGGGCCAGCACATGGGTGGCGAAGCGAAGGGCGTGCTCCGGATCATGGGTGGACAGCAGCACCGTGTAGCCCTGCTCCGTCAGGCGGCGCACCTGCTGCAGGAGCCTAAACTGGTTGCCGTAATCCAGATTGGCGGCAGGCTCGTCCATCAGCAAGATCCTCGCCTGCTGGGCCAAGGCCCGTGCAATGAGGGTCAGCTGCCGCTCGCCGCCGGAAATGCGGCGGATGCCCCGGTCTGCCAGCGGGGCGATGCCCGCCAGCTCCATCATGCGCTGCGCCGTCTCCAGCTGCTGCCGTCCCGGCTGCCGCAGAGGCTCCAGCCCTCCGGCGGCACCCATGAGCACCGTGTCCCGGACGGTGTAGTCGAACAACGGCTGGCTGGACTGGGGGATATACGCCGCCAGGCGGGCCAGCTCCCGCCGGGGCAGATGCCGCACGTCCCGCCCGCACAGGGAGATGCTCCCCTGATAGTGGGGCAGAAAGCCCAGCATACAGCGAAACAAGGTACTCTTCCCCGCCCCGTTTGGCCCCAGCACTGCCACCAGCTGTCCGGGCTCGGCCCGGAAGCTGACATCCCGCAGCACCGGGTGGGTACCGTAGGAAAAGGAGAGTCTCTCCACGTCAATGCTCATGCCGTCGCCCTCCCGTGATGATGAGATACAGAAACAGCGGCGCTCCCACGAAGGCCGTCAGGATACCCAGAGGCAGCTCACCGGTGGTCACCAGCCGAGCGATGTCATCCACCGCCAGCAGGAAAGCCGCTCCAAACAGGGCCGCCGCCGGGATCAGCCGCCGGTAGTCGTAGCCGAACAGCATCCGACAGAAGTGGGGGATCACCAGACCCACCCAGCCGATCATGCCGGACACCGCCACACTGGCGGCGGTCAGCAGCGTGGCGCACAGGATCACCACCAGACGCAGTGCCCCCGTCCGCACGCCCATGGACTGGGCCTCCTCCTCCCCCACCGTCAGCAGGTTCATCCGCCAGCGCAGGAGAAACAGCGGCAGCAATCCCACCGCCACCGGCAGCACCAGAAAGCGCACGTCCTCGGCCTTGATGGAGCTGAGGCTGCCCATGAGCCAATAGGTGATGGCGGGCAGCTGCTGCTGGGTATCCGCCACCAGCTTGATAAAGGACGTCCCGGCGGAAAACAGGGAGGAGATCATCATACCCGCCAGGATCAGCGCCACCGTGGGGTCTGAGCGAGACAGACGGCTCACCAGCCACGCCGCCGCCACGGCCAGCAGACCGAAGCAGAAGGCGGCCAGGGAGATGCCGAAATACCCGCCCCCCAGCAGGATAGCCAGCGCTGCGCCGAAGCCTGCGCCGGTGGAGGCCCCCAGAATATCCGGCGACACCATGGGGTTGCGGAACATTCCCTGATAGGCCGTGCCGGAGACGGCCAGCGCCGCACCCACCAGCGCCGCCGCCGCAATGCGGGGCAGACGGATGGCAAACACCACCTTCTCGTCGCTGACGGACCAGTCCGCAGCGCCGCCGGTGAGCCTTGTCCACAGCATATGCAGGAGCTTACCCGCAGACAGACCGTAGCGCCCCACCAGCATGGAACCCAGCAGAAGCAGCAGGCACACCCCGCCCAGCAGGAGAAAGCGCCGCCGGTAGGTCCTCCCGGCCATCAACTTCTCCATGGGTCAGTTCCCCGCCGCATTGGGGACGATGTAATAGGTGCCGGTCTTGGCATCATAGTACACCTCACCCCGCTTTTCCAGATCCTCGCCGCCGGAGAGGCCCTCCTGCTGCTGGAGCCGCTTCGCATGGTCTCCAGCAGCAGGGGTAGACTGGCGTTCATATGCTGCCGCTCTCCCAGCAGCTCCGTCAGCCACCAGCCCAGTGAAAACACGGAAAACGCCAACAGCAGCAGGCAGATCACCACCGGAATCTCCATGGCGCTGGCTGCTGCCCGCAGGATATTGTGAAACAAGGTACTCATTTATTCGTCCCTCTCTTTTTTGAAATACAGCACACCGCCGCCGGGTTCGCCGGTGATGCGGCCGGTCTGGGCCGCCCACCCCTCCAGCACCCGCCGGTTGCCGTCGCTGATGGTGGTACCGCCCTGCGGGCCGGTCTGTCCATCGGATTGACTGCCGCCGGGGGCAGAGAGGTCTGTCCCTCCGGCGGAGGGCTTGCCGCCGGCGGAGGGCTTGCCGCCGGCGCCGGGCTTTTCAGGCTCTGTGGGATTCTCCGGCTGATCCGGCTGCGCCGGCCTCCGCCCTTCCCGGCAGCAGGCATACCGCCGTCAGGCAGGCCAGCATCCACAGGGTCAGCCGCCGCAGGCGGATATTGCACTTCTTCCTCGCAGGTTCTCCTCCCCGTATGGGGTCACGTCCGCAGGGTGGATCGGCTCAGCATCCCGGCCGCCTCCTCCGCCGACAGGTCATAGTGCCAGAACAACCGGTAGTACTCCTGTGCCACAGCCGTCATATCGTAGTCATACAGCTGGGGGTACAGCAGATTCCCCAGCCACCAGATGCCCAGCACCCGGTTCACCGACGGCGGGGAACTCATCCAGTCGTAGGGCAGGCCCGGTATCTCGTAGTACCGCCCCTGCTGCACGGCGGTGAGGCCCGCCCAGTCCCCTTCCGTCAGGGTATCGTAGGGGCCGCCGGAGGACAGCAGAATAACATCCGGCTCCACGGCGTATACCTCCTCCAGACTGACGGTGGTACCGCCGCCCCGGTTGGTGACTTCCTCCGGGATGATGGCGTTCACCGCTCCCACGAGGTCGATGACATCCGCCTGTACGGACCCGGCTGCGTTGCAGGCAAGGCCCGTGGATCCGGTGCCGAAGAGCACCTTGAGTCGCTGAGACTCCGGGATCTTTGCGGCGTTGGTCTGGGCCATGGAGACAGTGCGGTCAATGAACTGCGCCAGTTCCTCCGCCTGCTCCTGCCGCCCCAGAATGTCCCCCAGCGTCCGGTAGGCCGCCGCCATATCATCCAGATCCGCTTCGATGAAGATGGTGGGGATGCCCGTCTGCTTCTGAATGGTGTCCATGTCCTTGGCGATGCTGTCCTTGGCGTCGCCCAAGTCGATAATGAGCTGGGGCTGGGCGGCGATGAGGGACTCCATATTCAGGCTGGCCTTGCTGCCGTAGAATTGGCCGAAGGTAGGCAGATACCGCATCTCCTCCGGAAAATAGGGCATCTGTGCAGTACTGGGGCTGCTGCTGAGCCCCACAAGCAGGTCATAGGCCACCGGCATCAGGATCATCTGGGCTGTGGAGCCGCTGGGTGCGATGCGGGTGATCTCGGCAGGGATCTCCACCTGCCGTCCGGCGGAGTCGGTGATCATCCGGGTCTCCACCCCTTTCAGGGGGTCGTAGCCCGTCTGCTTGCCGCCGCAGCCAACCAGCAGGCACAGGCACAGTGCCAGTACCAGCGATATCCACCGCTTTCCACTCGTTCTCTTCACCGTTTTTTCCTCCGTTATCCTCATTTACATATCACGCTCGCCGAAAAGAGCGCCGCACCATGGCGGCAGTCTTTTCTATCGTAAGTCTATTTTACCATCTGCCCCGGCAAAAGAAAATATCCTTTTCGCAAAGCAGAACATAATTCCGTATGGCGGAACGCCCTACGCATGATAGCCCAGCTCCCGGCTGAGACTCCCGGCGGCGGCGCAGACCATGTCCACCGCCTCCTCGAACTCCCCGGAGGCAACATGGCGAAACAGGCCCACCACCGTCAGGGTGTAGCGCATCTGCCCCTCCCTGTCGAACACCGGAGCCGACACGGACCGCAAGCCGATCTTGTACTCGCCGTTTTCGATGGCGCAGCCCTTCCGGCGGATGTGTTCCAGCTCCTCCAGCAGATCCGGCAGGGTCACGATGGTATGGGGGGTAAAGGGATCCATGCCCTGACCGTTCATCAGATAGCGCACCGTGGCATCCGGTAGCTGGGACAGCAGCAGCTTCCCCTGCGACGTGGCGTGAAGGGGCGTACGGCCGCCGATCTCCGAGGCCACCTGGATCCCCGTGCCGCTGACCCGCTGGTCGATGACCACGATGTCGCTGCCCTCCACGCAGGAGAGCAGGGCCGTATACTGGGTCTGTTGGGCCAGCCGCTCCAAATGAGGACGGGCGCAGCGGGTGATCTCCCACGCAGCGGACACGCCGCAGCCCCACTCGAACAGCTTTGTCCCCAGGTAGTACCGGCCATCCGACTCCTGCCGGATGCAGCCGTAGCTCCGCAGGGTGGCCAGCAGCGAGTGGATGGTGCTCTTGGGGTAGCCGGAGGCCTGACTCAGCGCCTGAAGGGTCATGGGGACCCGGCTCCGGTTCAGCAGCTCCAGCAACTCCAGCGCCTTGCCCAGCGACCGCACGCTTCCCTTTTCCTGCGGCATCATACATCCTCCTTCCGCCGGGGGATGGGCCGAAAATCCGGCTTTCCCGGCAAGCTGCCGGGCAGCCCTCGCTCCATAGGCGGCGGTGGCGGCACCTCGTCGTCCCGCTCCCCGGCATAGAAGGCCCGGTTGTTCTCCACCAGCTCCGCCAGCGTCACCGGACGATAGCGGTTCACATCCACTCCGGCATTCAGCACACGGGGCAGCTGCCGCAGCAGCTCATAGTCCCGGCCCCGTCCGTGGTGGAGGTGTCCGTGGATCATGTAGCCCCGCTTGTGGTACAGCATGGGATAGTGGCACAGAAGGATGTGGGTCTCCCCGTCGTCGATCTCGTTGAAGTCCGTCACCGTCTCGAACCAGCGGTACAGCCGCCCGGCGTCCTCATAGCCGGTGTCGTGGTTGCCACGGATCAGGTGCTTATGGCCCGACAGCCGCTCCAGCAGCTCTCCCGGCACCCGGCCGCCGTTCCAGCCGATGTCTCCCACCAGATAGACGGTGTCCTCCGGACCCACGGTGTCGTTCCAGTTTTTCACCAGTGCCTCGTCCATCTCCTCTACGGTGGCAAAGGGCCGGGAGGGAAGCAGCGGTGCATAGTGAAAGTGCAGATCGGCGGTATAGTAGATCATGGTGCTCTCCCTTCTCCGGCGGATATTTTTCTCTATCATACCGTCTCCGCCGGTCTGCGTCAAGCGTTCATTCCGTATGGCGGAATTTTTCTACGTTTTTCCGGCCTCAGATTCCGCTATGCCGTCGAAATGACCAATTCCCCGGAAATGGGCCAACGCAGCCCATCGGGAAAATCCTCCGTTTCCGGGCAGAAAAAAGAGCGCCCCGCAGGGCGCTCTTTTCAGTACGTTATGATAGGGATCGCTCACTCCTCCGTCTCGTCGGCAGGTTCTTCCGCAGGCATGGTCTCCTCCATGGATACGCTGTCGGCAGCGCCCTCCTCAGGCACCAGCTCCTCAGCGAAATGGCGGTAGGCGTTCAGGCCGGCGCCGGCGGGGATCAGCTTACCGATGATGACGTTCTCCTTCAGGCCCACCAGATGGTCCACCTTGCCCTTGATGGCGGCCTCGGTCAGGACCTTGGTGGTCTCCTGGAAGGAGGCAGCGGACAGGAAGGAATCGGTGGCCAGAGATGCCTTGGTGATACCCATCAGCAGTTGGGTATAGGTGGCCTCCTGCAGCGGCTCACCGGTCTCGGCGTTGACCTCACCGGCGGCGATGCGGGCCCGCACCTTGGCGTTCTCGTCCTCCACCTCCAGCACATCGGCCATGGCGCCGGACAGCAGGCCGGTGGCGTCATTGGCGTCCTCCACACGGACCTTGCGCATCATCTGGCGGACAATGACCTCGATGTGCTTATCGTTGATGTCCACGCCCTGCTGACGGTACACCTTCAGGACCTCCTGAATGAGGTAGTTATGCACCGCCGAAGCGCCACGGATCCGCAGCACATCGTGGGGATTCAGTGCACCGTCCTGCAACTGGCGGCCCTTCTCGATGACCTCGCCGTCCCGCACCTGCAGACCGGTGTGGGGCATGGAGTAGGTCCGGGTATCGCCGTCGTCGGCGGTGACGATGATGTTCAGCAGGCTGCCCTTGGTGGCATCCTCGAAGCGGACCTTACCGGCGATCTCCGACAGGGTGGCCATCTTCTTGGGCTTGCGGGCCTCGAACAGCTCCTCCACGCGGGGAAGACCCTGGGTGATGTCGCCGCCGGCCACGCCGCCGGTGTGGAAGGTACGCATGGTCAGCTGGGTACCGGGCTCGCCGATGGACTGGGCGGCAATGATGCCGACCGCCTCGCCGGGGCCGACAGGCTTACTGGTAGCCAGGTTCATGCCGTAGCACTTGGCGCAGATACCGCTGTGGGCACGGCAGGTAAGCACGGTGCGGATCTCGGCGGAGTGGATATCGAAGGACTCCATCAGCGCGGCGTCATCCTCGGTCATCATGTGATCCTTGGAGATGAGTACCTCGTCGGTGCCGGGCTTGAGGATATCGCGGACCGGGAAGCGGCCCTTGATGCGCTCGGAGAACTTCTCGATGACCTGACCGCCCTCGCTGATCTCAGACACCACGATGCCCTTTTCCACACCGCAGTCGGCCTCGCGGATGATGACATCCTGGCAGACATCCACCATGCGGCGGGTCAGATAGCCGGAGTCGGCGGTACGGAGGGCCGTATCGGCCAGGCCCTTACGGGCGCCTCGGCTGGAGGTGAAGTACTCCAGCACGGACAGGCCCTCACGGAAGTTGGCTTTGATGGGGATCTCGATGGTCTTACCAGCGGTGTTGGCCATCAGGCCGCGCATACCGGTCAGCTGACGGATCTGCTTCATGGAACCACGGGCGCCGGAGTCCGCCATCATGAAGATGGGGTTGTACTTGTTCATGTTGGCGGTCAGGGCGTCAGTAACGTCGGCGGTGGTCTTTTCCCACTCGCGGACCACCAGCTTGTAGCGCTCCTCGTCGGTGATGAAGCCCATGTTGTACTGATCCTCGATCTCCACCACGCGCTTTTCGGTCTCGTCGATCAGCTCGTACTTGGCCTTGGGCACCGTCATATCCGCGATGGAGATGGTGATGGAGCCGCGGGTAGAGTACTTGTAGCCGGTGGCCTTGATGTTGTCCAGCACCTCGGCAGCGATGGTAAAGCCATACTGCTTGATGGTCTTGTCGACGATCTTGCCCAGCAGCTTCTTGCCGCAGGTCTCGGTGATCTCGTAGTCAAAGAACTTGTCGGAGGGTGTACCGTCCTCGTTGAAGCGCTTGACAAAGCCCAGGTCCTGGGGGATGTTGCGGTTGAAGATGATGCGGCCGGCGGTGGCGCGGACCACATGACTGACCTTCACACCGTTCAGCTCCTTGGTCACGCGGACCCAGATGGGCTGGTGGATACCGATGATGTGCTCGTTGTAGGCCATCAGCGCCTCGTCCTCATCGCGGTAGATGTTCATGTGGACGGAGGCTTTCTCCTCTTCGGTAAGCTCATCGTAGGTCTTGCCGGCCAGGGCGAAGTCCACGCCCTCGGGCCAGTACTCGTCGTTGGTCATCTGGCAGCAGCCGTTTTCGAAGCGCTCGAAGGTCAGGTAGTAGGAGCCCAGCACCATATCCTGCGTAGGCACGGTGACGGGGCCGCCGTCCTGGGGACGCAGCAGGTTGTTGGCGGACAGCATCAGCAGACGCGCCTCGGCCTGTGCTTCGGCGGACAGAGGAACGTGGATAGCCATCTGGTCGCCGTCGAAGTCGGCGTTGAAGGCCGTGCAGTTCAGGGGATGCAGCTTCAGGGCGCGGCCCTCCACCAGCACCGGCTCAAAGGCCTGAATGCCCAGGCGGTGCAGCGTAGGTGCACGGTTCAGCATGACGGGGTGGTCCTTGATGATCTCGTCCAGCGCGTCCCACACCTCGGTGCGGCCCTTGTCCACCATCTTCTTGGCGGACTTGATGTTGTTGGCGCTGCCATCCTCCACCAGCTTCTTCATAATGAAGGGACGGAACAGCTCCACAGCCATCTCCTTGGGCACGCCGCACTGGTAGATCTTCAGCTCGGGGCCGACCACGATAACGCTTCGGCCGGAGTAGTCCACGCGCTTGCCCAGCAGGTTCTGGCGGAAACGGCCCTGCTTGCCCTTGAGCATATCGCTCAGGGACTTGAGGGCGCGGTTGTTGGCGCCGGTGACAGGGCGGCCGCGGCGGCCGTTGTCGATCAGGGCGTCCACCGCCTCCTGAAGCATACGCTTCTCGTTGCGGACGATGATATCGGGGGCCTTCAGCTCCATCAGGCGCTTCAGGCGGTTGTTGCGGTTGATGACCCGGCGGTACAGGTCGTTCAGGTCGCTGGTGGCGAAACGGCCGCCGTCCAGCTGCACCATGGGACGGATCTCCGGGGGGATGACGGGCAGCACATCGATGACCATCCACTCCGGCTTGTTGCCGGACAGGCGGAAGGCGTCCACCACCTCAAGGCGCTTGACGATGCGGGCCTTTTTCTGGCCGGAGGTGGTCTTCAGCTCGGCGTGCAGCTGCTCGCTCAGCTGCTCCAGGTCGATCTGCTGCAGCAGCTCCTTCACGGCCTCGGCGCCCATGCCGGCGCGGAAGTCGTCCTCATACTTCTCGCGCATATCGCGGTATTCCTTCTCGGAGAGGATCTGGTTCTGGGCCAGAGGCGTCTCGCCGGGATCGGTGACGATATAGGCGGCGAAGTACAGCACCTTCTCCAGAATGCGGGGGCTGATGTCCAGCAGCAGGCCCATCCGGGAGGGGATACCCTTGAAGTACCAGATATGGCTGACGGGGGTGGCCAGCTCGATGTGGCCCATGCGCTCACGGCGCACCTTGGCCCGTGTGACCTCCACGCCGCAGCGGTCGCAGATCTTGCCCTTATAGCGGATCTTCTTATACTTGCCGCAGTGGCACTCCCAGTCCTTGGTGGGCCCGAAGATGCGCTCACAGAACAGGCCGTCCCGCTCCGGCTTCAGGGTGCGGTAGTTGATGGTCTCCGGCTTCTTCACCTCGCCGTAGGACCACTCACGGATCATTTCCGGAGAAGCGATTCCGATTTTAATGGCGTCAAATGTTGCGTAACTCATAGTATGCTGCTCCTCCTGTCCTTAAAATTCTTCCCCGTCGCCGTCGTAGGAAGCGTCCACTTCCTCGTCGGCCACGTAGTCAAAGCCCGCATCCGCCAGCTCGTTGTCGTCGGCATAGCGGTTCTGGCGCTCGTCGTCGGCATCCATCCGGGCCAGATTGAAGGTATCCAGAGCGTCCTCGTCCTCCTTCAGCTCGATCTGGTTGCCGTCCTCGTCCAGCACCTGAATATCCAGGCACAGGGACTGCAGCTCCTTCACCAGCACCTTGAAGGACTCCGGCACGCCGGGGGTCGGCACGTTGTGGCCCTTGACGATGGCCTCGTAGGTGCGGACACGGCCCGTCACATCGTCGGACTTGACGGTGAGGATCTCCTGCAGGGTGTAGCTGGCGCCGTAGGCCTCCAGCGCCCAGACTTCCA
>ERZ827522.1997-NODE-1997-length-15219-cov-11.243801_pt1 | contig 15219 bp, 13 predicted proteins | sample MGYA00519580_ERZ827522 | MGnify/ENA primary metagenome ERZ827522 (study PRJEB31778, sample SAMEA3449340) | human gut metagenome | biome: human gut; feature: human-associated habitat; material: faeces | place: United Kingdom | collected 2010/2012 ... | reverse complement strand
CAAATTGGGTGTTTTTTCCCGACCCAAATTGGCTGTGCGCTCCCGGCGCTAACATCGGTAAAGCAGGAACTGTGTTAGCGTCAGGAGCTTACAGCTAATGGGCTATTTTTGCCTGATTTGAACAACTATTTAGAATAGTTGTTGTAAATCATGTGATTTTAGCAACTTGGCATAGGCTATTACATTTATTCTTTGAAAGGGAATGTTTGTGACACCTTATTGGCAAATATCGAAAGTTATTGAGTAACTGTATTGAGTAACTGTAATATCTAATCCGCCCATGGACATATATGAGGCGATAGTGTTGGGAAGCTGCGAAACCATGGGCTGTTGGACGAGACTGAACCATTGCTGCACTCAAGTGGGCCTGCCATCACATTTACAGAGTTACCTGTACCGAAGCAGGCATTGCGCAACATTGTAGAATGTTCTGCCGCATTGTGTATCGGCAATACCAGCCTGAACATTTATTCTGGAAAGGATGCCAAACAAACTGAAAATGCTGGTAGAGCTTTTACACTTACATTATTAACATTAGTACATCTGTTTTCTGATGAAAAAAGCAACCGGAGTATTGACATCACATGTCAATACTCCGGTTGCTTTGAGTTAAATTGTAAGATTTGCTACCCGACTATGGGATGACGATCGGTACTTGAACATTCTGTATTTTAGCAATAAGATTAGCTCTCGCGATAAACAACAGATCCCGTCTGGTAATGCCGTTTGCTGCACGGGTCATTTCAGTGATGCTGTTTTGCATACTTAACATAGATGAGTCAAACACGCGAACGCATCCATCGGTCCACTGTAGTACTGTCTGGCTACGACCACCATGAATCCACATTGCATCAGTGCGACCGTATTTCTGAATTGCGGGAACATCAATAGCATGCGTTTGAATGTACTTGTTGGGGCCAAAGGAGTCTGTATTCTTATGTGGTCCAGCTAAGATTCCGGAGTATGTGCCGCAAGGTGTGTTTCCGTGCTGCTGATTTTCAGGGAGATTGTTTTCGCCTCGGCCCAACGCGCTGCCATAAACCTGCTGTTCGCCAGCAGCGTTGTAAAGCGAGAAAGAGCCGTACTTTAAGCGATCAGGGTCAAAAGTTACAGTTATTTTCCAATTCCCGTAGGATACGTCTGGATTTGCTCCAGAGCGAGTTACCAATAAAGCTGAGCCATTGTAAACTGCAACTCTTGTGGTAAATGTACCTGCGTGCGAAAAAGTAATATTGACATTCTTGGTTGCTACTGTAGAACCGGCAGGAATCGTCATAGTAGTAGTAGCTACTTGCCACTCTTTGCCAGAACGTGTACAAAACACCTTTACAGTATAGGTGCGAGCGGAGGATGTTCCGCTTGTCTCTGTCAATTTAATAGAAAGGGGAACAGGGGTACCAACTTCAATCTTCTTGGTATAAGAAAATGAAGTAATTTTGGGAGTGTAAACAGCGTATGGGGCAATATTAGTCATGGCAGAAGTCTCTTCAATAGAAGAATCGATGGCTTCCAAAACTGCTGCTGACAAACGACCGTCGCATTGGAATCTTTCTAACAGATCGCTATCCTCACGGTATAAGGCTGCTAAGTCTTTTGCTAATGTTTGAATTTCGGAATCAGAATAGTTCATCATCACAGATTCCATTAACTCAGGTTCGGCACTATATACATTTGACAAATAGTTGTAGAACGCTTCATTTCCCTCGGAATCTGAAGCCAAATATGCCTTGACAATCTGATTGACTGATTCCATGTCGTATTTAGGAAGGTTACTTACAGAATTTTGGGGAGGGGTCGCTTCAAGTGCTTCAGAATAGTATGTTTCTAATAGAGAGATACCGGGGGTTGTTTCATCAGCAGAGTAAATAATATCCTCAAAGGAAAGCCGTTCCTCATCAGGCATTCCTACAGCAACATTTGCAATACGACTTAGGAGAAGTTCTTGCTTATCGAGAGGATATGTGTCAATTACTCGAAGAAAGTCTAGAGGAGTCTCCAAAAAAGTTTTTAGCATTTCATCTGTTAACTCTTCGGCTACAGCACCGTCGCTCTCTAAAAACGAGTTAATAGTGATTTCGAGATTTTCCTCTGTAGGGGACATCTTCGGACTAGCTTCAGCTACAGTGTTCATGCTCGTGACTGACAATGTCACTGTTAGGATAAGAGACATTGCTGCCAGCATTAACCTTCTTTTCATAAGAAAATACCTCACTATCATTATTCTCAATTTTTGATGTAGGGGATAACGCCATACTTTTTGGAACGTAATACAGTAAGAGCTGCGGCTTGCCAACTGATGTAAAATCACCTCCTTTGATTTGGCATCTATAAAATTTGCGTTTTTATCCGATTGATGTAGTAGCTTTGTACATTCCGCAGCTCCTATCAAAATCGTTCTTTACATGTCAAGAATTTGGAAGGATGGATAGAACCACATAAAAATGACACGGTAAAACGATTAGTCTAAAAATCTGTTTACGTCCCTACATAACAGAAAATGCTCTAAAGAAGGAATTCTCACATGCCAAGTCCTACCTCACATTTCTTTTTGCTATTTCAACAAAGCACAGTTGCTTTTTTTGACAGAATGATGATATACGGAGCTCTTGATATAGTGTTTCAAGCAATAAGAAGAGAAGCATGGCTGAAAGTTATGAAGCTAAGAAATCTGCGAGAGGGACGAAAACGGTATTGAGAAGATTCCGGCCTATCTCTTTGGCAGCAATGATGTTTACCATTAAGGACGAAAGCTGGTAACCATCTCTATGCGGATTTCCTCGAATATTTTGGCGGGAAGAAAGATAGTACTTTCTTTTTGCTGGTTCGGAGGGGGAGATTTTTTCCTATCTAAAATAGTACTTTTTGCCTGACCCAAACTTGACCTTCCCAGCGAACATTGGGCGCGCATACGTACAAACAATATGATTGAGCGGACGAACCGATAGATCCGTCTCGGGCCCCGTGTGGTGGGGATATTCCCGGATGGGAACTCCACGCCGATGCTGGTCTGTGCGAGGCTTCGCAGTGGGGTACCCAGTGGGGCAACAAAAAGTACATGAATATGAAGTATTTGGAGGCGGCTTTGGATGACGCCTCTATTGCCGACTGATTTCATTTAGCTAGGGTCTGCAAATTTTTTTGCGCATAATCCTCGACGGCACCCAGTGCCCATAAATCCTGACGGCACCTTGCTGGACACCGAAAAAGGGGGAAACTCTGGCTGAAAGGCATAAAAAAGAGAACCCAATATGTTTACATACGGGGCTCTCTGCTGATGGAATATTGTGATTGATAAGAGCTGTATGAACCGAGAGGTTCATGTACGGTTCGGCGAGAGCCTTTGAGTGAAAGCACCATTAGCTACTCGGCTGAGCGGTCGGCTCTCATGGGTGAGAGCCGACCGCTCGATAACTATTCTTAGATAATTAGAGAAGATGAATTTACTTGTCAAAAAACGACAACTGATCAGCCTCTTCAAAAACGGAAATTTCTACTTGCCAAACTCCTTGCTTTCGCTCACCTCGTAGTACAATATCGATATTATCGGATTTGACGCTTGGACGAACCTCCCATTTATCTAATGTCACCGGCACTTTTATTCGTGTTAAAGATTCATTAGCGTTTGGATATCTGCGCCAGTCCGTAGATTTGGAAATTCCTTGTTTGGTGTCTACAGGGGCTTTATCAACGATAATGCGGCCTTCTCCAGAGGCGGTTCGGCTTGTGGTTTTTTTCAGATAGATACCTTTGTCAAATCCGCCTGATTTTTTTCGCTTAATTTCCTTCTGAGATAGAACGGTATTAAAATCAATTTGATATTGACTCAAAATCCCATCAAGGACCTCTAAAATGTCGGCAAGTTCAGCAATAATATCTTCATCGTTCTTTGAATCAAGTACTTCTAATGCCTCCTCTACAAGCTTTCGTTTCAGCAAGCTACTAAATAGTTCTTTATTTAGTTCTGCTGTTACAGCCTCCTCACCATTCTTTTCTATTTTTTCTGGAATTTTATCACGCACCAGTTTGTTGAATTCAAATTGCTGCCTCTTTTCAAAAGAATACCGGACTTGGACCTTGGCTCCGGTCCGAATAAGTTGATAGTATGCATGAGAGAGAATTCCACCCTCAAGCAAAATACTTGCCCCGAGGCCTTTAGCAACAGTGCCTATTCTACCAATAACATCTCTGTCTCGCAAAAAATTTGCGTTTGTAGGCTGTATCTGAATATTCCTAATATTTGAAGCGGAGGTTTGCGTTAAGGCTTCCAGGTTTTTGAGATCTTGTAGTGTGTGAATGGCAATTGCATCTTCAAATGATAACTTGTTTCGTGGCATGCTCAGATTGTCATTATATTCATAATGCTCATGATACCACGGAAAGACATCACAGTTGTATTGAGACTTATCAACACCTACGAACCACATTACGCTAACGCTATTCTGCTCTTCTTCAGAAATCAACCTCGTAACGTAGGCGATTTGTTTTACCCATTTCTCATCAGAAATAGCCTCATACCAGTCGTACGGAGGTTTCAGACATTGCACTTCCCATTTGCCGTCATCCATTGGAAAAACAAAGTATTTCTTATAATTTGTAAATTTTTGCACACTGAAGTCTTCGCAAGCTCCTTTTTTAATATCTGATACTCTAGTATCAACCAGATATTTGTCATGGCTGTAATAATATAATCCCTCGGGTAACCCCCATAGAGCTTCTATTCGGACCAATTTATCGCCCGGGCTAGCATAGGCAAATGCTGATGAAATAGCTGGTATATAGTTGTGGAATATAAAAATGGCACTTTTGCGAAATTCTTTTGAAAGTCGGGCATAACTATCACAAAGCCATTTTTTGGCGTCTTCAGCGGTGCTTATACCATCTGTCCGCGGGAGAAGTTGACGATCTTCTTTTCTATTAGTTGCGATATCTGTTCGGATAATTAGAAATCGAGATACGAGAACTTGCAAATCAAGCTCCAAATCAGGAGGAACAATCCCTTCAGCTAACGATTTAAGTGTATTCTTGTCATCCAAAATATACAACGGTGCGGTACTCAATTCTAATCGTCGATACAAAAGAGGATTTTGAATTTTAGCATATTGTTTGTACCGCTCTGTATCTTCGGCTCTTAACATTCGAAGGCAGTGTGGAAAATTCCTATCTGTGCTCTTATTGCCTTCTTCTGACTTACAAGAGAGTTTTGTGGGATCAATACCACTTGAGGACTTTTCTTCGTCAGCTTGAACTAAATACAAATAATCTCCATCATATACCCATTCGAAATGTACACGAATTTTCTGACTCGTAACCCATGTGCACGGAATAGTTAATGCCGTTCTGATGTTACGATCAGAAGGACACATCAATTTGGAGTTGAACTGATCTGTCGTATTGACCTTCTTCCTCCAGTTGCGTAAAGAAATACGGAAAGTGCGAGGGGGAGCAACCACATCAAACTCGCCTCTCCAGTCACGAAGATCTTTCGCAACACGGCGTTCGTTTGAAATATGTCCACAAAACAATGATATTACGCGTTTTTGAATAATTACAGGCATACGAACATTTGATGAACCTTCTTGCGCAATAAAGTCATCAAAACAGCGCTTAACGAGTTGTGGCCACTCGCGTAGAGTGCCCTCTACAGAGATAAATTTTCCACGATTCTCTAATCCTTCAGAATGTGCATTTGAACGTACAATAATTTGATCATCAAGTTCGATTTTGCATTGCGCTGCTGCCAAACTTATCGCATACCCCCATGCTGTCATGAGATCGTTCGCAGTCCCAGCTTTTGTGTAGTCGTCAAAGAGCTCATCTGAAATAACAAAGAACGGCAATGTCCACTTTGCAGGCAATGATGCTAATCCAAATGCTTTTTCACCTACACGTTCTATACAAATCTGCTCGGCATCAATGGTTTCGACACCTGATTTCACAACCCAAAGAATCTTATTTATCGGCTTTAAACATTGAGAACGCACCATTCAAAGCACCTCACTTTTCACCGCTACTAGTGTCAGTTTTGCTACTAGAGACGGTTTTGTTACCGGATCCAAATAGAGCCGTTGCAACTTCAGACATTTTCCCGACGGCATCATCCGCAAAGTAACCAGTAATAAATCCAACACAAATTTCTGTTGCGAATGATGGAGACTGCGCTGCATTAATATAACCGGAAAGGACCATGCATCCTACAACAAAAGCAATACAAGCAGAAATCCATGGCGAGAAAATTCTCCAATATTTTCTATCCTGAGACCAATAACCTCGAGCCACAACTCTATAAAAATATTTTAGCCCAAAAATTGTTCCGCCCATTAGACCTGAAAAGAAATAAAGGATAATTCCTTCCAACGAAGTAACTATCTTTGATTCAAGCCCTATATGGCCACCTATCCTGCCAATTAATCCGCACCAAATACAAATCAAGAGGACGAAAGATACAAACAGGATTATGCCAATGTAGATGGCTTCGCTTTTCATTTCCTTACGTGCATTTTCAGGATACCTTGACTCCCAATCGTACTGGTTCCTGCCATCCGTATTAACGCTTGTTTCAATTACATCTTGGTCCTGATAATGCTCAGGCTTTCCAGTTTTAGAATCACTAACAGTATATTCTTCGGCCATTTATATCCCTCGCATCGTTTAGAAAAATGTTTGTAGATTTTTAATTGTTTTTAATGTAAGGGTAGTATCTGGATTTGTTTTGTAATTGTACTTTTCAATGTTGCCCTGGTCCTCTGCAATAACCTTCCTGAAAAATTGAGAAATTGGTTCTTTTAAAATATGTACTCTTCCGTTAGGATTATCCCACTTGCGGATAGGTTCACAATAAAATAAATATTCGTTATTTCCAACAAGAGCATCAACCTGAGAAGCAGTGCAAATCTGCCAATCGAATTCTATGGTATCAAGTTTTTGTATTAACGAATGGTATGGTACCAAGTGAATATGTGCGTGATTTGTTCCGCAGGATGTTGCGGAGCCTTCTCGATTTGGGCCATGTTCAAAAGCAATGACAGGACCATAGCATTTTTCAAGTACTTCAATAACATTGCTGGTAAACTCGGCAAACTGCTTTTCAGAATATAAGGCCTTCATTGAGCAACAATGCTTTTTAGGCACAATAAGAGTCCATCCTTCAACCAAAGCACCAACAGATGAAATTGCAAAGTAATCGTTAGTTTCAGCAATTATTTTATTTTCTGGTTTTTGTAAAAAATCTCCCTTATTGGCTATGCTACAAAATCTACAGACGCTCATTTTATTTTCCTCCAAATTTATGCTATCACTGTCAAAAGAAATAGTCTTGGGCAGATTCTTGATGATTTTAGCAGACGGAATACAAGACGAATCTTTAAAAATCATTAACTCTCCGCCTTTTTTTTTGTTAGCCAGACTATAGTTGACTGAGAAATGAAATCGTTGGTAGTGCTCATATAACTTATCGATTTCTATATTGTCATCGTAGGTCATAACCCACTTGCAATCAAGTGATGAAACCGCATCTCGCAACCTTTCGTGATCTTCGCCTGAGAGATAATTCATATATAAGCGCTGGCCTTTTTCGTAATAAGGAGGATCAAAATATATAAAGATCTCTCCTTTGTCGCTCCAACGTGGAAGGTAATGTAACAAAAAACGGAAATATCTTGATTATATATCTTCACATTCTTTTTATATTCGGCAATTTTGGAAATTTTCTTAATTAACGATGCCTTATTAAAACGACAATCAATTTTATATGTTCCAGACTGATCATAGCCACCGATAGGTCCAGCGTCCAAAATTCCCGAACGATTGGTCCGATTCAAAAAAAACATAGCAAAACCGAGTTCTTTACTGTATCTTGACGATTCTTGGAGAATGGCTCTTTGCTTGCGCCATTCATCGACAGTTACAGAGACACTTTCGATTTTTTCGATAAACCAATGCGTAGATTCTGTGATAGCCCGCCAAAATGAATATATAGACTTATCTGCATCGTTGATGATAATATAATCTACTATACCATTGATGAGTAGGCTCCAAGCAATATTTGCGCCACCGGCAAAAGGCTCGATATATATACAGTGCTTCATATTGTTTGATTCTATAATGTTGGCAATAGCGGGATATAATGCGGACTTTCCACCCGGATACCTCAGCGGAGAGTAATTTTCCATGTGAATATCTCTCTTCCTGTTTTTGTATATAACAATCCTATTTTACTGTAATGTAATGACAATTGCTTTGCCCTCAAAAGTCAATACTACTAATACTGATGGGTTGCTGTGCAATTGCTGGAATACTTTCCGTAATTTTGCTGATGCGGTAGGATTGTGCATTCCGCAGATTCTGTGCTATTATTATGTTGAAAAAGAAGAAGTGCTCTTCGTGTAAAACGGAGAGAACTTCTTTTTGCTATTTTAGCCCTCCACAGCAAATATGTAGATGAGGTGACATGAACGTATGAAAGAGAAAATGTTTGCCGCATATCCAGATGTAGTAAATGTTGATCAACTTAGAGAGATGTTGGGTGGCATAGGCTACAAGGCGGCATATGGTCTGCTGCACGATGGCAGCATTCGCTTTTTCAAGATAGGGAAAGCGTTTCGTATTCCCAAAATCAACATCATCGAATATCTGCAAAGGAACTCTGAAATCTAAATACCTTTGTCCGTGAAAATAAAATCTTGCGCACCATTGTTCCGGCGGATTCAGCATGCTACAATGATGTTGTCGTTTGTTGAAAGACGCTACTGTTAAGTAAGGAGGTTAACAGAATGGTAGCGGGCCATCTGCAAGAGAAAAAAGGACTTTTTTATATTGTATTAAACTTTGTGGACTCGGATGGAAAGCGAAAACGTAAGTGGATAGCAACAGGACTGCCGGTGAAGGGCAACAAACGAAAGGCGGAGGCAATGCTGGTAGCAGAACGACAAAAATATCAGCCTGCTGAGTACCAGCGCACAGCCGATGCCAATATGCTTTTTGCCGATTATATGCTCTACTGGCTCAGGCAAATCAAGTCATCCGTGGATATAACGACTTACGCTGGATACAAAACGAATGTTGAAAAGCGTATCGTTCCGTTTTTTCGTGGGCGTAAGGTCACGCTGGGCGGTCTGCGTGCCGGCGATATTCAAGACTTCTATACCTACTGTGCAACGGAACTGGAGATCAGCAACAACACGATCATCAAGTACCATGCAAACATCAGCAAAGCCCTCAACGATGCCGTTCGGTTGGAGAAAATCCCAATGACTCCCCTAAAACGTGGAATGCGCCCTAAGCAGGTCGAACACATCGGAAAATTCTATACCTTGTCAGAGGTAGAGCATCTGCTCAGTTGCGTAAAGGGTGATGGAGCCGAGTTCCCCGTGTTGATGGCAGCATTTTACGGGCTACGCCGTTCTGAGATCATGGGCCTGAAATGGGAGGCTATTGACTTTGATGCCAATACGATCACGATTGCACATGTAGTTGTTGAGGTTAGTATTGATGGCAAATACACCATTGTTGCAAAGGATCGACCGAAGAACAAAAAGAGCTATCGCACCTTACCGTTAGTTCCGGAATACCGGAGGTTGCTGCTTCAAATGAAAAAGCATCAGGAGGAGTACCGTGAACTCTGCGGCAACTGCTATCATGAGAGCGACTATATCTATGTGAATGATATCGGTGAGCAGATTAAACCTAATTATGTGACACAGCATTTCAAGCTGGTCCTACGGAAGAACAATCTGCGGGAGATCACCTTTCATGAACTGAGACACACCTGCGCAAGTCTTCTTCTCAAAAGCGGAATATCAATGAAAGATATTCAGGCATGGCTGGGCCATAGCAATTACAATACGACCGCAAATATCTACGCTCATCTGGAATCAAACTCAAAGGAGCTTACGGGAAACGCAATGCAGGGCAATTTGACCATCAGCGGGAACCTCGCTGCTATGCAAGAGTGAGCAGAGATGCGATACGCGGGAGAACTCAGGAGAGAACTCGATCAAAAATGACGAAAGACTGGGTCCCTCCAAAACGGAGAAACCCAGTCGTTTCAAGTGGTGCCGGTGGTGGGACTCGAACCCACACGGAGTTGCCCCCGGCGGATTTTGAATCCGCTACGTCTACCATTCCATCACACCGGCCTATTTTACGAAGTTCTGCCGTAGGGGAGAACTTCAGGGAAGAACTCGGGAAAAAGCTGCTTTTATAATACCTCAAAAACCTAATAATTGCAAGGGTCACGCCAATCCGATGTGTCAGTAGGCGTACAGTCTTTTGAGTCCGCTACGTCTACCAATTCCATCACACCGGCAGGTGCAACAATTATTATATGCGATGCAGGGAGCATTTGCAAGCAAAACTTTTCGAAAAAAGGCTCCGGCGCACTGCGCCGGAGCCTTTCACAATGTAAGATCACACGTAGCGCTGATTGATGACATCGAACACGCCGCGCGTCGTGAGGCGCAGCGTTGGAATGACGGTCAGCGCCATGAACGAAAGCGTCATAAACGGGTCGACCCCGCGCGAGACGCCGAGCTTGAAGGCCTGCTCCTTGGCGTTTTCGAGCGCCTCGTTGACCTCGATAAGCGGCGCTTCGCTCATGATGCCTGCAATCTGGAGCTGGAGCTCGCCGAGCACCTTGCCGTCGTCCATCACGACGATGCCGCCGCCGAGCTCGACGACGCGGTTGACCGCCGCGGCCATGTCCTCCTCGTTCGCGCCGACGACGATGATGTTGTGGCTGTCGTGCGAGATGGATGTCGCCACCGCGCCGGACTTGAGGCCGTAGCCCTTGATGTAGCCGATGCCGATGTGGTGCGTGTTCTTGTGGCGCTCGATGACGGCAATTTTCAAGATGTCGTCCTCAACGCTGATCTTTTCGGCGTAGCCCGCATCGGTCGTGACGATCTCGCCGGGCACCATGCCGAGCACCGCGCGCGGGCGGGACTCGATAAAGTCCGTGGCCTCAAGGTGCGCAACGTGGAACGTCTCGTGCGAGCGCTTGGCGAGGTGCGGATCGATCTCGGGCGCTTCAAACGGCGTGACGGTCTTGCCGTCGAACATCAGCTTGCCCTTCTTGTAGACCTCAAGGATGTTGAAGTCGTCGAAATTGTCGATCACGACAAAGTCCGCAAGAAAGCCCGGTGCGATTGCGCCGCGGTTGTTGAGCAGGAAGTAGCGCGCGGCGTGGTGGCTCGCGCATTTGACGGCGATGATCGGGTCGACGCCCGACTTGATGGCACGGCGCACGATGTAGTCGATGTGGCCCTTTTCGAGAAGATCGTTCGGGTGCTTGTCGTCCGTGCAGAACATGCAGTAGGTGTAATACTGCGGTGTGAGCAGCGGGAGCAGCGCGTCGAGATTGCGCGCGGCCGTGCCCTCGCGGATCATGATGTACTGTCCGCGCTCGAGCTTGGCGATGGCATCCTCCACGGTGCTGCACTCGTGGTCGGAATAGACGCCGGCGGCGATGTAGGCGTTCAGGTCGTTGCCCGAAAGGCCGGGGGCGTGGCCGTCGATTTTTTTGTGGTGCGCCTGCGCGGCGACAATCTTTTCGAGCACCTGCTCGTCGGCGTTCGCGACGCCGACATAGTTCATCATCTCAGCAAGGCCTTCAACACGGTTGTGCTCGTAGAACGAGTCGATCGCGCGGTAGTCGAGCACCGCACCGGATTCGTCGAGCGGCGTCGCAGGCACGCAGGAGGGGAGCATGAAGCGCACGTCCACGGGAAGATCCTCGGTCGCTTGCAGCATATACTCGATGCCGTCGGTGCCCATGACATTGGCGATCTCGTGCGGGTCGGTGATGACGGTCGTGGTGCCGTGCGGAATGACGGCGTTGGCAAATTCCTTGGGGGAAACGAGCGCGCTCTCTAAGTGGATGTGCGCGTCGACAAAGCCGGGCAGCACGAGCTTGCCGCCCATATCGATCTCCACTTCGCCCTCGTAGTGCTCGCCCATGCCTGCGATCAGCCCTTCGGCCACGGCGATGTCGCCACGGCTCAGCTCATTGCAGAAGACGTTCACATACGTCGCGTTCTTGAGCACGAGGTCGGCCTTCTGCCGTCCCGAGGCCACCTCGACGACGTGGAGCTTCTTGTTCAGCTTGCGGTTGATCTTTCCTGCGTAGCTTTCCCGGTATGCCATGCGTTTTCCTCCTTGTTTTGTTGTGTTTGACCAGTTTATCGGACGAATCATCCATCTTCCTCGTTTATTTTTTATAGGATACTACGTTCTTTTGCACTTGTCCAGCAGAAAAAGCTAAAATATTTTTAGTAAAACTGACGAAAAGTGAGAAGAATGCAGAAGTTCACTGTATCATAAACTGTATGATGGACCGGACAAATACAGGCCGTTGCCGAAAGATTGCTTTTCACAAAATGCTGTTTACAAGCATTTGATAATACAGTATAATTAAACAAACGGTATAGAGATAAATGAATATTTTCAACTAAAAGACGAATAAAACGCGCTGGCATTCACTGCGCCGGGCTTGCTTGAAGTGGCCCGCACACAAAATGGAGGCTGCGGCAATTTTAGGACCGGACAAGGAGGGGGAAGATATGAAAACCGAGCATTCCTATTCCGCAAAGGGCGTTTTGGCTGCGCTGGGGAGATCCGCTTTGTATCTGCTCTTTTTTGTGGCGGTGCAGGTTTTGCTGCCCTTTGTCTATGGGATCGGTATCGCTGCCGATGCGGCAATCAATAGGGGAGCGGACCTTGCACAGGGGGCGCAGACGGTGGCGGAGCGGCTTCTTGACGGCCTGTCGGCGCTCACGCTGCTATCGTGTCTGATCATCGCCGCGGTACTGCTGCTGTGGTTCCTGCTGCGGAAAAAGCCGCTATCCGAGGCGGCGGGCCTTTGTCACTGCTCGGGCTGGACGGTGGGCTTCTGCGCCTTCGGCGCGGTCGGCCTCTATGTGCTGGTCAGTCTGGTGCTTGCCTTGCTGCCGGAAAGCTGGATGGAGGAATATGGAAAAGCCATGCGCCTGAGCACAGAGACGGGGCTGATCCCGGCGCTTGCCGTGGTGGCCGGCGCGCCGGTTGCGGAGGAGCTCGTGTTCCGCGGCGTCATCCAGTCGCGGCTGGAACGGGCCATGCCGGTGTGGATCGCAATGGTACTGCAAGCGGTACTCTTTGGATTCATCCACGGAACGCCAGTGCAGATCGGCTACGCGTTTCTCATGGGCCTGCTTTTCGGCTATATTCGCTATCGCACGGGGAGCATCCTGCCCACGATCGCCGCGCACGCCGCGTTCAACGCAATGAACGACCCGCTGGGGCTTTTGGGCGGTTTTGCGGAGAAGTGGCAGTTCCTTGCCGTCATGGCCGCCGTATGCGCGGCGGGCTGCGTGCTCTGCCGCCGCGGTTTGAGCGGACTAAGAACAGCGCCGGAGGCTGAAGCAAGGCCTACATCGCCGACGGTCTGCGAGGAGATCACCGAATAACAGAGAAAGCGCCTTTCAAAGAAAGCTCTTTGAAAGGCGCTTTGCGCTTCTGTGATTGAATCTTTTTACTTCACGCTGCCGTCGGCGTTGAAGACGGGCAGCTTTTCAAGGAACAGGATGTCCTTGCGGTCGGCTGCGCCGCCCTCGGCGAGAACGGCCATGCGGCCCGTAACGATGCCGCCCGCCTTTTCGACGAGTGCTTCCATCGCCTTGAGCGAGCCGCCCGTGGAGATGACATCGTCGACGAGCAAAATCTTCTTGCCGCGGATGAGGTCCGCGTCGTCAGAGCCGAGGAAAAGCTTCTGCTGGGCGACGGTGGTGATGGACTTGTCCTCCACGGAAATGGGATCGGGCATGTAGACCTTGGGGCCCTTGCGCGCGATAAAATACTTTTTCGCGCCGCTCTGGCGCGCCATCTCGTGGATGAGGGGGATGGACTTTGCCTCAGCGGTGAAGAGGTAATCGTAGTCGATGCCCTCGGCGAGCTTCAAGAGCTCTTCCGCGCAGCGCACGGTCAGCTCCGCGTCGCCGAACATGATGAAAGCACCGATATAAAGATCGTCCGTTACCTTGCAGATGGGAAAGTCGCGGTCAAGACCCGCGACATGCATCGGATAAGTCGCCATAAAAGGAAGCTCCCTTCGCGTTTTACATCTTTTTCTGCCGTTTCGCGCGGCAAACAGGATTTAGTATATCTTTTTTGCGCGGATTGTCAAGCGGTCAGACCTCGGTGTCGCCCTCGGGCAGGATGATCGCGCAGGCAATATAGGCGAGCACGCCGGTACCGGCGGCCAGAGCGAGGACCGCCCAGAGCACGCGCACGATCGACGGGTCAATGTTGAAGTAGTCTGCGATGCCTGCGCAGACGCCGCAGATCATCTTGTTGTTGCGGGACTTGTAAAGACGCTTTCTTTCGTCCATGATCGTTCTCCTTATCCGGCTGCGAGAGCAGCCACGGTGGGTTTGTAAATAACTATTATAGTATACCACGTTTTTGCACGTTGTAAAGTGCGGTTTTTCCGCGTTTTGGGCAGGAAAAGGGGAGTGCGCAGAGGAAAATGCGCGATATTTTGCGCTTTTGCCGCTTTTTTGCCGGCAAGGGGCAAATTCCCCCTTGCAAGTTCCTTTTTTCTGTGATATAAGTACCACTTAGACAAATGCTGTGAAAGGGAAAATAGCGTGTTTGTTCCGCGTAGAGAGGACCGGTCGGCGGCTGGGAGCCGGTCTGCGGGATGTCGCTTGGTTCGCCCCCGAGCAGCCGCGAGGAAATGCGCGGCCGGTCAGCCCCCGTTACGGGCAACGAGCGCGCGCCTTTGGGCGCGAATCAGGGTGGTACCGCGGAAGAAAGTCTTTCGTCCCGAGAGTGTCGGGAGGAAAGGCTATTTTTTTGCCCCTGCCGCCGATTTTTGAAATTCTGCAAATTTTTACCTGAAAAGGAGAAATGATATGAAACAACAACTGGAAGCGATCCGCAAGGCGGCGCTCGAAGCGATCGCCGACGCCGGCAAGGCGGAGGACCTCGAAGCGCTGCGCGTCCGTTACCTTGGCAAAAAGGGGGAGCTGACCGCCGTTTTGAAGCAGATGGGCAAGCTCAGCGCCGAGGAGCGCCCCGTGATCGGGCAGCTCGCCAACGACGTGCGCGCCAAGCTGGAAGCGAACATCGAGGAAAAGACGAAAGAGCTCGCCGACAAGGCCATGGAGCTCAAGCTCAAGTCCGAGGCCGTGGACGTGACCATCCCCGGCAAGCAGGAAAAGATCGGCGTGAAGCACCCGATGTATC
>ERZ827522.1991-NODE-1991-length-15246-cov-3.017708_pt1 | contig 15246 bp, 10 predicted proteins | sample MGYA00519580_ERZ827522 | MGnify/ENA primary metagenome ERZ827522 (study PRJEB31778, sample SAMEA3449340) | human gut metagenome | biome: human gut; feature: human-associated habitat; material: faeces | place: United Kingdom | collected 2010/2012 ... | reverse complement strand
CCGCAAAAAATGCGCGCACAAAATCCCCGCCATCCCGCCGCCGATGACCAAAACGCTTCCCATAATCTGTGTTTCCTCCGCTTCTTTCCTGTATGCCGCGCTGCCTGATGACATAGGCTATCCGTGTCATAGGAGGCGATAACTTTGACGCAGCAAGGCAAAAAGGCCACTTGGCGCTCACTCGTCGCGCTGGAAGCCGCCACGCTTGGCGCAGGGGCGCTCGTCGGCTACCTCACCCGCGACGGCATGGACTTCTTCCACGCTCTGAACAAACCCGGCTTTGCGCCGCCGGGCTGGCTCTTCCCCATCGTTTGGAGCATCCTCTATGCGCTGATGGCGTACTGCATGTGGCTCGTCCTGCGCGCACAAGGGCGCGACCGTTTCCTGCTGCTGGGGCTGTATATCGCCCAGTTAGCCGTCAACCTGATGTGGCCCGTGCTGTTCTTTATCCTGAAGGCGCTTGGGCTTTCCTTCTTTTGGCTAATTCTCCTGCTCTGCCTGATTTTCATCATGGCGGTGCAGTTCGGGCAGCAGAAGCCCCTTGCCGGATGGCTGCTCGTGCCGTACCTGCTGTGGGTGACGTTCGCGGGCGTGCTGAATTTCGCCGTCGCCCGCATGAACCCCTGATGCACGCTCCATGGCGTAAATCTTCCGCAGCGGCGCGGTCAGTGTGCCGTCCGGCTCGTAAATCATCAGCGGCGGTTCGGGGTGCAGCATCGGGCGCGCATCCTTGAGCGCCTCGATCATCACCAGATTCGCCGCCTTTTGCGCCGAGGGGTAAATCAGCTGAAACCGCTTCGGCGCAAGCCCGGCTTTCTCCATGTCCTTCATCACTTCCAGCATCCGCGCCGCCGGGTAGATGACCGCCATCCGCCCCTTGCCGCGCAGCAGATAATACGCCATCTTGAACCACGCCGTCAGCCCACTTTTCTGCTGATGGCGCGCCAAGGACAGCGTCTGCGCCGGATTTGGCAGCGTCGTGCCATGATGCCCATACGGCGGATTGCAGACAATGACGTCGATGCTGCCGGGCGCAAGCACCTCGTCGGCACTCTCCACCGGCAGGGCGTGGATGCGGATGATATGTTCCAGCCCGTTGAGCAGCACGCTCCGCCGCGCCATATCCGCCATATCCGGCTGAATTTCAAACGCATCGACGCTTTTCGCGCGCCCCATGTCTGCCAGCAGCAGCGGCAGGATACCCGTCCCCGTGCCAAAATCAGCACAGCGGTCGCGGCTTTCCGCCCGCACGAAGCTCGACAGCAGTACGGCATCCATGCCGAAGCGGAAACCCTGCTCCTTTTGCAGGATGCGCAGCCCCGCCTGCTGCAATTCGTCCACCCGTTCGCCGGGCAGGATGGTCAGTTTTCCGGCGCAATCAGCGTCAATCGGCTTGTCAGACAATAGCCTTCCTCCCCTTCCTCTGTCCGCACACGGCACCAGATTTCGCCCTTTTCCAGCACGGTCAGCACCAAATCCGCTTCGACTTTCGCCGTTTCGGGCGCATCGGCGCTGCACCACTGGTAGAGCGTTTCTGCCTGGCGGATGCTCGCCGTCCACCCAGTCACTTTTTCCAGCGTCACGTCCAGAATCGGCGTATCACTGATGACGACCGCACCGGGCGCGCTGTCGCTCAAATACTGCGACGCGCAGTAGCCCTCTTTGCCGCCGTAGCGGATGTAACTCCAGCCGTTTTCCTGCGAAATGAATGTCACCAGTGCGCCGCGCGGAAGCCATTGCACAATCGCCGCGCCCGTATTGGGCGACTGCCGCATCGCCAGCGAATCCGACTTTGTGCTGACGTATTTCTGCCCCAGCGGCGCGTCCGGCTGCTCGCAGGAGAGCGCATCCGCCGTGAAATAGCCCGTCATCTGCCCGACCGTGGCATAGCACCAGCCGCCGTCCTGCGCAAGCACCGTCACCTGCGTTCCGCGCGGGATTGTCGCCAGCACTGCCGCATCCGCAGCCATCGCCTGACGAAGCGGCGCATTGTCCGCACTCACCCACGCAACGTAGCTGCCAGCTGACACGTCATCCTCCACCTTCGCAGGCGGTTCGGACGCAGCTGGGACAGGCGTTGGCGCTTCGCTTGGTTCGGGGGATGCCGTCAGTTCGGGCGTTGCGCCCGGTGTGGGCGTCCCACTCGGTGTGGGCGTCGCCGTCGGCACATCAAAGCGCAGGTACTGCGTCATGACGTACCCGGTCAGGCTGCCCCAGCGAACGGCACACCACGCTTCGCCGTATGCCGTGACGATGATGCTCGTTCCCTTCGGGATTTCCGCCAGCACGGGGTATTCTGTGCCCGCACCCTGCCGGAGGTTGAGCGTCGAGGCGGTGGAATTGACAATCGCGGTCTGTTCGCCGCTTGTCGTCGGCACAGGCGTCAATTCGATGCCGACGGCGCTGAAATCAAGGCTGCTTGCCAGCACATAGCCGTCAATGCCGCCCGCCGTCACGCGGCACCAGCTACCGTCGCTGCTCTGCACGGCAATTTGAACGCCCTGCGGCAGGTTCATCAGCACCACCGCAGCAGTGGACGGGGTCGCCCGAAGCGCTGTCGCCGTCCTGACCATCGCAGAACGCCCGGTCTGGCTCGTTTTGCCCGGATAAGTATCGCTGAACGTGAGATACCCCGCCGCGCAGTAGCCTGTTTTCGCGCCATACTGTATGCTCGCCCAGCCGTTCTCCACCGCGAACACGCACAGCACCGCGCCGCCGGGGATGGTGGACTGCACCGCCGCATCGTAGCTGCCGGACGCGCGCAGATTCAGTGAATTCGTGCCTGTCACGGTCGCCCAGCGGGTGATGGGTGTCGGGTTTTCGTCGCTCTGCGTCGGCGGCGTGCCGGTGAACGTCAGGTTTTCCGTGCGGACGTAGCCGACAATCCGCCCGAAGCGGATGAGCGTCCAATTATCGCCCTTCGCCAGTACAGTCACGGCTGTTCCGGCGGGCAGCGTCGTCAGCAGTGTGCCGTTGTCCGAGGCGGTCAGGCGCACGTTCAGGACATCCTCCACATTCACCAGCGTCACCATGGCCTGATTAGGCGCGGCGGGCGAAATCGTCGCGGGGGCTTCAGTCGCCGTCACGGGCGCGTCGCCCACGGGCGGCAGAATCGTGTGCGTGAAGGTGTACTGCATCCGCACGCAGTTCTCGTAGTAGAATCCGAGAATCTGGTCGTATGTATATCCTAAATTCGCCATCTGCTGTGCCCCGCGTTGGCTCATGCCGATGCCGTGTCCGTAGCGCCTGACGGTCAGCACGAACGTCTCCCCATCCGCCTTGACCGACCAGAGTTCGTTTTTCGTCTTGTTAATGGACAGATTGAGTGCGCTTTCCAGCTCGCTGAAAATGTCGAACGTCAGCGTCAGGCGGCGCGTTTCGCCATCCACAAGCGCCGTCACTTCAAAATCCAGCTTCGTATATAAGCGGCTGGGTGCGGCATACTTCGGTGTGTGCGGCGTAACAGCCTCGATGCGCAGAATCGTCGCATTCGGCGCTTTCGCCTGCAACAGGCGCGTCAGGGTCTGATTCTGACTCGCGTGGGAAAATGCAGCGTAAATCGTCATCTTGCGCGTGCTGCTGTACGGGTTCATGCGGTCGAACGGGTCGTCCTTAACCGTCAGGTAATTCACGCCGGATGAGCCCCACGCGTTGCGGGCGGATTCGGTCTGTCCGCCGTTGGACGCGGTGTAGTACGTCCCGGTCAGCTTGCCGTCGTTCATGGCGACGATGCCGCGCGTTGCGTCCACCGCCTCCGCCGCCCGGTCGCGCTCCGCCGGACTGCCGTTGTACACCTGGTCAGCGGTCGTGTCCACAACGTCGTAGATCTTCGATGCGTTCGCATTCATGGCGCGCAGGGTGTACGTCCGCGCCGCAACTGCCTGTGCTTTCAATGCTTCCAGCGCCGATGATGACCCCATTTCATACGGCACGACGCCGTAGAGGTACGATTCGATGTACACATTCGCCACGACGTACAGCCGGTACGTCCCACTTTCCAGCTTCGACACAAGGTGCAGGTCACCGGGGTAGACGTTTTGCGGTCTTCTTGCCTGTGCAATGCGGAACCCGCCGTCCGTCTGCCGCCGCCTGAGCGCCATCTCCCGCCCCATGCTGACCGTCTCGCCGCCCCGCGTCAGGCGGATTTCGCCCGTCGCGCTGCTGTGGCTGATGCTGATTTGCTCGCCGCCGGACAGCGCCATCGTCTGCCCGCCGCTGACCGCCATTGCGCCGACTACCGTCACTGTGAGTGACGAGGGATTGCTGCCAATGGACAGCAGGCGCACACGCACCATGCCGTTGCGTGTGGCAGCGCTCCGCTCCAGCGGCGCGGAGTGCACGGCAACATCCGCCGTATCCTCGGCGAATGTTGTGGGCATTGCGGAGAGCATCAGGAAAAGCATCAGAAGCAGGCACAGCGCCCGTCGAAATCGGAATTGCACGGGAAAATCCTCCTTGTGGTGGTACTTCTCCTCCATTGTAGCAGAAAGCGCCCGGCGTGTCATGCAGATTGTAACAAACCGCGCTGGAAATTTCCGTCACGCACAAAAAGGCAGGCGCTCCGACCTGTTGGGTTCAGGTCAGAACGCCTGTCGGATGATGCGGATTATTCCTGCGTTTCCGCTTTCTTCGCGCGCGGCTTGCGGGCAGGTTTGTCTGCCGTTGCCGCTTCCTTCGCTGCCTTGTCCGCCTCGATTTCCGCCTTCGTGCGGCGCTTGCGGGCGGGCTTCACGGGAGCTTCCGCGGTCACTTCCGCCACAGCGGCTTTTGCCGCCTTGTCAGCTTCAATTTCCGCCTTTGTGCGGCGCTTGCGGGCGGGCTTTGCAGGCGCTTCGGCGGCTTTCGCGGCTTCCTTCGCCGCCTTCTCCGCTTCCTTCGCCGCCTTGTCAGCCGCAATCTGCTCCTTCGTGCGGCGGACGCGCTTGGGCTTCACGAGCGCTTCAGGTTCTTCCTTCTCATACGGATACGGGACGACCACTGGGTTCGCCTCCGCGTCGTCGTCAGAAGATGTCTTCTCCTGATTCGATGCGGAGTCATGGTCGAAACGCCCGCTCACCAAGCCTTCGTACAGTTCCATATATTTCTTAGAGGAGTTCGTCCAGCTGTAATCGCCAGTCATGCCGCGCTGCTGGAGCGTGTGCCACACATCCTTGTGGTTCTCGTAGTAGTCGATGGCACGGTTGATGACATTGAGCATGTCATTGGCGTTGTAGTTGAAGAACGTGAAGCCATTGCCGTCGCCGGTGTACTCGTTGTAGGACAGCACCGTGTCGCGCAGACCGCCCGTTTCGCGGACAATCGGCACTGTGCCGTAGCGCAGGGCAATCAGCTGGCTCAAGCCGCACGGCTCGAACTGGCTGGGCATAAGGAACATGTCGCAGCCCGCGTAGATTTGATGCGCCAGCGCGTGGTCCATCGCAAACCGCGCCGCGACCTTGCCCTTGAACTCGCCCTCTGCCCACGAGAACAGATTGACATAGCGGCTCTCGCCCATGCCCAGCACAACCAGCTGCACGTTCTCGCTCATCAGGTCGCCGATGATGTAGTCCACGAGGTCAAGCCCCTTCTGGCTGCTCAGGCGGCCGACCATGCCGATAATCGGCACATTCGGGTCAACGGTCAGACCGAGCTTTTCCTGCAGTTCCGCCTTGCACTTTGCCTTGCCGGACAGGTCATCCGCGGTATATTCCGCCGGAATGCGCGCGTCCGTCGCGGGATTGTAGTCCGCCATGTCGATGCCATTGAGCACGCCGAACACTTCATGCTTGCGCGCGCGGAGCAGACCATCCAGCCGCTCACCGTAGTATGCCGTCTGAATTTCCTCGGCATAGGACGGGCTGACGGTGGTGATGATGTCGGAATACACCAGCGCAGCCTTCATGAAGTTCGCGCAGCCGTAGCATTCCAGCTTGTCGTCCGTCCACAGGCTGTCGCCCAGACCCAGCACGTCCTGCACTTCGCGGATGCCGAACACGCCCTGATACTGCAGATTGTGGATGGTGAACATGGTCTTGATGTTCGCGAAGAACGGCAGGTGCGCATACTGAATTTTCAGCAGTGCGGGCACCATGCCGGACTGCCAGTCATGCGCATGAATCACGTCGGGCTGGAAGTCCAGCAGCGGCAGGGCGTTCAGCGCCGCGCGGCAGAAGAAACCAAAGCGTTCGTACTCGTCGCCGCCCATGCCGTAGATATACGGACGGCCAAAATAGAACTTGTTGTCCACAAAGTAGAACTTCACGCCGTCCTTTTCCAGCAGTTCAATGCCGCAGTACTGACGGCGCCAGCCCAGCGCGACCTCGAAATCAGTCACATGGGTCATCTGGTCAACATACTGCTTCGGCACCGCCGCATACAGGGGCAGCATCACGCGCACGTCGTGACCCTGCTTCGCCAGAACAGGCGCCAGCGCGCCGACAACATCCGCCAGACCGCCGGTCTTGATAAACGGGACGCACTCGCTCGCCGTAAAGAGAATTTTCATCGTTTCTATCCTCCATCAGAAATATTTCCTGCCGGGGGCAAGGGAAAAAATTACGGGAAATAACAAACCGCACCAATAGTATAGCACATATTGGCGCGGTTTGCAAATCCGAACCGCGTCAGTGATTCAGGCGATTCGTTTGTTAGATGACGACATTCTTCGCGATAACAATCGGGTACGCCGCCGGGCCGATGAGCCGCGCGCTGCGCTTGATGACCGTCTGCTTGTCCAGAATGCAGTTTTCGATGGAAGCGTCGTTGTGCACCTGACCATCCTGCATGATGATGCAGTTCTTCACATGCGCACCGGGGGCAATGCGCACGCCGCGCGCCAGCACAGAGTTCTCCACCGTGCCTTCAATGATGCAGCCATCCGCCACCAGCGAGTTGACGACGGTCACATTGTCGCCATAGCGGGCGGGCATCTCGTCGCGAACCTTGGTGTACACAGGCAGCTCCGCCGTGAACAGACGATGGCGAATCTGGGTATCCAGCATATCCATATTGAACTTGAAGTAGCTCTGCACGGAGTCCATGCGCCAGCACAGACCAGTGTACGCCCACGCATTCACGCGCGCCGTGCCTTCCGTCACCAGACGGAGCAGCACATCACGGTTGAAGTCATGATAGCCGTGCGCCACGCCCTTGTCCACCAGCGTGCGCAGCAGCTCACGCTTCATCACGACGACCTCCATGCTCGTCAGCGGCAGGTTCGGATGCGTCGGATCAACTTCCATGTCCGTCACCATGCCGCTTTCGTCCACCGCCAGATAGCAGCCCAGTTCGTCGCGCTGCATGTTCGGATCAGCAGTGTACATGATGGTGATGTCCGCGCCGCTGTTCTGATGATACGCCACAAACTCCGCGATATTCGCGTTGTAGATGATGGTGGAGTTGCTCAGCACCAGATATTCCTGCTTGGAGCGGGAGAGATAGTTGGTGTTGGAGCGCAGCGCATCCAGCATACCAGAGTACACGCCAACATTTTCGCGCGTCAGGAACGGCGGCAGCACCTTGAGACCGTCATTCTTCCCGTGCAAATCCCACTCCTTGCCGGAGCCGATGTGATCCATCAGGGAGTGATAATTCTTCTGCATGATGACGCCGACGTTCTTGATGCCGCCGTTGACCATCGAGGACAGCAGGAAGTCAATGACGCGGTAGCGGCCGCCCACAGGCAGCGCCGCGATGGCGCGGGTCAGGGTCAGCTCGCGCAGATTGGCGTCATTTTCGCCGGTGTAGATAACACCCATTACGTTTTTCATTTTCTTACATCCTTTCCGCTGCTGTGATTATCAGAATTTGGTGTTTTCGTCCACCTGCTGACCCGCGGTCACGCTGACACCGGCGGGAAGGGTGACGCCCTGACCGACGACGGCGATATTGCCCGTCTCTTCGCCGACCACGCAGCCCGCACCGATCACGGCGTTCTCCGCCACAATCGCCCGACGGACAACCGCGCCGCGCTTGATGACCGCATAGGGCATGACAACCGAGTCAATGACGCTTGCGCCCTCTTCAATGGTCACGCCTGCGAAAATCACGGAGTGCTGCACAGAGCCGTAGACTTCCGAGCCTTCCGTAACCAGCGAATCGCTCACGACAGCGCCCTTGGCGATGTAGTGCGGCGCAAGGCCCGGATTCTTGGCATAGATGCGCCACTTCTTGTCATGCAGGTCAATCGGCATGGGCACGCTGAGCAAGTCCATGTTCGCTTCCCACAGGGACTCAATCGTGCCGACGTCCTTCCAGTAGCCCTCGAAGTTGTATGCCACCATGACCTGCTTGTCGTTCAGCATCGCGGGGATGATGTTCTTGCCGAAGTCGTTGGCGGATGTCTTGTCTGCCTCGTCCGCGGTCAGGTACGCGCGGAGCTTCGCCCACGAGAAGATGTAAATACCCATGGACGCCTTGTTGGACTTGGGCTGCTTGGGCTTTTCTTCAAATTCAACAATGTTGTCGTCCGCGTCCGTATTCATGATGCCGAAGCGGCTCGCTTCTTCCCACGGCACAGGGCGCACAGCAATCGTCGCATCCGCGCCTTTGCGGATGTGGTACTGCAGCATGGCGTTGTAGTCCATCTTATAAATATGGTCGCCAGAGAGAATCAGGACGTAATCCGGGTCATACTGCTCGATAAACGCCATATTCTGATAGATGGCGTTTGCCGTGCCGCGGTACCAGTCGCCCGTCTTGCCCGTCTGATAGGGCGGCAGGACGAACACGCCGCCGGTGGACAAGTCCAAATCCCACGGTGCGCCGGAGCCAATGTAGGAATTCAGTTCCAGCGGCATATACTGCGTCAGCACGCCCACGGTGTCAATGCCGCTGTTGGTGCAGTTGGACAGCGGGAAGTCAATGATGCGGTACTTGCCGCCGTAGGGAACAGCCGGCTTTGCCACCTTCTTAGTCAGGACACCCAGACGGCTGCCCTGTCCGCCTGCCAGCAGCATGGCAACACAGGTCTTCTTTTTCATGATGAGAACACGCTCCTTCATCCTTGTTTCTTGCGAAGCGCACCGACCGTGCAGGATTCGCGCCGCCCTCGGTGCATCAGGTGGCACGGTGATGTATGTGAAACAGCGCTTTCGCTCCTCCCCTGATTGCGGCGAGCGCCGATTCAGCCGATGGAAATGGAATTGGCTTTGCCGGCGGACTTTTCCGGCAGGGGCTGCGGTTTCTTTGCCGTTTGGGATGCTTTCTTTGGCGGCACATCCGCGATTTCCGGGATAACGCGCGCTTTCTTCGCCTTCTCCGGCAGCGGGTCGCGCTGATAGGTGAAGTACACCGTCGCGAGCGGCGGCACGCAGATATCGCAGCTGTATTGGAAATCCTGAAGCTGCTCTTCTTCCGTGCGAATCGCCCAGTTGTTGTACTGATTCGAGCCGCCGTATTCCTTGCGGTCGGTGTTGAAGCACTCCGTCAGCGTACCCATCTGCGGCAGCCCGATGCGGTACTGCGGATGGAACACAGGCGTGAAGTTCGTCACGCACAGGATCGAGTTGCCCCGCTTATCCGTGCGCAGGAACGCAACGATGGAGTTATCGCTGTCGTTCGCCTGAATCCACTGGAAGCCGTCCCAGCTGTCATCAATCTGGTAGAGTGCGGGCGTCGTGCGGTAGATTTCGTTCAGGCGCTTGCAACACTGCTGCACCTGCGGATGATTCTCGTACAGCAGCAGGAACCAGTCCAGCTGGTCGTCGTACTTCCACTCGATGAAGTGCCCAAACTCGCCGCCCATGAACAGCAGCTTCTTGCCCGGATGCGCCATCGTGTAGCCATACAGTGCGCGAAGTCCCGCGAACTTCTTCCACAAGTCGCCCGGCTGCTTGTCCAGCATCGAGTGCTTGCCGTGCACCACCTCGTCGTGGCTAAACGGCAGGATGTAGTTCTCCGAGAAGGCGTACATCAGTGAGAACGTCAGCTTGTCGTGGTGATACTTGCGGTAGACCGGGTCGAGCTTGATATACGCCAGCATATCATTCATCCAGCCCATGTTCCACTTGAACCCGAAGCCCAGCCCGCCCAGATAAATCGGGCGCGTGACCATCGGATAGGCGCTGGATTCCTCCGCCACCATCATCACACCGGGAAAATCACGGTAGACGGTTTCATTCATCCGGCGCAGGAAGGCGATGGCATCGAGATTCTCGTGTCCGCCGTACTTGTTGGGCAGCCATTGCCCCGGCTCACGGCAGAAGTCGTACATCAGCATAGACGTGACCGCATCCACGCGCAGCCCGTCGGCGTGATACCACTCCAGCCAGAAGCAGGCGTTGGAGAGCATGAACGAGTTGACCTCGCCGCGCGCATAGTCGAACATGTGCGTCCCCCACTGTGGCATATCGCCGCGCCGGGGATCGGGATGCTCATAGCAGGGCGTACCGTCGAAGCGGCGCAGTCCCATTGCGTCGCGCGGGAAATGCGCGGGAACCCAGTCCAGCAGCACGCCGATGCCCGCCTGATGCAGCGCGTCAATGAGCGCCATCAGCTCCTTCGGTTCGCCGAAGCGCGCCGTCGCCGCATAGTAGCCGGACACCTGATAGCCCCACGACATATCCAGCGGATGCTCCATCACCGGCATGAACTCCACATGCGTGTAGCCCATTTCTTTGAGGTACGGCACGAGCTGTTCGGCAATCTCCGTGTACGTCAGGAACGTGCCATCCTTGTGCCGCCGCCACGAGCCAAGGTGCATCTCGTAGATGTTCACCGGACTGTGGTACGGGTCGTAGGCCTTGCGTGCCTCCATCCAGTCCGCGTCGCCCCAGCGGTAGCCGCTCAGGTCGTAAATGCGGCTGGCAGTGTCGGGGCGCATCTGCATGGCGAACCCATAGGGGTCAGCCTTGTCCTGCCACGTTCCGTCCTGCGCCTGAATGCAATATTTGTAGGTTGTCAGTTTCTTTGCCGCGTCGGGGTAATCATAGCGTTTCGGGTCACTCTTCACATCGAAGGTTTTCGCGGGCAGCCGCACTTCCCATGTACCGTCGTAGACCTTCTGCATGGGCGTTTTTTCCCTGTCCCACTGGTTGAATTCGCCAATGAGAGAAACTGCCCGCGCATTCGGCGCCCAGACAGCGAAATGCCACATTTCCTGTCCGTCCTGCGTCACCGGGTGCGCGCCGAGCATCTCATAGGCTCTGCGGTTCGTTCCCTGATGGAACTGGTCCCGCACCGCGGCGGTCGGGCCGTTGTAGCGCATAGTTACACCTGCCTTTGCTTGCGTTGCGTTCCTCCGCCTGCAATCACGGAGAGCCGCGTTTGCTTTCTTCACTCTTTTCACTTACTATTGAATCACTTTTATGCATTTTCGTCAAGTCATATTCAGCATTTTCTCCTGCATTTTTTGTGATTTTCGGAAAGTGCGTTCATTTTGACCGTAGACGATGCGGTAAGTATTTCGCCATTGCCGACATAAATTCCTGCTCATGCACGAAATTTTCCGCGCATAAACTGGTTTTGCGCCGTCGGAGCAAAAACTGTTTCCCCCGTGCGGCGATTTGTGCAATCCGAACATTTCCCGAAATTTCTGCGAAAAGGTTGTGTGCCCATGAAACAAAAACAGCTGTTGTCGTTTCTTGTGTGTATCCTGATGCTTTCTTCCTGTGCCGCGCCGACCGATTCCGCGCATGACAGCGGCTTAACACTTCGGGTCTACTTCGCCGATGCGGAGGAAATCCGTCTGCTGCCGCTGGAAGACTACGTTTTCGGCGCATTAGCGGCAGAGATGCCCGCGAATTACGCGCCAGAAGCGCTCAAATGCCAAGCAGTAGCCGCCCGGACGCGTGCCGTCGCGCAGAGCCGCGCGTTCGGCGGAAACGGGTGCGTCCGCCACCCGGACTGCGATATCTGCACGGACAGCGCGTGCTGTCAGGCATACCAGACGGATGCGCAGCTGCACGCCCGCTGGGGCAGCGAGTACGTCGTCCTCCGCGCGCGCATTGACCGCGCCGTCCGCGCAACAGACGGCTTGCTGCTCACCAGCGGCGGCTTGCCCATCGAAGTGCTGTACCACGCCTGTTCCGGCGGAAAAACTGAAGATGCCGCCGCCGTGTTCGCATCCGCTAAGCCATATCTGGTCAGCGTAGACAGTCCCGGCGAAGAGGGGTACGCCGGCTTCCGCGCCGACGCGTCCTTCTCCTGCAAGGAAGCGGCAGATCTGCTCCTGCGCGCTTTTCCCGGCTGCGGCGTGACGGCGGACACGCTGCCCAGCGCGATTCGTCTGCAATCCACGACCGCTTCCGGGCGCGTCGCGACGCTGCTGGTCGGCAGTCAGACCGTCCGCGGCGCTGATTTCCGCAAAGCGCTTTCCTTGCGAAGCACCTACTTCACTTGGGAGGCGGATGGCGACCGCATCGTTTTCCACACCGTCGGATACGGGCACGGCGTCGGCTTGTCGCAGGCAGGCGCGCAGGCGATGGCGGCGGGCGGTGCGGATTTCTCGGAAATTTTGGCGCACTACTACCCCGGCACGCAGCTGACATGGATGGATAAAACAGGTTTTTCCGGCTCATAATAGGAGAAAACGCCCCATGCGGCATGGTTGAGGTGATTTTCTCATGGCTGACCGTCACTTTCGTTCTCTTTTCCGCGCGCTGCATCTGCGCCGGGAGCAGTGGACATTTCTGCTGATGGCGCTGCTGTGCGTCTCGGTGATTGTCGGCACGGCACTGTGGACGCGGCAGGCGGAATTCGCACGCGTGACGCCGACCCCGCCTGTCTCCGGCGACATATCCGCCGCGCAGCTGCTCCAGCAGTCGCTTGACAGTGCGCAGACCGCCACGCCCGCGCCGACGGTCTCCCCCACCGTCCGCAGCGTTACCACGCCGCTCGAAAGCATGACGCTGCTGCGTCCCTTCGACAACACGCGGATGCGTCAAAGCAGCGCCACGGGCTTGTGGGCGCTGCACGATGCGGCAGATTACGCTGGTGCGGAGGGTGCGAAAGTCAGCGCCATGGCGGACGGCACCGTCATCAATTGCGCGGACTGCGGCATTTTCGGCGCGTACGCGGAAATCGACCACGGCGGCGTCCTCGTGCGCTATGCGAACCTGTCGATGCTCTACGCGATTCGCGCGGGCGATCCGGTTCGCGCTGGGCAGACGATTGGCTTCATCGGGCGCACGATGCCGGAGGAATGTGACCTGCCAGCGCACCTGCACCTGCGGATTGTCGTCGGCGATACAGCGGTTGACCCCGAAAAAGTGCTGCAAAACGGCGTTTTTCCTGACCCGTAAAAAAAGACGCACATGGGTGTTGCATTTTCATCGAAATCGGCGTATAATACAGCAGGTTGAACTTGTATTATAACGTCTTATTCGACTTGGAAGGAGCGATTCCCCATGTGCGGCATCGTTGGCTATATTGGCGCGCAGCAGGCGCAAGACATTTTATTGGACGGACTTTCCCGATTGGAGTACCGCGGCTATGACAGCGCGGGCATTGCGGTCATGGACGGCGGCATCATCCGGCTGAGCAAGGCGAAGGGACGGCTGGCGAACCTTGCCGCGCGGGTGGCATCAAATCCCCTGCCCGGCACCATCGGCATCGGTCACACGCGCTGGGCAACCCACGGCGAACCAAACGACATCAACGCCCATCCGCACACGGACATGAAAGGGCATATCGCCGTCGTCCACAACGGCATCATCGAGAACTACGAGGAGCTGCGCACTCAGCTGAAGGCAAAGGGCTGCGTGTTCGTATCCGAAACGGACACGGAGGTAATCGCCCATCTGCTGCATACGCTTTACGACGGCGACATGCTCTCGACCATTCTGCACGCGCAGACGATGCTCGAAGGCAGCTACGCATTGTGCGTTCTGAACGCCGAAGCGCCGGATACGCTCTACTGCACGCGCAAGGATTCTCCGCTTGTCGTCGGGTTGTCCGACGGCGCACAGTACGTCGGCAGCGACATTCCAGCGCTGATTCGCCACACGCGGACGGTGGAGCTGCTCGATGAACGCGAAGTCGCCGTGCTGACCCGGAGCGGCGTACGCGTGTACGACCATTTCGGCAACGAACGTGCGCTCAAGCCCATTCACGTTGATTGGGACGTGGAAGCAGCAGAAAAAGGCGGCTATGCGCACTTCATGCTCAAGGAGATTCACGAAGAGCCCGCCGCGCTGAAAAAGACGTTTTCCGCCCATGTGGACGCAGAAAGAATGGCGATTCGCCCCGGCGCGTTCCCGATTTCGGCGGAAGAAGCGAATTCCCTGCGCACGCTGACGATTGTCGCCTGCGGCACGGCATACCACGCGGGCGTTGTCGGCAAATATGTAATCGAGAAACTGGCGCGGCTGCCCGTGGTGGTGGATGTAGCATCCGAGTTCCGCTATCGCAACCCGATTCTGGGCGCAGGCGACTGTTTCCTTGCCATTTCGCAGAGCGGCGAAACGGCGGACACGCTGGCCGCCATGCGCGAGGCGGAGCGGCTGGGCGCGAAAGTGATGGCGCTGACGAACGTCGTCGGCTCATCGATTGCCCGCACCGCTGGGGATTGCGTCATGTACACCTACGCGGGGCCGGAAATCGCCGTCGCAAGCACAAAAGCATACATCACGCAAGTGGAAATGATGGTGCTGCTGGCGATTGACCTCGGCGTGAAGCGCGGACATCTAACGGAGAGCGTAGCATCGGAGCTTCTGCGGCAGATGGCGGACATTCCCGCACTGGCGGAGCAGGTGATGGCGCTCGAACCCGCGGTGCAGCGCTTCTCCAGCCTGTACCACGACCGTCAGCATGTATTCTACATCGGGCGCGGGCTGGACAACGCGCTGGCAATGGAAGCGTCGCTAAAACTGAAGGAAGTCAGCTACATCATGTCCGAAGCGTATGCGGCGGGCGAACTGAAGCACGGCACAATCGCGCTGATTGAGCAGGGCACGCTGGTCTGCGCGCTGCTGACGCAGGAGCATCTGGCAGATAAAACGCTCTCGAACGTGCGCGAAGTAAAGAGCCGCGGCGCGAAAGTCCTCATCGTCTGCCCGGAAGCCCTGCGCGACCGCGCCGTGAAGGATGCGGACGAACTCTGGGTCATCCCGGACGCCGCGTCGGACTTGCTGCCGCTGCTGGCGATTATTCCCGTGCAGCTGTTCGCCTACTACATGGCGGTCAGCCGCGGCTGCGACGTTGACAAGCCGCGCAATCTGGCAAAGTCGGTGACGGTGGAGTAAGGAGACCCCGAGGGCGCTGCCCTTGAACCTGCCAGAGGCTCTGCCTCTGGACTCCGGCAGGGCTCTGCCCTGCACCCGCGAAGGG
>ERZ827522.1977-NODE-1977-length-15372-cov-9.075341_pt1 | contig 15372 bp, 7 predicted proteins | sample MGYA00519580_ERZ827522 | MGnify/ENA primary metagenome ERZ827522 (study PRJEB31778, sample SAMEA3449340) | human gut metagenome | biome: human gut; feature: human-associated habitat; material: faeces | place: United Kingdom | collected 2010/2012 ... | reverse complement strand
AATCATAATATAGTTTGTAATAGGCAAAATAACGCGTTTGCCGAGAGCAAACGGGGGGGGGTAAACAACCCTCTTTTTGTATAAATGATAAAAAAGAAAAGTTAGTTAAAAGTAGAAATATGAAAGGTGCTGAGAATAAAATGAATGAATTAACTAGTTTTGAACAAGATTTAAAAGTAGCATATTTGAACTATGAAAATGGAGATTTAAGTGAAACATTAAAGGTGTTAGACAGAATGATTAAGTTTCTTTTTAAAAATGATACGCAAAATGATCCTTTTTGGAATCAAGAAACAAGTAATATATTTAAAGCCGTTATTTTAAATAATTTTTATAATAAAAAAGAGTTAAAAATAAATGATTTAAATTTATTATTAGCAGATCAAGATGAAATGAAAAGAAATATAATAGAATTTGGTAATAATTTTAAAGATAATGAATTAATAGAGTTTATAAGCGTTAGTAATATTTCTGATAATACCTTAAAAGATGTTATAGAAATTATAATGAAAAATATAGGAAAAATGAATATTATGAATACAAATATGGGAAAAAATATTGAAAAAGATAAATCAAAAATTGATTGCTTCTGTGGACATAGTTTTAACTTTGATTGGTCTAAAATACCAAATACTGAAAAGATAGCTTATTTAAAATGTCCAAATTGTGGTGCTGAATTAAAAAGATTAAATCCTAATTATCATGATATTCATGCTGACTATGAAAAAGAAGAAATTTTGGAACATGTAAATACTATTTATAATAATGGTAAACAAATTATTAATAAGCTTCATAATGATGATAATGAAGTAATAAATAAATTGAGAATGTCATATAATAATATTTTTGAAGATTGGAATTTATTAAAAAGTAAAAGAGTAGATTTGAAAGATTTTTTTGCAGAAACAGAAAAAGAAGCTGTTATAGAATTATATAAAGCAAAAGAAAAAGCAACGGTATTTGGAACAAGCTTATCACAACTTTTAGATAGTGATAATTTAACTTGTAATGATGAAATAGTAAAGTTACTAATTGATTATTTTGGTAATGCATCTATTTATGATAGAAATTTTGGTACAAGTGATACGGGATTACCTTGTGAAAAGTTATCAATAGACAATGTTCACTTATTTAGAGCTGTATTAGTAATTAATGTTTTGTCTATAATTGAACATATTACAGATGTTAGCCTTCCGTTATGTCTTGAATTGACTTTTGAAGAAAAAGTATTTATAGAGATATTGGGACCAATCTTTAAAACATTTATACCAAAAATTTTTGATAATATTAATGATGTAAAATTTTATTATAAAAATAATTCATTAAACAAATAATAGAAAAAATATATAATTTATGGTGAAACTTAAATGCAAGAAATACTTGAAAGAATAAATGAATTTTTAGATAGTAAAGGAATAGAAGATGAATTAATAAGAAGTCTTATTGGTAATTTTATAACAAAACATACAGAATTATATGGTAATATTGTTTCTTTTGAAGATTTGATTTCAAGATTAAATATAAATTTAAATCAAATTATTTGGCATGATCCATCAGAAAGACCAAATGAATATGGATTTAAAAATATGGTTGGCCAATATGTGGGTTTTAATGATAACTCAATTCATATGTATTTTTCTAAATCAAGTTTAAATAATTCACAATTATTTGATGATTTTAAAAGTATATTTTTTCATGAGTTAACGCATTGTGCATATACAATAAAAAATAATGATATATACGAAACTGAAACACAAGTTTTTTGTACAATGGAACAACAATTAAATGGTAAAGTAGATGTTGTCAATGGTACAGAAATATTTATGGAACCAATTGTTAATTATATTTCTACGACTATTGATGGAAAGAAAAATTCAGCTTATATTTCTCAAACTTTAAGTATTTTTCGATTAACAAATATAATAGGACAAGATAAATTAATTAGTAGTGCTTTTCATTCTGACGAAGAAAAATTTAAATCTTGTTTTGAGATTTTTCGTAATGACGGATACCAATATTTTATCCAAGGATTAACATCATTTAACAATGGAAGATATAATGATGGAAAAAATATTATGGATAATTTCTTTCAAAATAATATTCCCAATGTGACAATTAATCAGAGAGAAATACAAGAACTACGAACTTTAAAAAGTTCTATTGTAGAATTAAAATATCAAAAAGTACCTGAACAGTCGAATAATAATTATAATAAATGTTTAAAGAAAAATGGATTTGTACAAGTAATAACATTATCTTTTATAGTTGCAATAGTGGAAATAGCAATATTTCTATTAACCTATCTTGCTATCATTAGATTTTAACAATGTAATAATTTGAATAAATATTTTTTCTCTTTTTTATAGTGATAGATAACAAAATTTCTTTTGTTATTTTTTTCTTTTGTTATTTAAATCAATTTAATATTATGTTTTTAAATGTTTATTCATTTACAACAATTTTAAACTATGGTACTATTATCTATAGTAGATGAGGTTAGATATATATGAAAAAAAGAGGATTTACATTAGTAGAATTATTAGCCGTAATAGTAGTAATAGCGATTATAGCATTAATTGCAACACCAACAACTTTAGGAATTGTGGAGAAATCAAGAAGACAAACTTTTGAAAATAGTGCTTATAAAATTATTGAATCAGCAGATATTTATTTAATGAATAATATTAATACAATCCAAAAAAATAAAACAATTATTTTTGAATGTAATGGAAAAGTTTGTACAGATAAGGAAAATAATTTAGATATTAAAGGGAAAATTCCTGTAAAAGGATCTATTATAATCTCTGGGAATAAACAAGTTAGATTAGAATTTATCAGTGATGGAAAGTATTGTGCTTATGGTACAGAAGATGATTTAACCATAGCCAAAGATTGTTCTGATTTAGATGCAACCGAAGCCGTTTTAGATGAAACAAAATTATATATATCAAGTACTACAAATAGCATTAAAGTTTCTATTTTAGAAGATTTCGCAAGAGATCCAGAAAGTGGAATAAAGAAATATCAAATTACATTAAATAAAGAAACCAAACAATTAACAGATATAGGTTCTGTCACATTTAAAAATTTGAAAAAAAATACAACATACCCTATTGAAATAAAAGTAGAAAACGGAAAAGAACTGGTTGCAACTTTGCATAAAGAAGCAACAACATTAGATTTTAAAAATCCTCAAATTACATTCTTAAATACTCCAAAAGTTAGTTCAAATGGATATTTAAAAAGTCAGACAGCTCAAATTGTATATAGTAATTCAAAAGTTAATAATTTAAGTTATTATGTGAAGACAACAAGAGAAGGTATTAGTAATTTATCTGTTACCAAAAGTTGTGGTAACGGAGTAAAACCGACAACTTGTAGTGATATAACAAATACCACAAAACTAGAGGTAAATACATGGTATCAAGTGAAAGGAAATATTAATGTTGTTTATAATAAAGTCTCCAATGATATTGGTACTATTTATGCTTATACTTCTGACGGTGTAAATTATAGTAGTGCAGCAACAGGAACAATTAGTAAAATAGATACAACAGGTCCAACTATAACAGTAAAATCCATAGTTACAAAAACAAATAATGCTACGATTCATTATAAATTAACAGATAATGAATCAGGAATTGGAACTGTAACTTGCAAATATGGTACTAAAAATGGAACATATGATAAAATTGGTATAGGAACAATCACATCCTGTCAGATTAACAATTTGGCTAAAAATACAACTTATTATTATGAAATATGTGCCATGAATAAAATAGGAATTAATAATTGTATTATAGGAAGTACAAAACCTTCAGATATTACGAATCCAAGAATTGATTTAGAAAATATTCCGAGTACATCACAAAGAGGATATTTGAAAAAACAAATAGCTAGAGTTGTATACAATATAGCGAATGTTAGTAATCCCGAATATTTTGTAAAAACGACAAGAGATGGTATCAGCAATATATTAGTGAATCAAAGTTGTGGTAATGGAATTACACCAACAAATTGTAGTAATATAACAAATACAACCGCACTAAAAGCAAATACTTGGTATAAAGTAAGTGGAAATATCAATGTTACTTATGATTCTTATTCAAATCAGACAGATACTATTTATGCTTATACTTATGATGGAACCAATAAATCTGGAACAGCGACAGCTACAATATCTAAAATAACAAAAAGCGTAAATTATAGAGTAAATCATTATCAAATGAATGTATCAGGATCAGGATATACATTAAAGGAAACAGAAATATTAAAAGGAAGTTTAGGATATTCAGAAACACCAAATACAAAGACTTATGTAGGATTCACAAGTCCATCCAAACAGACAGTTACAGTTTCTGAGGATGGAACAACAACAGTAAATTATTATTACACAAGAAATAAATATACAGTAGTGTTAAATAAAGGAACAGGAATATATAGTGTTGGTGGAGCTGGAACATATTATTATGGTGATTCTGTTAATTTAGAGGCTAATCCAATTACAGGTTATCATTTTACATCATGGAGTGGAACTTATAACACTGGATCCTTTACAATGCCAGCAGGAAATGTAACAATGACTGCCAATGGTGCTGCTAATACATATTACATCGTTTATAATGGAAATGGAGCCAATAGTGGAAGTATGGGAACAACTACTTGTACTTATGGGCAACCTTGTAGTCTATTAAATTTAGGTTATAGTAAATTAGGCTACCATTTTACATTATGGAGAGGTTCTAATAGAGGCTACTATTCTAACGGACAAAGTGTGACAAATTTAACGACTACAAACGGAGCAACCATTACTATGTATGCTAATTGGTCAGGAAATACTTACTATATCGTTTATAATGGAAATGGAGCAGATAGTGGAGGCATGGGAATAACTACCTGTATCTATGGACAAAATTGTACTTTAGCAGGACTAGGATATGGAAGAACAGGATATCGCTTTAATAGTTGGAGTGGATCTAATGGAGGAAGTTATTGGAATGGTCAAACAGTAAGTAATTTAACACCAACAAATGATGCAACCATTACTATGTATGCTGTATGGCAAGTAAACCAATATACTGTAACGGTAAATAAAGGAACAGGAATAGCCAGTGTCAGTGGTGGAGGAACTTATAATTATGGAGCAACTGTAAATTTAGGATATACTTTATCTACAGGATATCATTTTAAATCGTGGAGTGGTGATTATAAAAAGGCTAAATTTACGATGCCAGCGAAAGATGTTACAATAAAAGCAAATGGAGAAGCTAATACTTATACGATTAACTATGATGGCGTAAGTATACATTTTACAACGTGTGTGTATGATTCAGATTGTATAATTGGAGATGCCAGTGGAATAAAAAACGGACGTTACGAATTTGATTACTGGAGTGGTTCTAATGGAAAAAAATATTCTTCTGGACAAAAGGTTAAAAATTTGACTTCTAAAGATGGTGGAGTTCTTACCATGACAGCTAAATGGAAATTACAATCTCCTTATACTATTAATCTTAATAGTAATTTATATGATAGACAAATTAATGTTAAAGGATATTCAAAAATAACTTTAAAAATAGCAAAAGGTGGACATGATGGATATCAATCATATATAGAAATTAAACAGTGTGGAGCACCAAGTGGTTTAGCATCATCCTACAGTGGTAGTGGTGGTAAAAATACTATTACTGCCAATATACCAGCTAATACAACAAAGTTATGTATTAATGCTTGGCATCAAGAAGATAAATATCATCATGAATGTGGATCAAAACATAAAGTTACGGTTACTTTGACAAAGTAGGAAGATAAATACGTTTCGTATTTATCTTTTTTTTATTAGAAAATCGTGTATACCGTTAGTTTACAAAGGATTTAATTTATGGTATGATGTATTCACAGTAGAAAAAAAGTAATACTAATAGTAGGGGATGTATATATGAAAAGAAAAGGATTTACGTTGGTGGAGTTATTGGGGGTAATTGTAGTATTAGCTATTATTGCCTTAATTACAACACCAGTAGTATTGGGAGTAATAGAATCTACAAGAAAAGGCGCTTTTGTAGATAGCGTTTATGGACTTATTGAAACAACAAATATTTATTACACAAAAAATATGCAAGATATCGCTGGTGAGAAACGCTTTACCTGTAATGGAACAGTTTGTATCAATGGAAATGATACTTTGTCTTTTAAAGGAAAAGTTCCTATTGGAGGGTCTATAACACTGAAAGAGAATGCTGCAATTTTAGTAGAATATATTACAGATGGAACATATTGTGCATATGGAACATTAAATGATTTAATTGTTGATAAAGGATGCGCGAATATTGATGTAACACCAGCAATACTAGATGAAACAAAAGTAACATTAAAAAGTACAACGAATAGTATTACAGTAACTTTGGTAGAAGGCTACGCAAGAGATGATGAAAGTGGAATTAAAGAATATCGAATTACAGTAAATGGAGAAACAAAAACATTAAAAGAAGTAGGAACTGTAACATTTGAGAAATTGAAACAAAATCATAATTATGAAGTTAAAATAGAAGTAGAAAATGGAAAAGGACTAACTGCAAAAATGATTTTGAATCAAAAAACTTTAGAATTTTCAAATCCTACAATTATATTAGAAAATAATCCAAAATCCCCAATCAATGGATATTTAAAAAGTCAAGTAGCGAAGGTAACTTATGATAAAACAAATATTGAAAAGCCATCCTATTATATAAAAACTACAAGAGAAGGAATTAGTAATATTGCAATAACAAAATCATGTGGAAATGATACAATGCCAAGTTTATGTACGAATATTTCAAGTATAACAACATTAAAAGCAAACACATGGTATCAAATAGATAGAAATATCAACATTACGTATAATCAAGCAGTAGATAAAAATGATACAATTTATGCTTATACATCAGATAGTGTAAACTATAGTGGAGCATCCACAGCAACATTAAGCAAAATAGATACAACAGCCCCAACATTAACATTAGGAACATCCGTATCAAAAACAAATAATATCATAATACCTATAGTAGCAAAAGATGAAGAAACAGGAATTACAACACCAGTTTGTAAGTATGGAACAACAGAAGGAAATTATACAGAAACATCAACTAACGTAAGTACAACAGGATGTGGTTTGAAAAACTTAAAAGCAAATACAACGTATTATTACCAAGTGTGTGTGAAAAATCAACTAGGAATGAATACATGTAAAACAGGAAAAGCAGAAACTAAAATAATTCCTAATCCTACAATTACATTAGAAAATAATCCCGAAACTCCAATCAATGGATATTTAAAAAGTCAGGTAGCAAAAGTTACATATAATGGTGCAGATATATCAGAACCACACTATTATGTAAAAACGACAAGAGAAGGAATTAGTAACATTGCAGTAACAAAATCATGTGGAACAGGTACAATACCAAGTACATGTACAAATATTACAAGTACAACCATATTAAAAGCAAATACATGGTATGAAGTAACAGGAAATATCAATGTTACTTATAATCAATATTCAGATAAAACAGATACTATATATGCAATTGCATACGATGGAACGAATTATAGTGGAGCAAGTACAGCCACAATTAGTAAAATAACAAAGACAGTAAATTATAAAGTAAATCATTATCAGATGAATGTATCAGGATCAGGATATACATTAAAAGAAACAGAAACAATATCAGGAAGTGTGGGATATCCTGTTACACCAAATACAAAATCATATTCAGGATTTACAAGTCCAACAAAACAGACAGTTACAGTTTCTGAAGATGGAACAACAACAGTAAATTACTATTACACAAGAAATCAATATACAGTAGTGTTAAATAAAGGAACAGGAATAGCAAGTGTGAGTGGAGCAGGAACATACTATTATGGAGCAAGTGTTAATGTAGGATATACAGCAACAGCAGGATATCATTTCACATCATGGACAGGAACTTATAGTACTTCTTCATTTACAATGCCAGCAGGAAATGTAACAATGACAGCAAATGGGGCAGGAAATGTTTATTACATTGCTTACAATGGAAATGGAGCAACTGGTGGAAGTATGGGAACAACAACATGTACGTATGGTCAGAACTGTACTTTAACAGGATTAGGATTTTCTAGAACAGGCTATCACTTTAATAATTGGAATGGATCGAATGGAGGAAGTTATTCGAATGGTCAAACTGTAAGTAATTTAACAACTACGAATGGAGCAACCATTACAATGTATGTGAATTGGGTAGCAAACATTTATTACATTACTTACAATGGAAATGGAGCAACCAGCGGAAGTATGGGAACAACTACCTGTACTTATGGGCAAAATTGTACTTTAGCAGGACTAGGATATGGAAAAACAGGACATTCATTTAGTAGATGGTCAGGATCCAATGGAGGAAGTTATTCAAATGGTCAAACAGTAAGTAATTTAACAACTACAAATGGTGCAACTATCACGATGAAAGCTGTATGGAAAGTAAATCAATATACTGTAACAGTAAATAAAGGAACAGGAATAGCGAGTGTCAGTGGTGGAGGAACTTATAATTATGGATCTAGTGTTACAGTAAGATATACTTTATCTAAAGGTTACCATTTTACATCATGGAGTGGTTCTTATAAAAAGGCTACATTTACAATGCCAGCAAACAATGTTACAATGACTGCGAATGGAGCAGCAAATACTTATATGATTAACTATGATGGCGTAGCTATACAATTTACAACATGTGTGTATGATTCGGATTGTATAATTGGAGATGCAACCGGAATAACAAACGGACATCATGTATTTAATGGTTGGAGTGGTTCCGATGGAAAAAGTTATTCTTCAGGACAAAGAGTTAAAAATTTGACGGCAACTGATGGTGGAGTAATTACTATGACAGCAAAATGGAAATTACAATCACCTTATACAATGACTTATAAAACTAATTTTGTCACTAAGGAAATTGATGTATCAGGAGGTTATTCAAAAATAACTTTGACAATTGCTAAGGGAGGCCATGATGGCTACAAATCAACTATTGAGATTAAAAATGGAACAAAAAGTTTAGCTTATTCTTATAGTGGTAGTGGTGGAGGAAATACTATTTCTGCTACTATTCCTAGTGGTGTAAAAAAATTAAAAATAACAGCAGACCATGTTGATGAATATGGGACAAAATGTCCTACAAAGCATAAAGTGACAGTTACTTTGACAAAGTAGGGAGGTAAATACGAAACGTATTTATCTTTTTTTCATATATTAGGAAAGTTCTTCTAAATATTAAAAGCAAAAATTCGGCAATTAAGTCCGTTTTTAAAACATAAATAAATTTTTAATAATCTACTTCAACAGTAATTGGATTCATTCTTATATTACATTTATCACAAATGAATAATTTATTGTTTTTAAAAGTTTCATCATTCATTTTTTTAAATTCAGATTGTGGAACTAATCTTTCAAAACCGCATTTAGGACATTTAAATTTAATTGCCATAAATAAATTTAAATTTTGATTATTTCTTTTATATTTTCTAGTAAAAGATCCCATGTATAAACCTCCAATCAAGTAACTTCAAAGCATAGTTCCATAAGAGTACCACACTTAGGACATCTAGTAGGGAATCTATGAAAAGAAGTTAAAATAGAATTATGCCATTTAAATAAAGAATGCATAAAATTTCTTTTTTCCTTTTTAACTAATAAAATAAGTTTATCACATAATGAAGTAGATTTGTTATAAAAGCCATAATATCTGATAGATTTAAAATTAGAAGGAAGAAGATGTCTTAATAATTTAGAAATGAAAGAAAAGGCAGATTCAGTGATTTCGTGATATTGTTCATGAGTATGATCAGAATAAAACCAAGTAACATTATTACTATCATAATTAATAATACGAGATTCAACAATAACAGGTCTAGAACAATATCTAGTAACATATCTTATTAAATCTTCAATAGAATTAAATTTGTAACCATCATCATTGCCATTAACAACAGAGTAAATAGTTTCACAAACAGAATCAAAAAGTATATTATTAGAAGTTAGTTCATCAAAAAAATAAAAAACTAAATCATTAGGAATAGTAAAAGTAATATGCCTATGTTTAGTATTAATACATTTTTCTAAGATATTTTGAGTTTTAATTTTTTGAGATTTAATACCACAAGAAGAGCAAAGCTTACCTTTACAAGTATGATGGCAAAAATAAACTTCATTATCATTAGGGCAAACAAAAACAGAAGCCCCAAGTTTATGATTAGAGCAATTAATAATTTTTTCAATTTCTTTAGAAGCGTTTGGCCGTTTAGTATCGATAATCATTTTATATTTAGAATAAAAAGAATTCCAATGATCTTCAAAAATTTTGGAAATAATTCCAGTAGATTTAAAGTTAGAATCATTTTCCATAATAATATATCCATCATTATCAAATTTATTTTCATCTAAAATATGTTTTTTAGCCCAAGTATTAAAATTATTTATACTCATATGTTCCATATTTATCACTTACTATATTATAACAAAAATGTCCCCTTATGGGGACGGATAACAAAATTTATTTTGTTATTTTTTTATTAGAAAACCGTGTATACCGTTGGTTTACAAAGGATTTAATTTATGGTATGATGTATTTACAGTAGAAAAAAAGTAATACTAACAGTAGGGGATGTATATATGAAAAGAAAAGGATTTACATTAGTAGAATTATTGGGTGTAATTGTAGTACTAGCAATCATTGCTTTGATTACAACACCAGTAGTACTTGGAATCATAGAAAGTACTAAAAAAGGAGCGTTTGTAGATAGTGTATATGGGCTTATCGAAACAACAAATATTTATTACACGAAAAATATTCAAAATATAAAAAAAGAAAAACGATTTAGTTGTAATGGTAACGCATGTGTTAACGGGAATGATACATTGTCATTTAAAGGAAAAGTACCAGTAGGAGGTTCTATCACAATTAAAGAAGATAATGCAACATTGGTAGAGTATATTACAGATGGAGTATATTGTGCATATGGAACATTAAATGATTTAATTGTTGATAAAGGATGCGCGAATATTGATGTAACACCAGCAATACTAGATGAAACAAAAGTAACATTAAAAAGTACAACGAATAGTATTACAGTAACTTTGGTAGAAGGCTACGCAAGAGATGATGAAAGTGGAATTAAAGAATATCGAATTACAGTAAATGGAGAAACAAAAACATTAAAAGAAGTAGGAACTGTAACATTTGAGAAATTGAAACAAAATCATAATTATGAAGTTAAAATAGAAGTAGAAAATGGAAAAGGACTAACTGCAAAAATGATTTTGAATCAAAAAACTTTAGAATTTTCAAATCCTACAATTATATTAGAAAATAATCCAAAATCCCCAATCAATGGATATTTAAAAAGTCAAGTAGCGAAGGTAACTTATGATAAAACAAATATTGAAAAGCCATCCTATTATATAAAAACTACAAGAGAAGGAATTAGTAATATTGCAATAACAAAATCATGTGGAAATGATACAATGCCAAGTTTATGTACGAATATTTCAAGTATAACAACATTAAAAGCAAACACATGGTATCAAATAGATAGAAATATCAACATTACGTATAATCAAGCAGTAGATAAAAATGATACAATTTATGCTTATACATCAGATAGTGTAAACTATAGTGGAGCATCCACAGCAACATTAAGCAAAATAGATACAACAGCCCCAACATTAACATTAGGAACATCCGTATCAAAAACAAATAATATCATAATACCTATAGTAGCAAAAGATGAAGAAACAGGAATTACAACACCAGTTTGTAAGTATGGAACAACAGAAGGAAATTATACAGAAACATCAACTAACGTAAGTACAACAGGATGTGGTTTGAAAAACTTAAAAGCAAATACAACGTATTATTACCAAGTGTGTGTGAAAAATCAACTAGGAATGAATACATGTAAAACAGGAAAAGCAGAAACTAAAATAATTCCTAATCCTACAATTACATTAGAAAATAATCCCGAAACTCCAATCAATGGATATTTAAAAAGTCAGGTAGCAAAAGTTACATATAATGGTGCAGATATATCAGAACCACACTATTATGTAAAAACGACAAGAGAAGGAATTAGTAACATTGCAGTAACAAAATCATGTGGAACAGGTACAATACCAAGTACATGTACAAATATTACAAGTACAACCATATTAAAAGCAAATACATGGTATGAAGTAACAGGAAATATCAATGTTACTTATAATCAATATTCAGATAAAACAGATACTATATATGCAATTGCATACGATGGAACGAATTATAGTGGAGCAAGTACAGCCACAATTAGTAAAATAACAAAGACAGTAAATTATAAAGTAAATCATTATCAGATGAATGTATCAGGATCAGGATATACATTAAAAGAAACAGAAACAATATCAGGAAGTGTGGGATATCCTGTTACACCAAATACAAAATCATATTCAGGATTTACAAGTCCAACAAAACAGACAGTTACAGTTTCTGAAGATGGAACAACAACAGTAAATTACTATTACACAAGAAATCAATATACAGTAGTGTTAAATAAAGGAACAGGAATAGCAAGTGTGAGTGGAGCAGGAACATACTATTATGGAGCAAGTGTTAATGTAGGATATACAGCAACAGCAGGATATCATTTCACATCATGGACAGGAACTTATAGTACTTCTTCATTTACAATGCCAGCAGGAAATGTAACAATGACAGCAAATGGGGCAGGAAATGTTTATTACATTGCTTACAATGGAAATGGAGCAACTGGTGGAAGTATGGGAACAACAACATGTACGTATGGTCAGAACTGTACTTTAACAGGATTAGGATTTTCTAGAACAGGCTATCACTTTAATAATTGGAATGGATCGAATGGAGGAAGTTATTCGAATGGTCAAACTGTAAGTAATTTAACAACTACGAATGGAGCAACCATTACAATGTATGTGAATTGGGTAGCAAACATTTATTACATTACTTACAATGGAAATGGAGCAACCAGCGGAAGTATGGGAACAACTACCTGTACTTATGGGCAAAATTGTACTTTAGCAGGACTAGGATATGGAAAAACAGGACATTCATTTAGTAGATGGTCAGGATCCAATGGAGGAAGTTATTCAAATGGTCAAACAGTAAGTAATTTAACAACTACAAATGGTGCAACTATCACGATGAAAGCTGTATGGAAAGTAAATCAATATACCGTAACGGTAAATAGAGGAACAGGAATAGCCGGTGTCAGTGGTGGAGGAACTTATAATTACGGAGCAACTGTAAATTTAGGATATAGCTTAACTGCCGGATATCATTTCACGTCGTGGAGTGGATCTTATGGTACAGGTTCATTTACAATGCCAGCAAATAATGTTACAATGACAGCGAATGGCGCTGGCAATACATATTATATTGCTTATAATGGAAATGGATCCAATGGTGGAAGTATGTCGAATACTACTTGTACTTACGGAAGTAATTGTACATTAAGATCAAATGCTTTTTCTAAGACAGGATATTCATTTAATGGCTGGTCAGGATCGAATGGAGGAAGCTATTCGAATGGTCAAACTGTAAGTAATTTGACTGCTACAAATGGTGGATCTATTACCATGACAGCTAAATGGAAAGCTAATACTTATACTGTTAAATTTAATGGTAATGGTGGTAATAGTGCATCTAGTATTAAAGTAACATATAATAGTACTTATGGAAAACTTCCAACTACAACTAGAGCAAATGGTTCTATGTCGGATTTAAATGTTGGTACTAACAAAGTAACAGGTGTAAGTGGAGTTGATATAAAATATAAGTTCTTAGGTTGGTATACAGCGGCAAGTGGTGGAACTAAAATTACTTCTTCTAGTAAAGTATCTATTACTTCTACTCAAACACTGTATGCACATTGGGGTGCTTATAGTCCATCTGGAACATTTTGGTTTGGAAATAAAGACTTAAATGCTAAAAACTCTTCTACTGTTACAGTGCATAGTTATGGTTATAGTAAAGTAAAATTAACATTGAGTAATACTAGTAGTGATACTGTTACATTATATGTGAATGGTGCAGTAGTAAAAAATAATTCGACAACGTCATTTAGTGGAAATACAGTTAAATTAAAAGCTACTAGTAGTGGAACGACTACTAAAAAGGTTAAGTGGACTCTATCAAATTAAAAGAATTACAAGCGTAATTCTTTTTTGTTTACAAAATAAGAAAAACATAGTAAAGTAATAATTGGTGATAAGATGGAAAATTTAATAATTGGACAACATGTATCCTTTAAAAGTGATTCTCAATTAGTAGGTTCTGTCAAAGAAGCTCTAAGTTATGGCGCAAATACTTTTATGTTTTACACAGGAGCTCCACAAAATACTACAAGAAAAGAAATTAACTTAGATCTTACAAAAGAAGGTCAAAAATTAATGGAAGAAAACTACATTAATATTCATGATGTGATTGTTCATGCTCCATATATTATTAATTTAGCAAATCCAACTAATTCAGATTTTGGAATTCGCTTTTTAAAAGAAGAAATCAAACGCTGTGAAACACTAGGAATTACAAAAATAGTTTTACATCCAGGAAGTCATGTTGGAATTGGAATTGATCAAGCCATTATCAATATTTCGGAGGCATTGAATCATGTATTAGAACAACCTGGTAATGTTATAATTTTACTAGAAACAATGGCTGGAAAAGGAACAGAAGTTGGCTCTAAATTTGAAGAAATAAAAGCAATTATTGATCATATTCAAGATCAGGATAGAATAGGTGTTTGCTTAGATACTTGTCATATTCATGATGCTGGTTATGATCTTTGTGCTGGTACCCCGTCATCCGTTGCTGCAAAGCGTATCAATGAGGTACTGGATACAGAACCGGCCATTGAGGATGGTGCGAAGACAGAAGCCAAGGCGGGTATGACCGGTGAAGTAGAGTTTCGTCATGTCAGCTTCAAATATCCGGATGCAGAGAAGAATGTGCTGGAAGACATTACATTTACAGCTCATAAGGGAGATACGGTGGCTTTCATCGGTTCTACCGGCTGTGGTAAGAGTACGGTTATCAACCTGATTCCGAGATTTTATGATGCAACGGAAGGTGAAGTGCTGGTTGACGGCATGAATGTGAAAGAATATACCCAGGAAGCATTGAGAAACAGAATCGGTTATGTATCCCAGAAGGCGATTCTCTTCTCCGGCACGGTTGCAGGCAATGTGGCTTATGGTGAAAACGGCGGCAAGCCTGCGGACAGAGAAGACATTATCGATGCTGTCCATACAGCTCAGGCGGATGAATTTGTAGAGAAACTGCCGGATACCTA